>Ga0157379_10001902_pt1 | contig 17263 bp, 14 predicted proteins | sample S25metaG_FD_121802 | JGI IMG/M metagenome (GOLD analysis project Ga0157379, IMG submission 121802) | Switchgrass rhizosphere microbial communities from Kellogg Biological Station, Michigan, USA - S2-5 metaG | ecosystem: Host-associated > Plants > Roots > Rhizosphere > Soil | place: USA... | reverse complement strand
GCTTACGTACCCGTGGGAGAATCCACGCTCAAAAACGACAACATGTGAAAATGTGAGGCCTTGTAGACTGTTTTGCGCCCACAAGAACCCACACTCTCCTGCACGTAAGAACCAAAGCGAGCTTTGGTAATTATTGGGGTTTGATATTCCTGAATATTTGTTAAAATAATATTACACTTTGAATATAGAACACAAAATAAGAAGTGAATTAAATCATTTGACCTCAGTGAGCTCTGAGGCAAATGGATAGGGTACATACAATAAATGTAAACTATACTCAAATATATGCTGTGCAAACAAAAGGGGAATAAAAGAAAACTTCACAGGTGACTGGTGGTCACCCTGTAGTACAGCATTTGCAGAGTGCTTGTCAATCTAATTATTATTAATATCTACAGAGAAGAAAGCAATAACAGAGTTTCTAACCTCCTCTGGGTACTGGACAAAAATATTGCCTATATATCAAGTCTAACACTGTTTTGAAGCATATTGATCTATTATACATCTCATGCACTGTTTAGAGAGTTGGTCAACTGTTTCATCACCAATGACTTGTAGAAGTATTTAAGATGTACCTGCCACTGGCTGTTGCCACTAGTCATCAACACTGGAGACATGCCAAAATTTTCTGAGACACAAAAGTTAATGAATATATTGAAGCAATGCCATATTTTGTCATAAATTTTTGAGGCACAAAATTGACAAAAATCTCCCTTTTTAAAGACATTTCTTGAGGTCAAAAATTTGAGATTTTTTTTTTCCCAATGAGTTTTCTAGCCAGGAAATTGGAAGAAACTATACAACTGCTCTTTCATTGTTGACATCATACATCTGAAGAAATACAGCTTTTGAGATGATTTTTTGATCCAGGAAAACTTCAAAAAAGCAGAAATTTGGAAATATTTTTTGATACAACAAATGAAATAGAAAACTAAATATCCCCCACATTTTTTTAATGTAGACAGAATGACAGAATGTTGACTTTTGGCTTTTCTTATATATTTCTTAATTTTCTGAAGATTTTTTGAGGACTGTCACAAAAATTAAGCCAAAAGTTGGATTCTACCATCTTTTGCATTATAAAAATTATATGAGAAATTTAGTTTTCTAATCCATTTGTTACACCAAGAAATATTTCCAAATTTCCACTTTTTGAAGTTTTCCTGGATCAAAAAATCATCTCAAAAGCTATATTATCTTCAGATGTATGATGCTGACAATGCAAGAGCAATTGTATGGTTTCTTCCAATTTCCTGGCTACAAAAACCATTGAGAAAAGAAAAAAAATCTCAAATTTTTAGTTTCAAGAAATGTCTTTAAAAAGGGAGATTCTTGTCAATTTCTTGCCTCAAAAATTTATGACAAAATATGGCAAATTTTCAACACATTCTGTAACTTTTGTATCTCAGAAAATTTTGGCATGTCTCCATTGTAAATGCCTCTGCTTTCTGACACTCTCTATTACCTTGTCTGACACCACAGTTTTTCAGAAGATTAAAACTTTCAATAATATTTTTCAGTTAGAAGAACTGTCAGACCTTGAATCCTGTACTTCTGCAGCCTTGGGACTCACTTGTCACCATTGGAGACTGACTAGTACTGACTGGTTCATCCTTTTTCATGCTAAATTTATTTATCAAAATTATAGGTAATTATAAGAAGAAGAGAAAGATACTATTGCTTTCAGTCTGCATCTGACACTCTTTAGGGCTTGGTACCATACACATACAGTGCTGTGTGTACAGGGTCATATATGTGGTGCTGTACATGTTCTGTCAGCCAGGTTCACTCTTACCTCTGTATGCTGTATGGCATCTTGGAGGCTGTACACACCTGTATAATAACAGCTGTTTATGCCAGTATATACATTCTATACAGGAGCTCTGAATTCTCTTACTAGGGACAAGTAGAGCATACAACCCCTTCTTCGGGTTTCACTAATGTGTGCCTCTCTGATTACTCTCCCACTCTCCAGTGCTGGGGACAGGCAATCCCTATGTAATTCAAAATCCAATGTGAATTTTCCCATCTGTGATTGGGAGAGCAAATCACATGCTGAGGCTGAAAATCTGAACAGCAACACTGGGAGCCTAGGAAGAGAAACAAAATATCTCCAGAAAGGCATGTAGAAGGGACTCTTGAAGGTGGATTTTCATTTTTCTGGTTATTTCCTTTGATACACTATTGCCCTGTCACCCCCTGCTTGAATAACATAATTCTAGCTCCACCAGTACTTGAAAGGAGCCTGAAATGATTTTCTAGCTATGAGTTGGAATTGAATACGACCCTCTAATAGTGTTCTGCTTCTCATAGTTTGGTGGAACTTACACCATTACATAAGCAGACAAAGTGTGTTTTCACCTACTACTATCACCAAAGGAGTAGTCGTACAGGAAATAGAAATCGCACATCTCGTATTCTGAAGTGTTTACTCAAGTGTAAGCCGTCAGTATTTTCGGATATTCAAGTGGGATACATTACGAATAAATAAGTTTAATGAACCTAAGAAGATTAGTGGGTGGTTCTTTGTCTGTAAAGGAACCTGTTGCTGCCAGAGCTGATTTCTCTTGAAACCAGCTTAGCTAGCTTTCCTCATGCTACTGGGAGTGAGTTGGAAAAGACCAAATGATTGTTCAATATCAATAGCTGATTTTCAACACCAGCTGGAGTGAAGCCAGGAGCCTCTGTCATGCCCCCTCTTTTTTCAGCCTGGGGAAGAGTGGTGGGAGTAGGCACTCCCTTGTGAGAGCGGATCCGCTGGCAGAGTGCGCGACTTCTGTTTCAAAACAGTGGAAGACTGCGGCACCCGTCCACTGTCTTTTGTGGACCTGGGGTAAGTTGTCAAAACATTTACCATATAGCTACCTACGATCTGACAAGAGATTGAGGTATTATACCAACTTTGCGTGCAGCCGCAGCGAATCCTTCCAAGTGCGTGATTACCCCTTCGGTGATAGTACAGAGTTCTCACATCCTCGTATGACGGAGATAGGAGACCAATGAATGTATATTGGGTGAAGATTGCGTTGTGATGATACCATGTATCTCAAAAATAAAAGCACCCGTACCCCGTAATACGGCCGTTGTACGGCCGTACACGCATCGTCAGAGGGACTGACAAAGCCGCACGTTATGGTAACGGTACGGATTCACCCGTAATGGGTACGTATATGGGCGTACACGTAGCGCCGAGCCTTAGAACTTCTCTTGGCTCGGTCGAATCTGCTTGTCTGAGGCAACCTTGTCCTATTTTTTATATCTGTTTAAAACGAGAGGTTGTCCTAAAGTTCGTTCACTTGTTTGTCGTCAACTTCACTGCTTACTTTGATAATGCAGGAAATTTTTGCAAAGGTAACCTAAATATAGAAATCGCGCGAGATAAAATCCCTTTAGCACCTTCATGTGGTTTCGCAATATTCCAGGAATCCAGGAACGAGTCATCTACACAACTCTCCAACAGAGCGCAAGTGCCGCCACCCTTAGATTATCATTTTGTCACAAGAATCCGACAGACAAAAATACATTTACCACTATCAAGATACCAAGTCCTAAGCGAAGACACAAGCACATACCAGCATAGGATTGGTACCACATCATAGTTTTCACAGTTGATCAATAATAGCGCGGTGCGGTGCACCATCGGAAAGTCCACTGTAGCCTTTAAGACGATGGCGCTCGGTTACCAAATTTGATTAAAGGTTTTGTGGATCTTAATTTCTGTTTCATTGGTAGAATATTGGCAGCTTGATCGAGCGACAGTACCTGAGGAGTTTCCCGGGCCGTTTGTCTAACTAGGCAACACTCAGAAGGACCTTGCAAAATGCAGCTGAAATATTGAAAAAGTGAAGACTATATTAGACTGATAGAATAATATCCAATCTAGATACAGCCAAAGATTTCACTCGAGAAGGACTGCTAAGGCATGCGATGTTCGCTGTCGAAGTTGAAACTAGGATATGACCCCACAGCCTCACTGCAGAACCGCGGAAGCAGGTCGACAGGACTTCCACTTTATTCTCGGGAGCGTGGATCCGTCTAGTCCAGGATCGGTCTGTCTTGGTCCAGTCCTCCTTGGCCTGCGGACTGAGTGGTCCAGAACTAGTTCGAGACTGGTCCTCGAATGGTCCTCGAAATACCATATCCCCGAAGCAGATATAAATATAAATGATACATTTTGGTAAGGGTAAGCCCCAGTGGATTACAAGTGCCCTCATTCGTCTCTTCCGACATGGATATCGCAGCCGTTCTTTCTTCAAAGAAGTAGGAGAAAAATGCCTCGACACTCAAGAGACACAAAAGCTGCCTGTTAACAAAGGGAAAAACAGTATCTAGCAATTATTCCCATTAAAAGTAGGTAGTTTCCTGCTCTTATTTCACGAAAAATAACTTTCTTAGGGACGGAGGGAGAGTGCTATGAGATGCTATGTACAACTCTCCCTCGTGACTCCGCAGGAAATACGACGGATATATATATTTCAGGACTGGTCTTGAACTGGTCTTGAACTGGTCCAACATTAACATTTTGCTGAGAACCCAGTGTTGGTCCAGTCTTCACGCAATCCTGGACCGAGACTGAACCAGGTCGGACTGGTCCTGGCCAGACCATCCCAAGACCGGACACATCATTACATATTGGACTAGTGCCTGAAATACCTGGGGCAAGGTGGATGGGGCCGATTTGATGGATTTAGAGGGTCGGCATCAAGTTTAACAGTATGTATACGAGAAACCAACGAGTTAAAAAGGATAAACGTAAATCAGTCAAGTAAATAATGCCACATGTCCATTGGTTATTGAACCTTTGGTCCATGAAACAAAGTGACTAAGAACTACGTTCACGGAAGAGAACCAAAACTGCGCCAACGTCCTGGAACGCCCATCTTCCAAGCAAGTTCGTGTCTCTGGCGCGATCGAAAGATTCTGGACTGAGCAATCGCGTCCAATCAGAAATGATCAAAGCCTAACACCGAAGATACAACTTCAGGTCGAACCCCTGTAACTTTGGTCAGATGAGGAGCCCCATGGGTGCATCACGGAGGTCGGATGCAGTATTGGCCCCGGCATAGCCGGAAAAGTGGGCAACCACACATCGATACACTAGCATGGTTTCAATAACCTCTGGAATTGATCACAGGAACCTAGTCTCCATTCCACGGTCTCATTCCTAGACATCGAGCGTAGTATAAATCCTCCAGAGCTTTCCTCGAACTCGTTAAGCCTCCCTCCTTCAGCCAACTACACAGTAACCATTCGGACAACAATGGCTATTGCTGAACATCCCACCACTGGCTACACGCACCTCGTCGACGTAGGCCCTTTCAATTATTCCTCCTGTACGACAGTCGAGTAACTTTTGACTTTCCAGATCGTCTCCCGTCCACGCTTCCTACAAAGTAAGTCTCTCTTGAAATTGAGTCTAATTTCCCTCATCTAAATGTTTCCTCAGATTGGGAGAGGCTCCGGTAGGCTCGATATCGCCTCTCGTATTTGTTCTTCCACTGAGTATGGCTCCAGCCATGGATCTCTCCATTGGTTAGTGGAAGGCCTTGGAGAATTCGTGAGTGATGATCACTCTTATTTCTTCCGCGCATAGACTTACTTCCCTCTCTATAGTTCGGAGTATTTTTCTACGTCTACTGTGGTATCGGCGCAAGCTGCGTATTCACCATCGGTAACATTGCAGGAGAAGAAGGAATTGGCTGTGAGTGCCATTGACCACTCCAAATAAACCCATGATCATTATCCTTCTCCAGCCTTATTCACTGTGGGCTTCGGTTATGCCGTGGGTATCATTATGGCTATTAGCATCGCTTCGTCGGTTTCTGGTGGTCACTTCAATCCCTGCATCACCATCGCTCAGGCTACCTGGAGAGGTTTCCCTTGGCGTAAAGTCCCTCAGTTCATCGTCTTCCAAATTCTTGGCGCATAGTACGTTCAGCGTTGGACTTCTCTCTCTGCCGTTTGTTTAACAAATATCCAAGTGTTGCATGCTTCCTTGTTTATGGCCAATACCATACCACATTGAACGTACGTTGAAACTTCCTATCTCAACAAAACCCCATACCTACCCCTTCACCCCCAGCATCTCCAAACTGCTCTCAAGGCTGTCGGAAAGTACGATACTGTCAACTTCACACCCAACGGTGTCGCTGGTATCTTCGCTCTTTACGCCCCCGCCGGAGCCAAGCTCAACGAAACCTTCATGAACGAATTCTTCGTTGTGAATCTTGCCGATCCTTTATAATTAATTAATCCTTGCTTACATCTTTCTTAGGACTTCTTCCTTGGGTATGCTACTCACATTCTCTTCAAAATTGTTCGATTGCTTAATTTTTATACTCTCAAGCCTCGTCATCTGGGGTGCTATCGATCCCAGCAACTTCTTCGTCCCCCCTCCCGCCGTACCATGGGTCATTGCGTTCGCATAGTAAGATTCCTTCCTTGTGATTTCTCCCATTCCTCAAGCTTAACGATTTCTCCCTCAAGTGCTGTTATGATCTGGAACTTCGGCCCTGCTGGTCGTGAGTAATCCCACCGTATAATCTATTCGATATCTCACACTCCAACTAACAGTCTCCGCCAACACTGCTCGTGATCTGGGAGGACGTCTCATGGCTATCTCCGTCTGGGGAACCAAAGCCAATGGCGGCACCTACGCTGCAATTGCTGCCTTGACCAACATCCCCGCCACTTTGTTCGCAACACTGGTCTACGAACTCGTCTTCTGGGACTCTAGCCGAGGTATGTATCCTTCTGTTCTCACTTTATGCTGCCTTTCTCATCATGTCTTCTCCAGTCTTGCCCCCTGCTCAACAAGCCTTCCTTAGCGGCCATAAGGCTCATTTGACTCACAGGAACCTTTCTTCCGAGAAGCGCGCCCATATCCAGGCTGTTAATGGTACCGAGAAGACTGAGGTTCAGAGCTATGAAAAGGTGTAATAATACTTGTTCTTCCTATTTTACACGACCCCTTATCATATCACAAATATAATGCTGCATGGCTCTGGTAAATTAAATATTCCATCATTCTATCTGTTCAATACAGTTGCTTCAATCCAATGGAAGAGAGGTGCGCATCTTCGAAGTCGAGGACTCCTCATAATGATATGACGCGTTACTTTGAAATCTTGTGTCCTAGACAACGGGTTATGTGAAATTTATTAATATCCCTCTCACCTTTAGGTCTGGACTACGGCCCTTGAAAGAAACTGCGCCAAGTCTTCCTGTGAAGGTACCCGTGAAAGGCGACTCTTTCAAGTTCTCCTTTGCTAATATACACTTTAAGCAACTTATTGGGAACACATGGTTCGGTAAATTCAGTTGTATAGAGATAGGCGAGTGTGTAGTACATATCACAAAGAAGGGAATATTTCAATTACAGCTTAGCCTTAACACCCTTTGAGACCTTAACGACCCTGTGAAAGATGTGTCAATAAATTACCCGCATCCATAACGCAAAGAGAGGTAAATCATACAATTTCCCAGTGTTGCCGCCAGTGAACAATAGATTAAGGTGTTGGGGGGTTTGCTCGAGTCCCTCAACAATGTGGAATTTGCGTTTAAGTTTCCCTTCTCCGATCCATTGAGCCATTTCCTTGATAGCCTCCTCATACTTATCTATGTAATCGAATCTGTTGAGGTAAGGGTGTGGGTAACATCTTTGTAATCGGCACGCTTTGGAAAGTCAGCACATACACGATAAATCCTTCGATCTTCGCACGCTGAGAGATTAAGTTGAGATAACCCTGTAATCCAGTAGGCTTGACTTGGTCTTAGAGAGGTGGTGAAAACGCCGATCAATACGTGAATAAAAATATTCCTCTGTAGACGCACTGTATGCAGAGATTGCGCCGCACAATGCCACACGTGCACCTTTGTTGAGCCGACCCAAGCATAGATCAAGGGTGGAACCGCCGACTAAAATTTATTCCAGAATCAGCTGTTGTGATTACAGACGGGGACACACCGTTGTCGAAATATACGTCCAAATATCCAACGTGCTTCTTAAAGTCAGAAATGAAAGAAGGACTCTTATAATTAAGGGCTTTGTCGACGCTGAGCTCATTTTCGAGCCACCCTACTTTATCGTCGGATCCTGCCAGAGCGATTACTCGGGCTCCTTTGATTTTACCCAACTGACAGACGACAGAACCAACAGCACCAGCGGCTCCTGATACGACTAGCGTCTCGCCGGCCTTGAGCTTTCCAACATCGAAGAGACCCTGAGGACGATCAGAACAGCATCAGCTTCCTCCTTTCAGCTAGATTATGGGTCGTACAAAATAAGCCGTTAAACCTGGCAAAAGTTGGTGAGGGGAAAATATTTTTATTGACCGGGCACTGCATACCTGGCATTCCAAGAGTGGCAAGAAAGTCCAACTCGTTTGCGCCTTTCGGAACCCTGGGTGAGCACAGCCCTCAATAAGACGAGAAAGATTGCACATTCACAAATACAAACACGAGTTTTTCCAGTTCCTTCTCTTTCGCAATGGCATAGTCACACCAGCCTCGTGGGTCCTCAGAAAAAAACGTGGCAGTGTCAACACAAGACGTAGCGTACCTAGGGTTCCTCGGACGATGTCTCCTGGATTAACCGTGTTCCCACCTTTGATGACAGTCCCTAACACGGACGCGCGCATTTTCTCTCCAATTTGGACTGGTTTAATATAGCTGCGAGTGTCGTTGAGCCATCCCCTCATAGCAGGATCGAGAGAAATCCAGTCGACGCGAACAAGAACATCTCCAGGAGGAAGAGTCGCCGGAATGTCGACTGCCTTTGTTGTGAATGTTTCCTGAGAAATAGGACCTTTTGGACGTTTTGCAAGGACAACTTGAGTAGCTTTCAAAGGTACGGACATGGTGGTCAGAGCGTCGCCGGCTTCTTAGGCCTGTAAATCAGAGCATCGTGAGGAATGCCAGGTCATGTGACCTATCGGTGACTGTTTGGCCCCGACACCCTGCGACGCGTTCTGGAGCTACACAAGATGTCGACACCCAAGCCTCTCCCAGTATCCGGAAATTCAGCCCTTGGTCCCTCAGCAGCGCGTATCGCGGCCCAGGATGCCCAAATCACGCAACTTGTGCAGCAAAATAAGGCTTTGGAGAAAACCATATCTCAGTTGCGCGCAGAGGTCGAGATGGAGAAGAAGCGCGGTGCAGAAGCCGTAAATCAAATGAGACAATGTTGGAAGGCTGAAAGCGCGGAATGGCGCGAGGGCTGCGACTCTTTGCAAGCTAAACATCGTCTTGCGCATCTAGAGACGCGAATGTCGCTGGAGCATGAACGAGGGTATAGACTTGAAGATAGGGAGGCTCTGCTACGCGAGAAAACTGCTGTACTACTTCGGGAATACAAGATTACATTGTTTCAGGCAAGAGAGACCGAGTTGGTCGCACAGATAGCCAACCTAGAGGTATGGTCAATCGGACGCTGCGGCACGGTTTCTTATTCGTATCATTCACAGGATGAAATAGAGTCTCTCCAAGAAGAGCGGATCCAAACGATTTCCTTACACGATGCTGAAGTATCTCAGATAGCCTTGAAACTGGCAAAGACCGAGGGTCGTCTGAATGAGAGCTCCCAGCAGCTGGTCACACTTGCGCAGCAGAAGAAGGCTCTTGAGGTATGTAAGGTATCTATCGTGTGATGATTCTCGCTCACCGTCATTATTATAGACTGATATTGCCAATTTGAGTGTATCTTCGTCAACTAATTCTAAGCAAGTGGACCGTCTAAACTTACAGCTCGAATCTTTAAGAACGCAAAACGCCACCCTTGAATCCCGTGGCCGAGAACTTCAACACCAAGTAGACAAATGGCAAACGTTGGAGAACAAGGGTGAAAAGGAAGTCGAAGCTTTACGCCAACGGAGAATCGAGCTCGAAGTTCGTGTCAAGGAGCTCGAATTGGGTCAAAAGGAGCACCGAGGAGCGGACAAGAAGATTACAAAGTTGGAGGTACGTCGCAGCAGTCCGATCCCTGACAAAAGAATCTTATTCCCCACTACCAAGGCTTCCCTTCTTGAGAGCCATGAGCAACTCGAACAAAGCCAGCAAGACATTGCAAAGGGCCGGAAACAAATATCAAAGCTCGAGAGGCAAACGGAGGAATTACAGGCCGCTCTTGAAGCTGAAAAGGACAAGATACTCCAGCTCAAAGACGGAATAACCAGACAGCAGACAGCATCAAAATCATCCAGCAAGGTATGTCGAATTCTTGTCATTTGGCTTCTATAAATTAAGCTTCGCGCAGGCACGATTGCCGTCGGTGATTGAGGAGGCTCAGGAAGATGATTCGGAATCGGAAATGGTCGAAAAAGCGGCTCCTCGCTCGCGAAGCAAGAAACCCGAATCGACAAGCAGGGAGAAACCAGCTACGAATACAAAGGCACGCTCTTCTAGAGAAGAAGGCGCCACCAAGACGATAGTAAAGCCCGTAGCGGGAGGCAAAAAGGATCGACAGTTCACGCGGGAAACGGAAGATGAACAAGCGGAGCAGCATGGGCACGAAGAACCTGGAGTGCCAGTCGATGACGTTGACACCGACGAGGACGAGGTTAAATTGCCGCAAAGCAAGAAGCACCGCTCAATCCGTGGCGGTCAAGGGGTTGCCGACGCAAAGAAGCCTCAGTCCAAGACCTCGGCTATTAAGGTCTCCTCTGCTGAAGAAGGCGCATCGTCGAAAAAGAGAGCCCGCAGCAAACCCCCTAGTAAAGTACAATCACAGAACGCAGATGATTCAGGGGGGAATGAAGAAACTGAAGAACCGCCAGCAAAGAAGAAAAAGCGTAAAATCAATACAACAAGTATCTTCGGCGGGGAGGCTCGGTTTACTTGGAACCAGGTACGTACCCTCCCAATGACCCTTTTCTCACATACTTACGGTATCCGTAGGATGAAGGTGGCGGATTAGGGATACCAACAGATCTGTCCCCTGTTAAGGAAGGTCAGCTTGTTCCCCCGCGTTCGAATAGTGCATTAGGAGGACGGAAGCTGTGGAAATAACGTTGTGATATTTTTACACAATGAGTTGAACCCTTGTATCATTGAATTTGTCGCCTTTCTTCTTGATAGCCAGAAAATAAAGGTAAAACTCTATATTCAACTATGTCATACATATATGAAAGCGAAGCAAAAATTGCATGTTGGCACATCATGAAACCCTCTTCCGTCGTATTTTATCAGCGACGCAGGGGCGATTAAAGAGCCTATTTACTCCAGGCCAGCACAACTTACTCCCTGACTGGGGGCAGACGCGTGGCTTACATCCAACGAGACGGAACGTCTTAGGGTGTAGCTGCGTGTGAGGACAAGAGGGAAAATTACAAGCGCCCATTGCTCCGTTCTTATAGGTCCATAGTGGCCAAACAAAGACAAATAATGTTAATCGGAGGCATTTCAACTTTGATACTTAACTAATGAATGCCCGGTCGACATGTTAATATAGTATGCGTATCGCATTATACCACTTAATTTCAGGTCCCATTTCAAGTCAAGTTGGTAATATATATCTATTTAGGTGAATTCGAGCAATTCCGAACTAAACACGGACGAAGTGCCCACGACCGAGGGGGAATCTAGCATAGGTCCATATTCTGCAGCTTCCTTGGCGAGATTTTCCCGCACTCCTTCCTGCCCAAATGTGATATGTCCCTAGGATATTTTTGAAGGGTCACCGGTCACCCTTCTCATGAGTCCTTGGATGTCGAGGAGTATTAAAGTCGAGATTCCCTCATTTCTGACCTCCTTCTCTGATGATCATGTTCTTCCTTGTAATATCCTACCTGATTTACGAAGACTTCCTGACGTTGCTGGATCTTCTTAACTTCTGAAATGAAGATCGTAAGAGAAAGGGGCCTAGGAAGAGAGCCAGCTGTTGGGGTACACAATGTTAGAAATTCTAGGAATCGTTGGATGTTAATGAAAAAGACGAAAGGGTGACTTTAATGGGTACCTCCGATCTCCGCCCGCTTGCTGCTCATGTGGTTTCAAAATCAGTTGATGCTTTGGTCGCAGGAATTTACTTCTCCTCCAGTACAAGCACACCATTGGTGAGAATGGAGAATAAAAACTTGTACCATCGTATATTCCGTCTCGAGAAAGCCGCGGCATTGTCGCATGGAACTAATGAGAGCCAAGTCTTGCGTAGAATTTGCCAGCCGCACTGTGGTAACTTCTTCCCCGTGGAACGGAACTCTGTTTCGCCTGCGACAGGAAGATTCGGCTGGATTGGAGCATTCGATATTGATTATCTATCCCAGAACTATGTCGTCACGGTCCACATATTCCATCTAAGGCTTGGGTAGTGGACAGGGCCTCCTAGGCAAAGTTCATACGTTGGAAGTCCATGTGATATTTGTCCCTTCATTGCATTATTGCGATGCGAATCGAAGAGAAGGGCGGTAATGTTGACCCCCGAGTGAATAGCGGCGCATTCTCATGTCATCCTGCGACGCCGTCTACCAGTATGGCCACGCCACCTTCGTTTTAACAAGCGTATTCGGGGTGCATTGGGGGTACTGTAAATCTCAATGGAGGTGACATTGCTTTATTTTGTCACTGAATAGCGGCAAGTCGGTCCATTCTGCAAGGTTTTCAAGTCGCCTTGGAGATGAAAGTGTAAAGTCGTAATCAGGCACATTCGCGTTAAGAGAATAAATACTTGAGGGTGGTTGAAAGAGCTCTATTTGTAATTTAGAAGGAACCTCGATCTATAGCGCTGGGAACGAGAAATTTGAGTATAACTGTCGATCCTCATGCCCAATGAGAAAGCCATTAGCCTCTTGGAAGCGGAGAATCGCCACTTGAACATAATTAGGTGAAATAACTCATCGATTCCCGGGGTCGTTTGGAAGATAAACGAACGTATTGAGGGTATTTTGGTTTCTTTGATCTTTGACATTTGACGTTTGTCATGAGCCCACGAGTATCAAGGAGATTGGAGATACGGTAGGGAGGGGGTAATACACTTTCACCATGGACATTGGCAATACTTATCGTTTGGATATTGCAGATGGAAAGAATTAAGAACAGGATAAATAGATCAGCGGAGCAGGCGGGGATTCTTTCGGCGCATCGGACTTCGATTAGGAGTTAAAGACTGACGCTGATGGATGCTCCATGTTTATGATCAACCACGGACACGCTCATTTTCACAACTGTTGCTGACAAGCCCTTTGTGACCCTCGATTCCGATTTGATTTAATCCTTTGTTTTTCTCCGATGGGATGTGATTTGGATGTCAACTTTTTTTTCTTCATTTGCCGCTCTATCACGGCGCGGATGACCCTGACAATAATAATCATCTTGAATTATTGCGATGGACGCCGCGATACTCACGTTTGATCCTGTTGCAACCCTTTCGGATTCTTCGCCTTCACTTCTATATTTCCACCCCGTCACATATCTCTTCCGAAATTCTGTCCTCCCACCGTCTTCATTTTGATGCTTCTTGATATTATTTTCAGCAGGCTTCCATGCACCGTGCTTGCTCTGTCTCGAGAACCCATTTTTCGATGTCACTTTCGCCTTTTTTCATGGATTTCCAGGATTGCGATCAAGGCGTGCCATTAAACAAATCCGATTGCGAGGAGGAAAGCTCCAACTGTCACACAGTTCTGGTAAGTACGTGCCTCGACCTGATCCTCTTTCATGCTGCACTCCCTCTAGTGAATGTATCGGAATGATTGTAATGTAGAGCGACCCTGGAAGAATTGGTATGCCTGCACATTAGATATTTGCCTTTGACGGACGAAGTGATTTATTCCTTCGACGATCTCAGCTCAAAGGCATGCTGCCAAGGAGAGGTTCTGACCCGTCTTTTTATATGCTAAAAAAGATTATTTATGACAAGATGATCTTCGCGAACCTCCGGTGGCGTGTTTCACGGGAGTCTTCGACTACCGTGGGCGCCCCCCTTAATCATGAGGGTGAGTACGGCGTATTCGCACATTTCATGGATCTGTCAGTCTTCTCAACTGAGATATTAATTAGGAAACTTTTCTATACAAGCGGAGGATCGATTGGTTGCCGGTGAGTCTTACCGCGGAGTTTTTGGCATCCTTGCGGGGTGAAGAAACCTTCACGTTATACATAGACTTCCATTTCAGCCATTTTTAGTGTTACGCCTCCGGACACACTAGTTATTCTTCATATATAATGACACTGCCACAAGGCTATCTTGATCTTGATAGGCCGAGTATCCTGAAAAGCTTCACGGCCAACATGCCTAGTCTATTTCCTTTCCGGGCGGATCAGGATTCTTCGAGATGGATACACGCCGTAAAGAAAGTTCGTGTTCGCGCACCAATATTCAGTGATTTTAATTAAGAGTTTCCTTCGCTTCAGCTCCACCTTGCCGCATGCATCATCACATATATACAAAATACACAGAAAGACAAAAAGAATGCTTAAGTCATGCGCTGCTTTTAGCAGTAGTTGTCCTCGGAAGGCCATTATGTTCCCTCGCCGTAGTGCCTGTGACCTGAATATATGTCCCTGCGTGACAAAGCACTGAATTGGCTTCAGAACACGCAGTTCACCGAAGGGTCACAATTCGGCCCATTCACGTATGAATGTATCTAAAGTGCAACGAAAGTGAGCTGGCGTCATTTCTTATCCTCTGCCATCTTTGATCCTCAGAAAAAGCTCCCGCAGACCGGTGCAGTGTGTACTAGGCGCCGCAGATCGACCCTCTCCCATGTTATTCCAACCTCTTGCTTTACTCGGACTATCATAGAGACAACCCCCTCGCTCATATCTCTCCTCCAGTCCTATAAGACCTTACGACTCCGGACGTCCCTCGATCTTCTATCATGAACTACCAACCGCCAGCTTCTTGGGGGGATTCCGCCTCCTCGCACTGGCCACCAAACTTCCCTAGCCAGCCCTCGCGTATGTTCAACCACCTCTCGCTTCCGCTTGCTCTAAATGGTATGAAAGCACATAACTATCAACAAAGCTCTCAGCCACACCCGCCATCTCTACCTCAATCATCAAGCTCTTACGATCACTATGGTAAGACAAATAGATACTTGAAGAGGGTTGTAGAGTCATTTGTGAATAGCACATCTCTCCGCAGACTACCCCTTGGTCAATCACCAGCGATCTGTTCCCAGTATGGGTCAACATGGTCCGTGAAAAGACAATGCTAGAAGGAATCCACTGAATACTTTATAGGACATGCCCACTACTCTCCCTCGAGCCATTACTCCCAAGGAGGATCACCTCAGCATTCCCCAATAAATGACTCTCCACAGCGTTTCCCCCAACAGGTGTGGACCTATCGGTCATGATTCCGCTGACATCGCTGACATCCAGTAGTTTTCCACGTTCACAGATGGATATCAAGGCCCGTCTAGCGAAGATCCAGGCATGGCAGCTGGTGCAGACATTGTCCATGCCTACAGACGACTTTCTGCAGAAGAGGAGCAAATGAGCGAATCAAATTATGGTGATTCAAGCTCATCTAGCAGGAAGAAGTCTGGAGGGCAGAGCCAGTCATCTCGGCAACAATTGCCCGCCAAATTTGAATGCGTTGCTTGGTCAGTGTTAGCTGAGTCTCCCAATCATCTAGATGCTGAAGAGAAATCATCCCTCCCAGCCACGCAAGGTTTTCTTACGAAAGCAGTGCGAAACGTCACCAACTCAACCAAGTAAAACGTTTTCGCTGCACCGTATGGTACGAATCGACTGCCTGCTCGTCTCAACCGCTTATCCTCATTTCTCTCTCAGTAACCAGAAATTTGCTCGGGTAGACTATCGAAATTGGCACCAACGCCGTTGTGAAAGCGGATTTCGGCTTTCTGTACTCGAGCAATCACCAGGGTGAAGCATATACACACTTCACAAGATTTTTCATGAATTATCGGCCCTATCCTTTATGTGACTTTTCTTTGCATTGCTTTTGAATGTTTTGAGAGACTGTTTTTGTTGTTAAACATCATTATCGGACCTTCTTCTATTCCCATACTCGCACTCCGTCCGCGCCTTGTTTTGTGCAACTTCCACCTCTCGTTGTATCTCACTGCCAAATTAATAGACTCGTGACCTTAGAAAACTGGCCTTCTCGGGAATCAAAACCTAAACTTGATAGCGAGGGAAGTCAACTACGTATACTCTAGCCTCATGGTGTGGACACTCAGATATTCACGCCAGGGTCGACTTTTGACGCTGTTCTTCTCGTCCCCAAATCACCAATTGTATAGGAAACAGGGAAATCAATCGAAACATTTAGTCCGAAACGACGGAAGACTACTTGGTTGGGTCCCAAATTCCGTCAGGGAGGTTACCTCGAATCTACAGTAAAATCTCTATGATAAAATCGAGGTGCATATACAAACCGATCAGGTCCTATCCACAGACAGTTTACGTCTGTTCTTGCGACACAGCCGCCCAAGAAATAATATCACCGCATTAAGCTGGATGTGCTGAGCGTCAGCGGAAGTCTTGTGACCGTCACGCTTCATCCTTGTCACGAACCATGGAATCGATTCAAGTATTTCTCGAGGAAACCATAGATAGATTTCGGAGGCCCGCACCATCTCTTCCAAAGATGGATTTGGGCATACGTGATAATGGGCAAAATCCGCTCATGGTGAGTCTGGATGACCGTTTGCTACACGTAGTGCCTCTCGATGTCTTCGAAACCTCTGACGTTCTGAATGAAAGATACAGTTTTTTGAATGGGATAGCCGAGGCACTGATAGTACATCGTGGTGGCAGAACTTTGAGCTCGAAGCTCCCCGACTGAAAGAATTGGGTTTCACTCAAGCCTGGCTGCCTCCACCAAATAAAGCCATGGCGAAGGTATAACCCCCAATTTAAATTGTTTGAACTTTCCCCTTGACATTATGAATTAGGAAGGAAGAGGTTATGATGCCTATGATCTTGTATATCTGTTCCACTTAATAGCGGAAAACAATGGCTGACACTGGCTCCGTCAGTGGGATCTTGGTGAATTTAGACAGAAGGAGGATACAGCGACACGGTGGGGGACCAAGGATCAACTCCTCAGAGCAACCAAAATAGCGAAGGACCATGGGATCGATGTGATTATCGATGCCGTACTTAATGTATGGTCTGATTCTACATCTATCAGGTGCTTTACATTAACGAGGGCACTGCCGTCTGACAGCACAAGCTGGGAGCCGACAGGACTGAAATATTCAAGGCTGTTGAGGTGGATCCTGAAAACCGAAACGTCAGCAAAGGCACGATTAAGGAAATAGAGGTCGGCATGTGCAGTTTTACAACCATGATCCTT
>Ga0157379_10001899_pt1 | contig 17271 bp, 14 predicted proteins | sample S25metaG_FD_121802 | JGI IMG/M metagenome (GOLD analysis project Ga0157379, IMG submission 121802) | Switchgrass rhizosphere microbial communities from Kellogg Biological Station, Michigan, USA - S2-5 metaG | ecosystem: Host-associated > Plants > Roots > Rhizosphere > Soil | place: USA... | reverse complement strand
GGAGGTCGCCGGTGTCCGCGCCCATCGCGTCCCCACCGGTGGCGACGAGCACGTCGTGCCCCGCCTCCCACAGCGCCTCCGCGAGGGGCAGCATCGGCAGCAGGTGCCCGGTCAGCGGCGCCGACACCACGAGCACGCGCATGCCGCGACCCTAGTGCCCGTCGCAGCAGGTCCGGCACCGAACGCGGCGGCTGGATCCACCGATTCCGGCACCGACCTCCTGCACCGAGCCGCCGGCCGGGTAACACCGCCTCGTCCCGGGCCGAGGTGTCGGCGTGGACGTGACTCATGACCGACGGTGACGTCGAACCCGACGGCGGGTCACCGTCGCCGCACGAGAAGCTGCTGCTCTGGACGGCGCTGGTCGTGCTCCTGGCGCTGGTCGGCGGCTACTTCGCGATCGCGACGACGGGCGCCGCGGAGTCCGTCGCCGGCGAGTTCGGCCTCGCGATCCTGTCGAACCTGATCGCCACGCTGGTGGTCGTCGCCGCCACCTACACCGCGCTGCGCGGCACCCTCCGCGCACAGCGGTACCGCGACGACATCACCCTCGCCCGGCTCGTCGCCCGCGAGGTCCGCGCCCAGGCCACCGCCGCGCCGGTCGCCGGCCCGGACCCGATCGTGACCGCCCTGCGGCCGGGCGAGGCGGGCCTGCTCGACCGGCCGCGCACGACGATCGTCGGGCACATCCTGCACGCCACCTCGCTGGCCCTGGTGTACCCGCACAACCCGCGCGAGGTCCCGTTCCGCACCTTCCTGCACCTCGCGGACCCGGAGAGCCGGACGCTGCGGCCGGTCTGGTGGTGGAGCCTGCAGCACTTCGACGACTACGACGCGGCCATCCCCCTCGGCGACGAGGAGAGCCCGTTCGTGATCGCCCGCGCCTTCGCCGCCGTCCGGCCCGTCGGGATGGACCTCGCCGCGGACCACCGCCGCGACTACCCGGTGAACCTGCGGGACCGGATCATGCCGGACCTCCGCTGCGTGCTCGCCGTCCCGATCCACGACTACGAACCGGCGGGCACGGCGCCCCCGCTGGGCACGATCTCGATCGACTCCACCCGCACCCTGGCCGAGCTCGGATTCGACTCTGACGAGGTCAACAGCGTGTTAGTGTCCTGCGCGAAGGCAGTACACCAGGTGCTCTCGCTGGACGAGGGCGGCTGATCCGAGGGAGAGCCGTGGTCGATCCGGTGCCCGCTCTCGTCGCGGCGGCCCGGGCGGTCGCCGAGCGCGCCCACGCCCCCTACTCCGGGTTCCGGGTCGGCGCGGCCGTGCTCGGGGCGGCTGTGCACGTGGGGGCCAACGTCGAGAACGCCAGCTACGGCCTCGGGCTCTGCGCCGAGCGGTCCGCGTTGTCGCGCGCGGTCGCGGAGGGCGACACCGACCTGCGGGCGATCGCCGTCGCCTGTGTCGACGCGCGCCCGGACAGCCCGCTGGCCGAGCTCATGCCGTGCGGGGCCTGCCGGCAGTGGCTCGCCGAGCTCGCCCCGAAGGCGGACATCCACATCGCGGGGGTGGACGGCCGGGTGCACCGCTTCGGCCTGGAGGACCTGCTGCCGCACGCGTTCGAGCTGCGGCGCGGCTGATGGAGCCCCCCGCCCTGATCGCCAGCGACGTCGACGGGACGCTGCTGGGCGTCGACCACGCCGTGAGCCCGCGGACCGCGGCGGTGATCGGCCGCGCGGTCGCCCACGGTGTGCCGTTCGTCCTGGTCACCGGCCGTCCGCCGCGCTGGATCCCGCCGGTGGCGACCCAGCTCGGCGTCGTCCGGTACGCCGTGTGCGCGAACGGGGCCGTGCTCTACGACGTCGAGTCCGACCGGGTCCTCTCCGCACGCACCCTCTCGGCGGAGGACCTCGACGGGCTCGCCGCGGCCGTCGCGCGGGCACTGCCCGAGGCCACGCTCGGTGTCGAGCGGGTGGGGGAGAGCGCGTTCGCCGACCACGCCGCCCAGTTCGTCGCCGAGCCGGACTACGAGCACGCCTGGCCGGGCACGGTCCCGCCGACCGAGGAGCGGACCGCCCTGCTCGGCCGACCGGCGGTGAAACTGCTGGTCAGGAGCACCACGTCGAGCAGCGAGGCGATGGTCGCCGCGCTGGCCCCGCTCGTCGGGGACCGGGTGGACCTCACGTTCTCGCACCCCGGCGGGCTGGTGGAGGTCGCGCCCGCGGGGGTCTCCAAGGCCACGGGCCTCGCCGAGGTGGCGAGGATATCCGGGGTGGCGGCACCCGGTGTCGTCGCGTTCGGGGACATGCCCAACGACCTGGCGATGCTCCGCTGGGCGGGGCACGGAGTGGCCATGGGGAACGCCCACGTGGAGGTGCTGTCCGCGGCGGACGAGATCACCGCGACCAACGCCGAGGACGGCGTCGCCCTGGTCCTCGAACGCTGGTTCTGACGGGGGCTCCCCGGCCGCGGGAGGGCTCCCGCGTAGCATGACGCCGCGTAACGCCCTCGAGACCTGCGCCGCGGTGTCCCCGTCGCTGCGCGTGGAGGACCACCTGTGACCGACCGGTCGCTCGACGTGCCCGCCGCCGCTCCCGTCGTCCCCCCGCGGGTACCGGCGGAGATCCGGGTCCTCGCCTCCGTCCAGGAGGCGGTCGCCGGCCCCGAGGCGGTCTCCGTGGCCCGGGGGATGTCCCACTTCGGCGAGCACGCCCTCGGCTGGCTCGCGCTCGGCGCCGTCGGCGCCGCGGTGGACCGCCCCCGGCGGCGCGAGTGGCTGCTGTCCGCGGCGGCCGTCGCCGTCGCGCACGGGGCGTCCATCGGGGTCAAGCGCGTGGTGCGCAGGCCCCGCCCCCAGGACCCGTCGGTGAAGGTGCTGGTCGGCACTCCGAGCCGGCTCTCCCTCCCCTCGTCGCACGCGACCTCGACCACCGCCGCCGCCGTGCTCTACGGCGGGCTGCTGCGGTCCCGCGCGCCGCTGGCCGTCGTGCCGGTGATGGCGCTGTCCCGGCTCGTCCTGGGCGTGCACTACCCGACGGACGTGGCCATCGGCTCGGCGCTCGGCGCCGGCGTCGCCCTCGCCGCCCGGCGGCTGATCCACAGGAGCAAGCACTGATGACCAGCACCGACGTGTCCCCCGCTGTCGAGGAGGCGCCCCACCGCTCCCCGATCGGCCTCGCGGCGGGCGTGCTCAAGACGATGCGCCCGCGCCAGTGGGTCAAGAACGTCCTCGTTCTGGCCGCGCCGTTCGCCTCCGGTGACCTGTTCCAGGGGCACATCGCGATCAAGCTGCTGATCGCCTTCGCCGCGTTCTCGCTGGCCGCGTCCGGCGTCTACCTGGTCAACGACGCCAAGGACGTCGAGGCGGACCGAGCCCACCCGACCAAGCGCAACCGGCCGATCGCGGCGGGCATCGTGCCCGTCCCGATCGCCTACGCCGTCGCGGTCGCCGTGTTCGCGGCGGCGATCGTGCTCTCGTTGCTCGCCTCGACGCAGCTGCTCATCGTGCTGGTGGTCTACGTCGCCGTGCAGCTCGCCTACTGCTTCTGGCTCAAGCACCAGCCCGTCGTCGACATCTGCATCGTCGCCTCCGGCTTCCTGATGCGCGCGATCGCCGGTGGCGTGGCCGCCGCGATCCCGCTCTCCCAGTGGTTCCTGCTGGCCGCCGGCTTCGGCTCGCTGTTCATGGTCGCGGGCAAGCGCTACGCCGAGATGATGCTGGCGGAGCGCACCGGCGCGAAGATCCGCAAGTCCCTGGAGTCCTACTCCCCCTCCTACCTGCGGTTCGTCTGGGCGCTGTCCGCCACGGTCCTGATCATGACCTACGGCCTGTGGGCCTTCGAGATCCGCGAGGCCTACCACAACTCCGTGTGGTCGGTCATCTCCATCGTCCCGTTCGTCGTCGCCGTCCTGCGCTACGCCGTGGACGTCGACAACGGCAACGGCGGGGAGCCCGAGGAGATCGCCCTCGGCGACCGGGTGCTCCAGGTCCTCGCCATCCTGTGGGTCGCGATGCTGACCCTCGCCGTCTACCTGTAGGCGGCCCGCCCGCTCCCGCGCCGGGATCGTCTGGCCCGGCGCGTCGGGAGATCACCCCGTCGGCTGCAGCTCCGGGGTCAGGGTCCGGAGACCGTTCCGCATCCCCACCACCATCAACCCCACCACCACGGCCGGGGCCACCGCCTGCGCGATCGTCGCGGCCGCGACCGGGGGGAGGGGGAGGAAGAGGAGCGGGACGTAGAGGACGGTGCCGATCACCCAGGCGATCGTGGCCACCCGGCTCGCCCGCAGGGAGACGAGGACGGCCTGCAGGATCTGCGCCGCCATCATGCCGACCGTGCCCACACCCAGGGCGGCGGCGACACCGCCGGGCATGGCGACGGGGGCGTCGAAGAACGTCCGGGCGGCCCACGGGCCCAGGAGCCACGCCAGCAGCACGCCGATCCCGCCCACGACCCCGACGAGGCCGAGCGCGACCCCCGTCTGGCGACGCAACGAGGCGCGGTCCCCGGCGGCGGCGGCCGCGGAGAGGCCGGGGATCAGGAGCGCCTGCACCGGCCCGAAGAGGAACAGCGGCGTGCGGGCCAGCACGAACAGCGAGGCGAAGGCGGCGGCGGTCTCGGCGTCGGTGACCAGCCGGGACGTCACGACGACCGGGGCGAGGTTCGCGACGAGCAGCGTCAGGCCCGAGGCCCCGGCGAGCAGCGCGACCTCGCGGCCCAGCCGGAGCCGGTCCACGGCGGGTGCCGGCAGGTGCGCCCCGGTCCGGCCCTTCATCCCGGCCACGGTCAGCAGCGCCGCGAACCCGGCTCCGACCACGAAGGCGAAACCGAACAGGACGGGCTCCGTCGAGCCGACCAGGACGAGTGCGGCGCACGGCAGCAGCCTGCCGAGCCCCTCGGCCCCGAGGGTGGCGCTGTACCAGCCGAAACGCTGTGCCCCGGCGTAGAGCCCGCGCAGCGTGTAGACGGCGGCGGCGCCGACCACGGACACCATGATCGCGAGCAAGAGGGCCCAGGACCCGCCGAGGACCCGGTCCACGAGCACGGGGGACAGGGCGAACAGCCCCACCACGACCACGGCGGCCATCGCCGCGGCCACCGCGGATCCGGCGCGGGCGACGGGCCCGATCCCCCGGCCGAGGGCGATCCGAGCGCTGACCTCGCGGTTCGTGGCCTGCTCGACGGCCACGAACAGTCCGGGCCCGACGATCGCCACCACGAAGTAGACGGACGAGACGGCGGTGTAGCCCCGGGCGTCGAGGGCGTGCCCGGCCAGGGCCAGGAAGACGTAGGCCGCCACGCCCAGAAGGAGCAGCCCCACACCGACCACGGCGGCGCCGGACAATCGCGCCCGTACCTGCGCCAGCCGCACCATGCGGCGCAGCGTACGACAGCGGGGGCGGGTGTCCGGTGTCCCCACTCCGCGTCGCTACCCTCTGCCGGTGACCGCGGACCGGACGACAGGCGCCGAACTGGACGTCATGATCCCGGCCTACGGGGACGACACCCTGCTCCGGGAGGCCGTGGAGAGCGTCCGCGGGCAGTCCGACCCGCGCTGGCGGCTGACCGTCGTCGACGACGGCGTGGCGGAGGGCCGCTCCGTCGACCTCAAGGCATGGCTGGAGTCCTTCGGGGACGTGCGGGTCCGCTACCTGCCCAATCCCGTCCGGCTGGGGATCAACCGCAACTTCCAGCGCTGCGTGGACGAGGCCACCGCGGACTGGGTGATGCTGCTCGGCGCGGACGACCGGCTGCGCCCCGACCTGGTGGCACGGGCCCACGCGGTCATCGCGGCGCATCCCACGGCGGCGTGGATCCACACCGACGCCGCGGTGATCGACGACGCCGGCCTGCCGGTCAGCCCGCTCGCGGACCGGGTGAAGGCGCGCACCAGGCTCCGGGCGCCCGGCGGGGCGCGGGTCGTGGGCGGCGAGGAGCTGGCGGCGTCTCTGCTGCACGGCAACTGGATGTACTTCCCGAGCTGCGTGTTCCGTCGCGGGTTCGTGCGCGAGCACGGCTTCCGCGAGGGTTATGACATCGTCCTCGACCTGGACCTCTACCTGCGTATGATCCTCGGCGGCGGAGAGTGCGTGCTGCTGGGCGAGCCCGGCATCGAGTACCGCAGGCACGCTGCCAGCCTCTCCAGCTCCGGCGCAGTCGACGGCACCCGCCTGACGGAGGAGACGGCCTACTTCGCCGAGGTCGCGCAGGAGCTGGCGCGCAGGGGCTGGCACAGGGCCGCCCGCGCCGCCCGCTGGCACTGGACGGCCCGAGCGCACGGCGTGGCGAAGCTGCCCGGGCTCCTGCGTGCGAGAGAGTGGAGCGTCGCCTCGACCGTCCTGCGACTGGCCGCGTCCCCCGTGCGAACCGCCAAGAAGGAGCACCAGCCATGACCTCGTCGTCGACGATCGAGGCCGATGCCGAGGTCCCGCGGCAGGCCGTCGAGCTGTCCGTCGTGCTCCCCTGTCTCAACGAGGCGGAGACGCTGGAGACCTGCGTCCGCAAGGCGCAGCGCTCGATCGCCGAGCTCGGCGTGGTCGGTGAGGTCGTCGTCGCGGACAACGGGTCCACCGACGGGTCCCAGGACATCGCCCGGGACCTCGGCGCTCGGGTGGTGGACGTGCCGCGGCGCGGGTACGGCGCCGCGCTGATGGCAGGCATCGAGGCCTCTCGCGGCGAGTACGTGCTGATGGCGGACGCGGACGACAGCTACGCGCTGGAGGATCTCGGCGCCTTCCTCGAGGGCCTGCGCGCGGGCGCCGACCTGGTGATGGGCAACCGCTTCCAGGGCGGGATCGAGCCGGGGGCGATGCCGTTCCTGCACAAGTACCTGGGCAACCCGGTGCTCTCCATGCTCGGGCGGCTGTTCTTCCGAATCCCCGTCGGCGACTTCCACTGCGGGATGCGCGCCTTCCGCCGGGACCGGCTGCTGGAGCTGGGCCTGCGGACGTCGGGCATGGAGTTCGCGTCGGAGATGGTGGTGCGGGCCTCGCTCGCGCACCTGAGGATCGTCGAGGTCCCGACCACCCTGCGGCCGGACGGCCGGTCCCGCGCCCCGCACCTGAAGACCTGGCGGGACGGCTGGCGGCACCTGCGCTTCCTGCTCGCCTTCAGCCCGCGCTGGCTGCTCTACTACCCGTCGCTGCTGCTCGGGGTGGTCGGGCTGGTCGGGATGGTGTGGCTCGCGGTCGGGCCGACCACGCGGATGGTCGGGGACGTCGGCTTCGGCATCCACTCCATGGTCGCCTTCGCCACGATGTTCGTGGTCGGCATGCAGGGCGTGGGGCTCGCCGTGATCGCCCGGTCCTACGCGGCGCACCTCAAGCTGCTGCCACCGCCGTCGGAGAAGTTCGAACGCATCTTCACCCGACTGTCCCTGGAGAAGGGCCTGGTCATCGGCGGGCTGCTGATGCTCGCCGGGATCGCGTGCTTCGTGGTGGCCGTGACGTCCTGGGGGGCGAGGGGCTTCGGGGCGCTGGACGTCGTGCAGTCGATGCGGGTGCCGATCGTCGGCATGGTGCTCACGGTGACGGGCTTCCAGCTGGTGATCGTGAGCTTCACGCTCAGCCTCACCCGGATCGGTGAGGACTAGAGCGGACTAGAGCAGCCCGTGCTCGGCGGCGAACAGCGCCGCGGCCCCGCGGGTGGAGACCCCGATCTTGCCGTAGATGTTCTGCACGTGGCGGTCGGCCGTCTTCGGCGAGATCACCAGGCGGTCCGCGATCGCGCGGGTGGTCAGGCCGAGGGCGACCAGGCCCAGCACCTCGCTCTCGCGGGCGGTGAGCCCCGCGGGCAGCACGGCGCGCGCGGCGCGCCGGTGCCCCGCCGCCTCCAGGACGCGCTCGACCGACTCGCCGCACAGCCTGCCCGCCCCGGCCATCCGGCGCAGCTCCGCCGCGGCGTCGGCCGGGCTGTGGGGTCCGCGGTGGGGTCGGGCGGCCGTCATGGCCTGGTAGCAGTCGGCGGCCGCGAGCACCCGCTGCGCGGCGTCGAGCCTGCCGCCGGTGACCCGCCGGTGATAGCCCGAGCCGTCCAGGCGCTCGTAGGCGGCGCACGCCGTCGGGGCCAGCTCCGCGGTGTACGGGAGCCTGCGCAGCAGCTGCTCGGTGACGAGCGGGACCGTCTCGGTGCGGTCGCGCTCGTCGCGGGTCAGCGACCCCGGCTTGTCCCAGACGGTGTTCGGCACGGCGACGCGGCCGAGGTCGTGTACGAGCGCGGCGGACTCGGCGCCCGTCCCGCACGCTGCGCGCGCGAGCGCGGCCACCCCGCGGGAGTGTCCGCTGGTCCAGGGCGACTTCAGGTCGGCGAAGTCGGCGACGACGAGCAATGCCGCCCGCAGGTCGTCCGCGGTGAGCGGAACCGCGGGCGGCGCGACCTCGATCGCCGCGTCCCACGGATCGGGCTCCGCCACCGCCGCCCACCAGGCCGGGCCGCCGTCGACGAGGAGATCGGTCAGCTCCGGGTCGTAGGCGCGGCCGCGACGCGCGCGGACGATCTCCACCGCGCCGGTCGCGCCCCCGAGCCGAGCGAGGACCTCGAACTCCTGGGCGAGCTGCGCGATCCGCATCGGGCGGGGGATCGCGGGGCCCGCGATCCCCTGCGGGACGCCCCGGCCGTTCCACCGCTCGAAGCTCGTCGCCAGCGCGGCGCGGGCGGCCACGTCGAGGCCGAGCCGGACGGCCAGCGCGTCCGCGACCTCGCAGGCCGTGCGGAAGCTGTACTCGACGGCCCTGCGCCCGGTCGCGACCGTCGCGACCACCGACCGCAGCCGGGGCAGCCCCGACAGCCCGGGGCCGGCGTGCCCGATGATCAGCCGCACCATGTCCGCGGGGTTCGCGCTGTCCACCCGCAGCGACCGGTCGCGAAGCTCGATCTCGTCGCCGAACAGCGCCGCCACCTCGAAGGCGTGGCCCGTGCAGCCGAGGAACCGCAGGGCCGCCGCCCACCAGGTCGTGGCCCGCTCGGCGGGGCCCGCTCCGGCGGCGGAGGCGAGGTGCTGCGCGAGCACGGTGGCCCGCAGCGCGGACCCGGGCGGTTGGCCGAACGCGTGGTCCTGCGCGACGGCCAGCAGCGCCGACACCTCCACGCGGGTCAGGACGGCGGGCACCGGGCCACCGTAGATGGGGAGTTCTCCCGACGCGAGCACCGCGCGGGTCACGGCACCGTCGTCGCCATGACACAGACACAGAACCCGCCCGCCACCCGCGCGACCGACCCCAAGATCGCCGCCGTCGAGCGGCTCTACGCCGCCTTCGCCCGAGGCGACCTCGACGGTGTGCTCGCCGAGCTCGCCGAGGACGTCGACTGGGCCGCCGAGGCCGCCGGGTCGGGAGCACCCTGGTACGGGCCCTACCGCGGCCGCGACGCGGTGCCGGGCTTCTTCGCCGCCATCGCCGGCGCGGTCGACATCGAGCGGTTCGAGATCGTCGGCTGCACGTCGGGTGCGACCGACGTGGTGGCCACGGTCCGGTGGGCCTACCGCGTCCGCGCCACGGGCCGCCGCGCGGAGATGTACATGCAGCACTGGTGGCGTTTCGCCGACGGACGGATCGTCTGGTTCCGGGGGTCCGAGGACTCGGCCCAGACCGTCGCGGCGTTCACCCCGAGCGGTGTCGACGTCGTCCGCGAGGGCTACGCGGCGTTCGCGCGCGGCGACCTCACCGCCGTCCTCGCCCTCTTCGCCGAGGACGCCCAGTGGTACGCCCCCGACGAGCTGCCCACCGGCGGCACCTACCACGGCCCGGCGGGGATCGCCGCGTTCTTCGCCGCGCTACCCGCGCACTACGACGAGCTCCAGGTCCGGCCCGAGCGGTTCCTCGACGCAGGCGACCGCGTCGTCGTCGAGGGCCGACACACCGGCTCGCTGGCGGGCACCCGGTTCGACGTCGGCTTCGTGCACGTCTGGACGCTGGCGGGCGGCCTGGCCGTCGGGTTCCGCGAGTACATGGACTCGGGGAAGCTGCTGCCGTTGTTCGCCGGGGCCTGACGGTCGGCCCGGGCACGGTGCCTCAGATCCGGCGGTAGCCCAGCAGGTAGTTGTGCCGGTGCGGGGGGATCCGCGCCTCCAGCACCAGCTCGTCGGCGAACATCGAGGCCAGCCGGGCCCGCATCGCCTCGCTGGGCACGTGGGAGACGCGGTCTCCGGTGATGAACCGGTCCGCCGCCCAGCAGGCCAGGTGGGTCGGCCCGGGGATCGGCTCCCACTCCTTGATCGCGTAGTGGCCGCCGGGGGCGGTGAGTGACCGGATGTCGGTCAGCACGGCCTCGCGCAGCTCCGGCGGCACGTGGTGGAGCACGTCCACGACGACGACGAGATCGAACGGCTCGGGATCCTCGCCACGGAAGGTGGTGGAGTCGACGGTGCGGAAGCTCGCCCGGGCCGAGTCCCCTCGGAAGAGCCGTCCCGGCTGGTCGGACACGTCGATCCCGACGTACTCCGCCGCCGGGAGGCGCTCCAGCAGGCGTTGGGCGAAGCTGCCGTCGCCGCATCCGACCTCGAGGACCCGTTTCGCCGGGAACGCGCTCGCCACGACCTCGGCGCAGTCCGCGAGGTTGATGAAGGCGGAGCGGTACGCGTCGGCGGCGGGGATCTCGAGGCGACCGAGCCTGGCTCGCACAGCTGGTCCTAAGGGCACGTGGCGGAGCGTAGCGGTCTGTCCGATCTCCCTGCGCCGACGGATCTTCGCCGTTCGGGCGGGTCACCGGCATGGCGGAGGCCTGCGCCGTTAATCTCGCCCTCGTGCCCGACGCGGTCCTCCTCCTCGTGGCCGTGCTCGTGTGCTACGTGCCCGGTCTCGCCGTGCTGGTGGCGCTGCGGGTGCACTCGCCCGTGCTGATGGTCGCGGTCGCGCCGCCGGTGAGCGTCGTGGTGTGTGGGCTGGTGGCGATCGTCGCCGCGGTCTGGGGGTTCGGCTACGGGATCGTGCCGCTGCTGGTGGCCGTGGTGGTGCTGCTCGCGGTCGCGGTGGTCCGGGAGGTGTGGGTCCGACGTCGGCGGCGGGCCGTGCGGAGCTGGAAGCACGCCCCGCCACCGCCGGAGCGGCGCCGGTCCCCGGACGGGCTGGTCGGGATCCTGGTCGGGGCGGCGATGACCGTCGTCGCGCTCGGGTACGGGCTGTGGGGGTGGCTGCGCGGGCTCTCCGGGCTGGCCACCGTGCCCCAGGAACACGACATGATCATCCACGCGATGCAGACGGCCTACATCGCGCGGTCCGGGCGGGCGGCGCCGTGGGAGCTCGTCCCGGCGGACGTCCTCACCGGCGGCCCGGTCTCGTTCTATCCCTCCGGCTTCCACCTGCTCGCGGGCCTGACCGCCCAGCTCGACGGGCTGGCGGTCGTCCCCGCGCTCAACGCGATGACCGTCGTGGTCCTGGTCGGCACGATGATCACCGGCACCGCGACGCTCACGGTCGTCGCGGCCCGGCGCCTCGGGCTCACGCGGGGCACTGCGATGCTCGCGGGCGGGATCGCCGCGCTCGTGATCGCGGGCATGTACCGGCCGATCTACCAGCTCACCCACGACGGCGGCATCCTCGGCCAGGCCGCCGCGTTCGCCATGGTCCCGGGCGTGATCGCGGTGTTGGTCGCGCTCCCCGGGCGCACGGCGGCGTACGGGGTCGCGGCCGGGATCGCGACGGCCGGGGCGGTCTGGGTGCATCCCTCCGTCGCCGTCTCGATCGTGCTCACCACCCTGTTCTGGGGTCTCGGCGAGCTCCTCACGAAGCACAGCAGGCAGCGGCTGCGCGGCCTGCTCAGGCCGCTGGGCGCCGCGATCCCCACGGCGATCGTGCTGCTCGTCCCCGCCGTCGGGCCGGGGCTGCAGGCGGCGGGCCGGACGGGGTCGTTCCCCCCGGACAGCGGCCCCGTCGACCTCCCGACGGCGCTGCAACGGGTCTTCGAGCTGCCCTACACGGGCTGGCTGGACCCGGACAACCTCTACTACCAGCGCTCGGCCGCGATCCTGGCCGGGATCGGGGTGGTCGCGCTGCTCGTCCGGTGGCGAGGCCTCGGACCGGTCGTCGCCTGGCTCTTCTGGGTGGTCATCCTGATCGGGGCGTGGCTGAGCCCCGGCACCGGCTACGAGGTGGTGGTCACCGGCTTCTTCTACAACGCCATGCTCCGCACCTGGTCGCACACGTCGATGCTGGTCCCGGTGCTGGCGGGGCTCGGCGTGGTGCTCGTGGGGGGCCTGCTCGCGTGGCTGCTCGCCCGGGTCCGCATCCCGGGGACAGCGGTGGTCACCACGCTCGCCGTGGCCGTGTTCGCCCTCTACGCCCTGGAACCCGCGCGCGGCTACGCCTCGCTGAACGAGGAGGCCGTCGCCACCCGCTACTCGACGCCGGACTTCGTCCGCGTCGGCCCCGACGACCAGGCCGCGATCGCCTGGCTCGCGGACCGGGTGCGGCCCGGGGAACGGGTGTTCAACTCCCCGAACGACGGCTCGACCTACCTCTACGTCGAACGTGGCGTCCCCGTGGTGAACGTCTACACCCTCGGTCTGCCGGGCGTCCCGTACAGCTACGAGCTGCTCGAGGACTTCAACACCTACCCGCGGGACCCCGCGGTGCGCCGCACCCTCGAGGACCTCGACGTGCGCTGGGTCTACGTCGACTCCAGCGCCCCCGGCATCGGCTCCAACGGCTCCCCGGACGACTGGGCGGGGAGCAGGGGCTTCTCCCTGGCCCCCGGCCTGGCCGACCTCGACGGGCTCCCCGGTCTGGACCTGCGGTTCCGCAGCGGCACGGTGAGCGTCTACGCGCTGGACCTGGACCGGGTCCTCGCTACCGCCTGACCGCGACGAGGTAGGGGCCCACGGTCCGCGTCGCGAAGCCCGCGAAGGCGGAGGCGCGGAACACCACGTCGTCCACGCCGACGTTCGGGTCCAGCGGGAACCGGTCCACCAGGGTGGGCAGGTGCAACCGGTCCCCGTCCACCCGCAGCACGAACGCGGTCGGCGGCGGGTAGGGCGAGGCGTCCAGCGCCGCCGCCAGGTCCGGCGCGGCGGCCCACTCGTGCAGCAGCGCCTGCCGCTCCTCGTAGTCGCCGACGGGGTTCGCGTAGTGCGGGGTGTCGGCCTGGAACGCGTGGTAGGGCGCGAAGGCGGTCATCTCCGGGACCGCGCTGAGCAGCACCACCTGGTCCGGCCGCCGCCCGGACAGCTCGGCGACGGCGGTGTCCAAGGCGCCCGCCCACCGCCCCGGGACGGTGTCGTCGGAGACCCCCTGGGCGGTCTCGCCGGTGGGGTAGTAGCTGGTCAGCGAGGCCTGGTCGGTGCCGAGCGCCTGCAGCGACCCGACGGGTGCGGCGAACCCCAGCACGGCGACGACGGCGACGGCGGGCCGGGCGGGCACCCGTCGGAGCACCTCGGCGACCCCGCACACCCCGGCCACCGACAGCGCGAGGTCCACGACCTCCTCCATCCGGAACGCGAGCGTGGTGTGCCCGAACGCGAGCGCGATCGTGTTCGCCCCGTACCAGCACCAACACACCCCGACGACGACGGCGAGCGCCCGGGCCGTCGTCGAGCGGCGGACGGCCCACAGCACCCAGACGGTCCCGGCGAGGGTGAGCAGGCCGAGCGGCGTGAGCTGCAGCATCGGCAGCGGGAGCTGCGTGCTGCTGGCGGGCAGGTAGCGGGTCGCGGCGCCGCCGGGGAACCCGTCCGCGGCCGCCGCGACGAGGTACGGCCCCCAGTGCACGGCCGCGAGGAGGACGCCGACCCCACCGACGATCGCGAGGCGCAGCAGCACCTCGGTCCACCGGACCCGGCGCACCGCCAGACCCGCCGCGACCAGCACGACCACGACCAGCAGCCCGGCGTAGAGCGTGTAGCAGAGCGCCGCGAGCCCCCCGGCGAGCCCGAGGCAGCCCAGCACGAGCCGGTGCCGTCGGTCCGCCCGGAACGCCCGCACGGCCACCACGGCGAGCGGCGGGACGAACGCCGCGACCAGCCAGCCGTAGGGCTCCCCGGACCCGAGCTGGATTCCCACGAGCAGGGTCGCCACCCCGGCGGCCAGCGCCTCCCGCCGGGACCGCACCAGGCTCCACACGCTGAAGGACAGCGCCGCGACCACCGCCAGGGTTCCGATCGCGTAGGGCTTGTAGAACTCCCAGGCCGGGGTCCCGGTCAGGGCCGCCAGCCTGCCGCCGAGCCAGAACCAGCCCGTCGGGTAGTAGGGCGGGAGGTCCGCGTAGGTCATGTCGGCGAGCGCGGGCGAGTCGGCCAGCCGGGTCAGGAACGCGGTGCGGAAGGCCTGGTCCGAACCGACACCGCCCAGGTAGAAGCGGGTGCCCTGCAGGACGAGCGCGAGCGCGGCACTGCTCGCGGCGGACAGCAGCGCCCACGCGGCGATCCGCGAGGGCCACCCGCGCGGCCCACGGACCGCGAGCAGCACCAGTGAGCCGACGACGACCACCGCCGCCGTCATGCCCACCGCGTGCGGGACCTGCGTCCCCGGGGGCAGGTCGATCCGCGAGACGAGCCACTGGACGCCCGCGCTCACGGCGACCGCGACGACCACCGCGGCGAGCGCCTCGCCGACGAACGGGACGAACCTCGTGGACACGGGGCTGCGCTCCGGCTCCTGTGGACCGTGGCGCCCCATGTGTCCACCGTGCCAGGTCCCCGCGTGCGGCCCCACCGCAGGTCGTCGCTACCCTCGGTGCCCGTGACAGACTCTGCGCCGACGGTCGGCTCCGCACGCTCCGCCTCCTCGTTCGACTTGGTCGTGGTGGGTTCGGGGTTCTTCGGGCTGACGATCGCCGAGCGCGCCGCCGCCGAGCTGGGCAGCAAGGTGCTCGTGCTGGAGCGTCGGTCGCACATCGGCGGCAACGCCTACTCCGAGGCCGAGCCCGAGACCGGGATCGAGATCCACAGGTACGGCGCGCACCTCTTCCACACCAGCAACAAGCGGGTGTGGGAGTACTGCAACCGCTTCACGGACTTCACGGGCTACCAGCACCGCGTCTTCGCCCGCTACCAGGACCAGGTCTACTCGTTCCCGATGAACCTGGGGCTGATCAACCAGTTCTTCGGGAGGTCGTACAGCCCGGACGAGGCGAAGGCGCTGATCGCGGCGCAGGCGAGCGAGTTCGAGACCGCGAAGGCGGAGAACCTCGAGGAGAAGGCGATCTCGCTGATCGGGCGCCCGCTCTACGAGGCGTTCGTCAAGGGCTACACGGCGAAGCAGTGGCAGACCGACCCCACGCAGCTGGGCGCGTCGATCATCACCCGGCTCCCCGTGCGGTACACCTTCGACAACCGCTACTTCAACGACACCTACGAGGGCCTGCCCGTCGACGGCTACACCGCGTGGCTCGAGCGGATGGCGGACCACCCGAACATCACCGTCCGCCTCGACACGGACTACTTCGAGGTCCGCGACGAGCTGCCGGACGTCCCGACGGTCTACACCGGCCCGCTCGACCGCTACTTCGACTACAGCGAGGGCGAGCTCTCCTGGCGCACGCTGGACTTCGAGACCGAGGTCCGCCGCGACACCGGGGACTTCCAGGGCACCAGCGTCATGAACTACAACGACGCCGAGGTCCCCTACACCCGCATCCACGAGTTCCGGCACTTCCACCCGGAGCGGGACTACCCGAAGGACAAGACGGTCATCGTCCGGGAGTACTCGCGCTTCGCCGAGTCCGGGGACGAGCCGTACTACCCGGTCGGCACGCCGGAGGACCGGGCGAAGCTGGAGCGCTACCGCGAGCTCGCCCGCAAGGAGACCGCGAACCGGAACGTGCTGTTCGGCGGGCGGCTGGGCACCTACAAGTACCTGGACATGCACATGGCGATCGGTTCCGCGCTGACCATGTTCGACAACCGGATCACCCCGCACTTCGTCGAGGGCAAGGCGCTGTCGGGAACCGAGTCCGAGGACTGACCGGCGCGACTCACCGCGCGAACCGGATGACCTGGGAGAGGTTCAGCGTGGTCCGGTCGGTCTCGTGCAGGCCTGCGGCCACCGCCGCCCGGTACTCCGGCGTGTCCGCGGCCCGGTTCGCGGCCAGGGTGAAGGTCTCGCCCGTCGGCCGCTCGACGCTCGTCGTCTCGGCCCGGTCCGCATCGGTGACCAGCCACACCGTGCCGCAGGAGCCGAACCGGATGCGGTCGAGCGGGAGCGGCTCGTCCCAGAACGAGCCCGCGGCCGCGGCGGCGCGGGCCCGACCGACGTCGACGAGCCCGGAGACGGCGTCCGGGCGGGCGGCGCCGACGATCCGCAGCGTCGTGGGGTTCCAGGAGGCCGCTCCGTAGAGCACGCAGTCACCCGGCGCGGCCCGGGCGACCAGGACGTCCGCGGCGGCGCTGTAGTCCATCCCGACGGGCTTGCCGAACTCCCCGCGCTGCCCGACGTAGCTCGGCAGGAAGGCGAGCGCCAGGGCCGCGACCAGGGCCGCGACCCAGCGGGGCCGCCGGGCGGCCCGCAGCGCGGCCGCCCCGAGCAGCATCGCCGCGAACGGCGCGGTGAACGCGACGTACCGGTCCAGGTAGGCGGGGGTGGTCGCCAGCGACCAGCCCAGGAGCAGGGCAGGCGGGAGCACGGCGCACGGCCCGGCCAGGCGGGTCGCGGACGAGGGCCCACGCAGTCGCCTGCCGTCGAGCAGCCGGACCACCGAGCTGCCCATGGCCAGGACCACCGCCACGGCGACGAGCAGCCAGGCCGCGACCGCGCCCACGGTCGAGTCGAGGAACCACTGGTCGCGCAGCACGTTCCCGGTGACCCGGCCGTCGAGCGCGGGGATCCACTCGACCTGCGCCCGCTCGGCCACTGTGAGCCGCACGAACGGGACGGTGGCCGCCACCCCCGCGACGGCGGCGAGCAGCGCGGGCCCGAACCGGCGCCAGGCGAGCAGCAGGACCGCGACGAGCTGCCCGGCCACCAGGGTCCCGGAGTAGAGGAACAGCACCACGGACGCGGCCACGCCCAGCGCATAGCCGACCCACCGCAGCACCGACGGTCGGCGCAGGGCGGTGACCAGCAGGATCGTCAGCCAGACGGCCGCGACCATGGTCCATGCGGACGAGCGGGCCTCGGTCGCCGCCCACGTCGTGCGCGGCAGGATCGCGAACACCACGCCGGAGGTGAGGGCGAGCCCGCGGTCGCCGACGAGATAGCCGAGCACCACGATCCCGGCCGCCGCGATCCCGACGGCGAGCACGCTCGGCATCCGCGCGGTCCACTCGCTGATCCCGACGATCCCGAACCAGACGTGCAGCGACAGGTAGTAGAGCCCGTGGACGGCGTCCACCGTGCCGAGCAGCCGCAGCAGGTCCGGGACCGGCCGGTTCGCCGAGGCGACCGAGGCCGCCTCG
>Ga0157379_10001896_pt1 | contig 17284 bp, 14 predicted proteins | sample S25metaG_FD_121802 | JGI IMG/M metagenome (GOLD analysis project Ga0157379, IMG submission 121802) | Switchgrass rhizosphere microbial communities from Kellogg Biological Station, Michigan, USA - S2-5 metaG | ecosystem: Host-associated > Plants > Roots > Rhizosphere > Soil | place: USA... | reverse complement strand
GCGTCAGCCCGCGCGCTTTGAACGCGCGCGATCGACGCGCACGATCAGATCCTCGACGATGGGAATCCTCGCGAACGGATTCAACCGGAGGCCGACCGCCGGCGAGAAGACGACCTCGCTGCCGAGCTTGCTCGGGGTGAGGAGGCGCAGCTCGACCCGCGGGGGATTGATGAGCGTCGTCGCGCTGACGTTCATGACGTTGGCCAGCGGAATCAGGTCCTCCACGCCCTTGTTGCGCACGAGGAGCGCGTCGCCGCAATCGTAGACCTCGTCGGCGAGATCCCACAGGAGCTTGCGAAAGAGCACGTAGCCGACCACTGCCATGAGGGCCGGTGGGACCACCATGAATCCCGCGCCCCTGCCGGCGGCCGATGCCAGGAGCATCGCGCCCGCGATGACGCCGACGAGCCCGAACCACAGCACCGGGAATACGCGCTTCACGAAGAACGTGCGGCGGGAAGAGATCCTCGTCATGGCTACGACCGCGCGCCGAGCCGACCCGGGGCAGCGCGCCGCCACCCCGGGTCACTCAGCATAACGGTTACGCCGCCAGCAGCACGCCGTCGGGCTCGAGCGCGATGTCGAGCACCTGCTCGACGCTCGTCACCGGATGGAAGCGCATCTTGTCGCGCACGTCCCCCGGCAGCTCCTCGAGATCCGGAGCATTGCGCTCCGGCAGGATGACGTCGGTGAGACCGGCAGCGTGCGCCGCCAGCACTTTCTGCTTGAGGCCGCCGATGGGCAGTACCCGGCCCTGCAACGTCACCTCACCGGTCATGCCGACCGTGTGCTTCACGGGCCGGCCGCTCAGGAGCGACGCGATTGCCGTGACGATCGTGACGCCGGCGCTCGGGCCATCCTTGGGGATCGCCCCCGCGGGCACGTGGATGTGGAACTCCCGACCCTCGAAGCCGCGCTCGTCGATGCCGAGCGCGCGGGCGTGGCTTCGCACGTAGGTGAGCGCGATGCGCGCCGACTCCTTCATGACGTCGCCGAGCTGGCCGGTCAGGACGAGTCCGCCTCCGCCGGCCATCGCGGCCGCCTCGACGAAGAGCACGTCGCCGCCGACGCCGGTGACGGCGAGACCAGTCGCCACTCCGGGAACGGCCGTGCGCGCCGCGGCCTCGGAGTAGAACTTCTGTCGCCCGAGCGCCTCGCGTACCGTCGGCAGGTCGAGCCGGACCGGCGCCGTTGCGGTGCCCGAGGCGATGCGGGTGGCGGTCTTGCGCAGCAGGGTGCCGAGCTCGCGCTCGAGCTGCCGCACGCCGGCCTCACGGGTGTATTCCATGGTGACGATCTGCAACACATCGTCGTCGATCGCGACCTCTTCGGGACGCAAACCATTGCGTTCGATCTGGCGCGGCCACAGGTAGCCGCGCGCGATCGCGACCTTCTCGGCGATCGTGTAGCCGTCGAAGCGGATGATCTCCATGCGGTCGAGCAACGGCCCGGGGATCGTGTCCGCGAGGTTGGCGGTGGCGACGAAGAGCACCTGCGACAGGTCGAGCTCGACATCGAGGTAGTGATCGCGGAACGAGTGGTTCTGGGCCGGGTCGAGCACCTCGAGCAGCGCGGCCGAAGGATCGCCGCGCCAGTCGGCACCGACCTTGTCGACCTCGTCGAGCATGATGACCGGATTCATGGTGCCGGCGTCGCGCAGCGCGCGCACCAGGCGGCCCGGCAGGGCGCCGATGTACGTGCGCCGATGACCGCGGATCTCCGCCTCGTCGCGCACACCGCCGAGCGACATGCGGACGAACTTCCGCCCGGTCGCGCGCGCGATCGACTCGCCGATCGACGTCTTACCGGTGCCGGGCGGCCCGATGAGCGTGAGGATCACGCCGGCCTTGCGATCGTCCTTGAAGCCACGGTCCACGCGCAGCTTGCGCACCGCGAGATGCTCGGTGATGCGCTTCTTGACGTCGTCGAGTCCGGCGTGGTCGGCGTCCAGCACCTCCCGCGCGTGCACGGGATCGAGGCGCTCCTCCGAGCGCTGCGACCACGGCACCGCGATCAGCCAGTCGAGGTAGGTACGGATCATCGAGGCCTCGCCGGTCGACTCGCCCATGCGCTCAAGCCGGCCGAGCTCGCGCTCCGCCTGCTCGCGGGCGGCCTCGGGCATGCCGGCCGCCTCGATCTTCTTGCGGTACTCGTCGACGACCGACGCGTCGTCCTCGCCGAGCTCCTTGCGGATGGAGTCCATCTGGCGGCGCAGGAGGTACTCACGCTGCTGCTTCTGCGTCCCCGACTCCACGTCCTCGCGGATGCGCTTGCGCACCTGCAGCTCGGCGAGGCGCTCGCGCTGCAGGCGTGTCGCCAGCTCCAGACGCTCGACGACGTCGAGGGTCTGCAGCAGCTGCACCTTCTGCTCGAAGGTGAGGTCGGGCGAATAGCCCGCCGTGTCGGCGAGCGCGCCGGGCGCGGTGATGGAGCGCACGAAGGCGCTGATGCGGCCGTCGTCGCCGCGCAGCTCGAGGATCTCCTCGACCACGGCGCGGTACTCGCGCTCGATCTGCTCCGTGCGGATGGGAGGCGGGATGACGTCGGGCCGCTCCTCGACCTCGACGCGCAGCCGGCCCTCGCCGTCGGGCGAGGCGGCGCCCGCGATGCCGCGGTGCAGACCGCTCACCGCCACGGCCTTCATGCGGCCGGGGAGGCGGACGCGATTCGTTACCCGGGCGACCACGCCGACGTTGGCGTACTCCTGCTCGTGGCGCGGCACCAGGAAGATCAGCTCGTCGTCACCGACGCTGATCGGTAACGTCACGTCCATGTTGGGGAAAACCACTGTGTCGTCGAGTGGCACCAAGCGCAATTTGGTCATGGTGATGGAACCTAAGCACGGCCTGACACTTGTCAACGCGTCGGTGCGGCCGCCCGGTTTCCGAATTGACAGCGCACCGACGGCGACAGGAGAATCGCTGCCACGGCCGGTCCGCGCGATTGCGCACCCGCCCCGGGAGACACCATGAGGCCGCTCGCCGCAATCGTCGCTGCGCTGGTCACCGGCATCACCTTGGCCCTCGCCGTGCCGGCCCACGCCCAGGGCACTTTCGTGAACTGGGAGTCACCGCCGGTGCACCCGGTCGACATGACGCCGGACGGGACGACGTTGCTCGTCGCCAACACCGCCGACGACCGCCTCGAGATCTTCACGCTCGGCGGGCCCCTGCCCGTCTGGATCGCGTCCGTCCCGGTCGGCCTCGATCCGGTCTCGGTGCGGGCGCGGACGAACGGCGAGGTCTGGGTCGTGAACCGCATGTCCGACAGCGTCAGCATCGTCGATCTCGCGACGCGCAACGTGGTCGCGACGCTCTTCCCCGGCGACGAGCCCGCCGACGTCGTCTTCGCGGGCGCCCCGCAACGCGCCTTCGTCACCGTGTCCGAGCTGAACCAGGTGAACGTCTACGACCCCGCGAACCGCGCCACACCGCCGACCGTGATCCCGATCCAGGGCAAGAGCCCACGCGCGCTCGCGACCGACGGCACGCGCGTCTACGTCGCGATCTTCGAGTCGGGGAACCGCTCGATGATCCTGCCCGAGTCGATCGTGTCCGATCCGAGTGGACCATACGGCGGACAGAATCCGCCGCCCTTCCAGCCCGCGCTGGCGCCCGGTCTGCCGCCGCCACCGACGACGTCCCTCATCATCAATAAGGAAGGGTCGAACTGGAAGGACGATCAGACGACCGTCTGGGACTCGATGGTCACCTGGAATCTGAATGAGAACGACCTGGGCGTGATCCAGGTGAGCAGCCTCACGGTCACCGGCTACGCCAAGAACCTGCTCAACATCGACATGGCGCTCGCCGTGCAGCCGAGCACCGGCAAAGTGACCGTGGTGGGGACGTACGGGCCGAACGAGAAGCGCTTCGACTCGTCGGTGCTCTTCCAGTTCGCGCGCAACCGCATGGCGATCGTCGACCCGGCAAACCTCGGCGCCATCGCGGGCGTGGTCGATCTGAACCAGCACCTCTTCGCGAACCCACCGAATCCCTTCTACAAGACCACCGCGACACCAACCGAGCAGCATCTCTCGATGAGCGATCCGCGGGGCATCGTCTGGAAGGCCGACGGCAGCTCCGCCTACGTGAGCGGCATGGGCTCGAACTCGGTCGTCCGCGTCAACCTCAACGGCAGCCGCCAGGCGACCGTCGACGTCGGCCATGGACCGACGGGCCTTACCCTGGATGCGTTGCGCAACCGCGTCTACTGCCTGAATCGCTTCGATGGCACGGTCTCCTCCATCGATACGACCAACGACACCGAGGTCGGCCAGGTATCGTTCTTCGATCCCACGCCGGCCGTGATCAAGGCCGGCCGGCCGCTCCTCTACGACTCGCACCTCACATCGGGGCTCGGCAATGCCTCGTGCGCGCTCTGTCACGTCGACGCCACGATGGACACGGAGTCATGGGACCTCGGCAACCCGACCGGGACGATGCAGACGTTCGACGAGACCTGCAATCAGAACATCCCATTCAGCGGCACCTGCGGCGACTGGCACCCGATGAAGGGGCCGATGATGACGCAGACCCTGATCGGCAGCGTGGGCACCGAGCCGTTGCACTGGCGCGGCGATCGCGCGGACATGGCCGCCTTCCACGTCGGGTTCACGGGCCTCCTCGGCGCCGCGGCGCCGCCGAGCCCCGCCCAGATGGCGCAGCTCGAGGCCTTCATCGGCACCATTCGCTTTCCACCGAACCCGCACCGCACGTTCACCGACGGGCTGCCGGCGTCGATCCCGGGCTTCTCGGGTAATCCGGCGAACGGCAAGACGCTCTTCGAGACCGCGACCCTGGCGGGTAGCGCCAAGTGCGTCGACTGCCACTCGGGGGTGAGCGGCGGCGCCGCGACGATCGTCTCCGGCAACGTGCTCGGCGAGTCGCAGAGCTTCAACGTGCCGCAGCTCCGTAACCTCTATAAGAAGGTGGGCCTCTCGTTCACCTCGCTGACCAACAACCGGGGCTTCGGCTTCGGCCACGACGGCAGCGCCGATACCATCGTCACCTTCCTGCAGCGCCCCCTCTTCACCGGCTTCGCGGCCGGGGCGCAGGGCGACACCCAGCGCCACGACCTCGAGGCCTTCCTGATGGCGTTCCCGACCGACACGCACCCCGCCGTCGGCGTACAGCTCACCGTCGACGGCGCGAACCACGGGCAGCAAGCGGTGATCGACCAGCTCGCCGCGATGACGGCGCTCGCCGATACCGGCGTCGTCGGCCTGGTCGCGAAGGGACTCGTCGGCGGCGTCGCGCGCGGCTACGCCTACGTCGCCGGCAACGGCTTCCAGTCCGATCGCGCCGCCGAGGTGACGACCGCCTCGGGGCTGCGGGGCGGCGCGACGACCGGCGGCGAGATCACGTTCACCGTCGTGCCCGTCGGCACCGAGACGCGCATCGGCATCGACCGCGACTCCGACGGCGCCTACGACGGCGACGAGATCGACGCCGGCACGGACCCGGCCGATGCCAGCTCCTTCCCCTCGGGCAGCGACACCGACGGCGACGGGGTCGCGAACGCGCTCGACGACTGCCCGACCATCTCCGACCCGGCTCAGCTCGACGCCGACAACGACGGGCTCGGCGATGCCTGCGATCCGTGCACGAATCCGAGCGCGATCTCCCTCACCAAGCCGCACCTGAAGTTCGGCAAGCTCGGCGGCACTGCCGGCGACGAGAACCTGACCTTCGGCGCCTCGCTCACGGTGCCGACGAATCCGGCCGTGAACGCCGCGACCAACGGCTTCCGCCTGCTGATCACCGCCGCGAGCGGCGCCACCGTGCTCGACCGGACCATCCCCGGCGGCACCGGCTGGAAGCCGCTCGGCAGCCTCGGCTGGGGCTTCCGCAGCAAGCTCGGCCTGAACGGGATCACCGGCGCCAAGGTGAAGGGCAGCGCCAAGGTCGCCGGCCTCTACAAGGTCAACGTCAAAGGCAAAAACCTCACCGTGACGGTCGCGCCGGCGCAGCTACCGCTCACGGCGGCGTTCATCCTCGACGCCGACGGCCAGTGCGGCGAGCTTGCGTTCAGCGGTCCGAAGCCGGTGCCCGCCTGCACGCTCAACACCTCGGCGACGACGCTGCGCTGCAAGTAGCCGCGGCGCTCGCCGTCAGTGGACGGCCGCGAGCCGCGGCTCGTCCCCGTCAGTCGCGGTCCGGCGCCCCGAGCGGGAAGAGCGGGCGATACGGCCGCGCCTCGTCGACGGCCCGCGCAAAGGAAGGCCGTGCGAGCAAGCGGGCGCGATAGGCGCGGACGCGCCAGTGCGCTTCGTCGATCGGGTGCGCCCAGTCGGCGTAGAAGAGGGCGGGGGCGGCAGCGCAGTCGGCGAGGCTGAAGGCGCCGCTCGCGGCCCACACGCGGTCCGTCAAGGCGTGGTCGAGCCAGCGGTAGGCCGTGTCGAGGAGTGCCCGCGCGTCGGCCACGCCTCGCGGATCGCGATCCTCCGCCGCACGGAGCCTGTCGGAGACGATCCTCTGCATCGGCGTCATGATGTAGTTGTCGAAGAAGCGGTCCATCATGCGCACCTCGAGCGCGGCCTTCGGATCGGCCGGCACGAGTCGCACGGATCGCGGATGGTGCAGATCGAGGTGCTCGATGATGATCGTCGCCTCGACGACCGTGCGGCCATCGTCCACGAGCACCGGCATGCGTTTCAGCGGCCACAACGCTTCGAACTCGCTCGCGATGACGGCGTCGTCCCGTGTCAGTAGCCGGAGCTCGAACGGCAGGTCGTTCTCGTAGAGCGCGATCAAGACTTTCTGGCAGTACGATGAGAACGGGTGGGCATAGAGCGTCAAGGGCATGGCACGAGCCTTCCCCTTCCGCCGGCCACCGTCAACATCGTCGCGCGCTCCGCGTGACAGGAGCACCCGCCTCGTGCTGTGAACGGCACGTGACGATGGCGACCCCCTTCCCCGACGTCCCCGAGCACCGGCTCGACGAGCTGCGCCGCGCCGAGGCGATCATCGTCTGGCTGCGCTGGCTCGCGATGGCGTCGTGGCCGTTCATCCTCGCCGCCGCGCCGCGGCCGGTGGCGCCGGCCGCCGTGTGGAGCGTCTACGCCCTCGGCGTGGCGTACACCGCGACGACGCACGTTCTGAACCGTGGCGGGCGCGCCATCCGCGCCACCGCCTTCGCCACCACCGTCGCCGATCCGGTGCTCACCGCGATCGCATGCGCCGTCACCGGCGGGCTCGCGAGCCCGATCTACCCGTTCTTCTACCTGACCACGCTCGCCACCTCGATCCGTCTCGGCATGCGCGAGACCCTCGCGACGGTCGGGCTGACCGCCGCGCTCTCGGCCGCGCTCGACCTTTGGGCGCCGCGGGCACCGCACGCGGCGCCCGCGGACCTGGCGCTCACGATCTTCTATCTCTTCTTCGTGGCGCTCGAGGGCGGGCTGCTGTCACGCGCTGCCCGCGCCCAATCGCAGCGCCGCCAGGAGGTGCTGTGGCGCCTGATCCACGCCGAGGAGGAGGAGCGTCGTCGCGTCGCGGGCGAGATCCACGACCGTCTCGGCGGCCGCTTCTTCACCGCGCACCATACCCTGGAGCGCGTGCGGACGGCGGCGGGCACCCGCGACCCCGAGACGGAGCGCGCGCTCGTCCCCGTTGCCGACGCGATGCGCGCCTGCGCCGACGAGCTGCGCGCGATCACGAACGCGCTGCGTCCCATGGTGCTCGACGACTTCGGTTTCGTCGAGGCGCTGCGCGAGCACGTCGCAGGCCTCGCCGGCGGCGACGGCACGCCGCGCGTGACGCTCGCCGTCGACGCGCCCGAGCCGCGCACGCCGGCCGTACGGGTCATGCTCTTCCGCGTGCTGCAGGAGGCGCTGCTGAACGCGCTGAAGCACGCAGGCGCCACCGACGTGCGCGTTGCGTTCGCCACGGCGGCGGATGCGCTCGTCCTGACTATCCGCGACGACGGACGCGGCTTCGACCCGCGCGCCGTGCCCCGCGGCCACCTCGGCCTCGTCTACATGCGCGAGCGCGCCGAGGCCTGCGGCGGCCGACTCGAGGTCCGCAGCCGCCCTGGATCGGGCACCGAGATCCGGGTTAGCGTGCCGCTGGAGCGCATGTAGATGGGACGCACGACCATCGTGCTCGTCGACGATCACGCCGCCGTCCGGACCGGCGTGCGCGTCATGCTCGAAGCCGCGCCCGATCTCGCCGTCATCGGCGAGGCCGGCGACGGACGGGAGGCGATCGAGATGGCGACGGCGGCCCGACCCGACGTCGTCATCCTCGACCTCGCCATGCCCGGGCTCGGCGGCCTCGACGCGCTGCCGCGACTGCGCGAGGCCGCGCCCCGGACGGCGATCCTGGTGTTCACCATGCACGCCAACGCCGCCTACGTCAGCGCCGCCATGCGCGCGGGCGCGCGCGGCTATCTCCTGAAGAGCGCCGGACAAGGCGAGCTGCTCGCGGCGGTCCGCGCCGTCCACGCCGGACACGGCTACCTGCAACCGGAGATCACGGGACCGCTCATCCGCCGGGTCGTCGCCGACGAGCGCGTCGCGGCGGAGCGCAGCACCATCACCGCGCGCGAGGCGCAGATCCTCGAGGCCGTGGCCGACGGCCGCGGCAACAAGGAGATCGCCGCCACGATCGGCATCGCCGAGGACACGGTGAAGACGCACCTCCGGCGCCTCTTCGAGAAGCTCGGCGCGTCGGATCGCGCGCAAGCCGTCGCCATCGCGCTGCGTCAGCGGCTGATCGACTAGCGTCACCCATTTGGGTGACGGGCGCGTCACTCGATTGCGCGACCGCCACGCCCCCACCGGGCGATTGCCGGGAGGCATCCGCCGCGGCAGTTTGCGCGGCGATGGCGACGCCCCTGTCCTTCTCGTCCGGCGCACCGCGCGCCGGCTTCGGCGGCCGGCGCGCGCTGGTCATCGGTGGCAGCCTGAGCGGCCTCCTCGCGGCGCGCATCCTGACCGATCACTTCGAGCAGGTGACGGTGCTGGAGCGTGATGCCGCCACCGACGGCGCGATGGCGCGCAAGGGCCTGCCGCAGGGGCGTCACGTGCACGTGCTCCTCAAGCAGGGCGAGCGCATCCTGGCGCACTACTTCCCCGGCATCTGCGACGATCTCGAGCGCGGCGGCGCGAGCCGGGTCGACATGGCGCGCGACACCCGCTGGTTCTACTTCGGCAACTGGAAGGCACGTTTCGCGAGCGGACTCGAGATGCTCTGCCAGAGCCGGCCCTTCCTCGATGGGGTCGTGCGCCGGCACGTCGCGGGCCTGCCGCGCGTCCGGCTCCTGCACGGCGTCGATGCGGCCGCGCTGGCGATCGACGCGACCGGACGCATCGCCGGCGTGTACGTCACGCGACGGCGCGACGGCGGCGATGGCGCGTCGCCTCGCGACGGCGACGACGGCACGCCCCATCGCGACGGCAGCGAGGACCCGCGCGGTGGCGACGAGGTCCCGGAGCTGCTCGCGGCGGATCTCGTCGTCGACGCGAGCGGGCGCGGCTCCCGCACGCCCGCCTGGCTCACGCATAGCGGGTGGCCGGCGCCGGAGGAGACCGAGGTGCGCGTCGACGTCGGCTACGCGAGCCGCTGCTTCCGCCGTCCGCGCGGGCACACGGCCGACTGGACCGGGCTCATGATCTATCCGAAGCCGCCCGGGACGCGGCTCGGCGTCCTCTTCCCCATCGAGGACGACCGCTGGATGGTGACCTTGGTCGGCTGGTTCGGCGACCATCCGCCGGGCGACGAGGATGGGTTCCTCGCGTTCGCGCGCAGCCTCGACGCCCCCGACCTCCACGACGCGATCCGCGACGCCGAGCCCGTCTCACCGATCGCGCTGCACAAGTTCCCCTCGAACCGCCGGCGCCACTACGAGCGCGTGCCGCGCCTGCCCGAGGGGCTCGCGATCCTGGGCGACGCGTTCTGCAGCTTCAACCCGATTTACGGGCAAGGCATGACCGGCGGCGCGCTCGGCGCGCAGACGCTCGACCTCGCGCTGCACGAGCAACGCGCGCGACGCGGCGCCGGCGATCTCGCCGGCTTCAGCGCCGCGTTCCATCGGAGGCTCGGTGAGGTGATCGACACGCCCTGGCTCCTCACCACGATCGAGGATCTCCGCAGCCCGGCGGCCGAAGGACCACGTGCCGCCTGGGTGCCCCTCCTCCAGTGGTACACCGCGCGCGTCCAGCGCCTCACGTGGACGGACCGGTTCGTCGGGCGCCGCTTCCTCGAGGTGATGCACCTCACGGAGACGCCGCGCGTCCTCTTCCATCCCTACATCGTCTATCGCGCGCTCGCGCACGGCGGCGCCTGAGCGCGGAGGAGCGGCATCCATGGCGGACGTGTGGCTCTCGGACGAAGCGCTCGCGAAGACCCGGCCGGCGGAGGAACGCGGCGACCGTTCGCCGATCCCGACGCAGGTCGTCTCGAACGGCGAGTACCTTCCCTGGGCGCAGACGCGCGACCAGCGTCGCGTCGAGCACGAGCTCGACGCGCTTGCCGATCGCCTCGCCGGGCCGCTCGGTCTGTCGCGGCGGCGGTTCCTGCGGACGAGCTGCGGCATGGCGGCGGCGTTTCTCGCCATGAATCGCGTCTTCGGGCCGCTCTTCGCCGTGCACCCGGCCGAGGCTGCCGATCCCGCGGCGGCGCACGAGCACGCGGCGAAGCTGCGGCGGCAATTCGTCTTCGACGTGCAGACGCACTTCATCCGCGACGACTTCGCCTGGGACGGCATCCTCGTGCTCGGCGAGTACGCCAAGCAGTGGAACCCGGTGCTGCGCGAGGAAGGCGTGACGCTGCGGCGCTATCAGCTCGAGAACTACCTGAAGGAGATCTTCCTCGACAGCGACACGCACGTCGCGCTGGTGAGCTCCGCGCCCGCCGACGATCCCTCGCACACGATCGTCACCGACGACGGCATGGCGCGCGCCCGCGCGCTGGTCAACGGCCTCGCCGGCACGCGCCGCATGCTGGCGCACGGCGTGATCGCGCCGGGCAAGCCCGGCTGGCTCGACCGCATCGACGAGGTGGCCGAGCGTTGCCGTCCGGACAGCTGGAAGGGCTACACCGTCGGCGACCCGCTGGCGCCCTCGAAGTTTCCGTGGCGCATGGACGACGAGACGGTCACGTACCCGGGCTACGAGCGCATCCGCCGCTCCGGCGCGCGCATCGTCTGCGTCCACAAGGGGCTCGTGCCGCCCGACTACGAGAAGACCTTTCCGAACTGGGAGTACGCCAAGGTCGACGACGTGGGCAAAGCGGCGCGCGACTGGCCCGATCTCACGTTCGTCATCTACCACTCGGCGCTGAAGCCCTTCCTCACCTCGCCCGAGGAGAACCTCGCGGACTTCGAGCGCACGGGGCGCATGGAATGGGTGAGCGACCTGGCCGACGTACGCGCCCGGTACGGCGTCCACAACGTCTACGCCGAGCTCGGCACCGCCTTCGGCAGCTCCGCCGTCACGCACCCGCGTCACGCCGCGGCGATGCTCGGCATCCTGATCAAGGGACTCGGCGCCGACCACGTGCTCTGGGGGACGGACTCGGTCTGGTACGGCTCGCCGCAGTGGCAGATCGAGGCCTTTCGCCGCATCGAGATTCCCGACGATCTGCGCCGCGCCCACGGGTTCGCCGCTCTCGGTGCCGCGGACGGCGCGGTGAAGCGCGCGATCCTCGGCGGCAATGCGGCCCGGCTCTACGGCATCACGCTCGCCGCGGGCGAGGTGCCCGACGTGTACACGACCGACGGCGTCAGCGAGACGCGCCGCGCCTACGCGGCGAGCGGCGGCGAACGCAGCAACCTCGCCTACGGTTTCGTACGGGTGCGCACGTGAGCCGCGATGGCGACGCGGTGGCGTCTCTCAAACCAACGGCCGTTCCAACGAAAGGATCTCCACCCATGAGCACGAATGCCGAACGGGTCGTCCGCGACTTTCTCACCGCCTGGCCGCGCAAGAACGTCGACGAGCTGATGAGCTTCTTCGCGCCGGACGCCGTCTACCACAACGTCCCGGTGCAGCCGCTCGTCGGCAGCGCCGCCATCCGCGGCGCGTTCCAGGGATTCTGCGACATGATGAACGAGGGCATCGAGCTCGACGTGCTGCACGTCGTCAGCAACGGCGACGTCGTCATGGCGGAGCGGATCGATCGCTTCCGCTGGAACGGCCGGCGCCTCGATCTGCCCGTCTGCGGCGTCTTCGAGGTGCGCGCCGGGAAGATCGTGAAGTTCCGGGACTACTTCAACTATCCGTCCTGGTACGAAGCGACAGGCGCTCCGCTCTGAGCCAAGTTTACGGTAATTCAATGGGTTACGACGCCCGATCGCCAACTAAACAATCAGGCTTGACTGTTTGTTTAAACCCATCTATCAATACCGTCCATGGGCGCCACCGCGATCGCCGCGCACCGCCGCACGCAAGGGGAGCGGAGCCATGCGACGCAGGGGCGCATCCTCGAGGCCACGCTCGAGTGTCTCGCCGAGCTCGGCTATGCCGGCACGACGACGATCGTCGTCGCCGAGCGCGCTGGCGTCTCGCGCGGCGCGCAGCTCCATCACTTCCCCACCCGCGCCGCGCTCATCAGCGCCGCGGTGCAGTTCCTGTTCGCGCAGCTGACCGACCGCTACGAACGGGCGTTCACCCGCGTCGGCACCGGAACGGAGCGGGTCGGCGCCGCCGTCGATCTCCTGTGGGAGATCTTCCAGGACGCGCGCCTCACCGCGGTGCTCGAGCTGTACGTCGCGTCGCGCACCGACGAGGAGCTGCATCGCGAGCTCGTACCGATCACCGAGCGCCATCACGAGAAGGTGCTGCGGCTGGCACGCGGCTACTTCCCCGACACCGCCGTCGACGGCGACACCTTCGCCGCCCTGCTCGACGTCGTGCTCGATGCGTTGCAGGGCCTGGCCGTCCGCCGGCTCGTCACCTCCGATCCCAAGACCCTTCGTACGAGCGTCGAGCTGGTGAAGACCATCGCCCGCCGCGCCATCCGCGAGGAGTAACCCCCGTGCAGGATCTCACCCTCTACGCGATTCCCGCTTTCGTCGTGCTGATGCTGGTTGAAGCCGGCCTCGACCGGCAACGCCGCCGCGACACCGTGCCGACGGGCGCGGCCACCCGCGGCTACGAGCCGCGCGACACCGCCGCAAGCCTCGCGATGGGACTCGGCAACCGGATCATCATCGTCCTCGCGCACGTCATCACGATCGGGGCTTTCTTCTGGCTCTACGAGCACCGCAGCCTCACGCTCGGTTCCGCCTGGTGGGTGTGGGTCCTGCTCTTCTTCGTCGAGGACTTCACGTACTACTGGTTCCACCGTGCTTCCCACGAGGTGCGATTCCTCTGGGCGGCGCACGAGAACCACCACTCGAGCGAGCGGTACAATCTCTCGACCGCCCTGCGCCAGTCGTGGACGACACCGTTCACCGAGCTGCTCTTCTACTGGCCGTTGCCGCTGCTCGGCTTCCACCCGACGATGCTGCTGACCCAGAAAGCGATCAGCCTGCTCTACCAGTTCTGGATCCACACCGAGCACATCGCCCGGTTGGGCGCCGCCGAGCGGCTCCTCAACACGCCGTCGAACCACCGCGTGCACCACGGCAGCAACCTCGAGTACCTCGATCGCAACCACGGCGGCATCCTGATCGTGTGGGACCGGCTCTTCGGGACGTACGAGCCCGAGCGCGCCCGCGTACGCTACGGGTTGACGAAGCGCCTCGACAGCTTCAACCCGTTGGCGATCGCCTTCCACGAGTGGGCCGCGCTGGCGCGCGACCTGCGCCGCGCCGACTCGTGGCGGACGCGCCTCGGGTACCTGTTCGCCCCCCCGGGCTGGAGCCCGGACGGCTCGACCCTCACGGCGCGACAGCTGCGCGCCGCGGAGGGGCTCACCGCCGATGCCGCGTGAGCGACGGTGGGATCGGGTAGAGCGTCTCGAGGGCGTCGTTGCGGCGGATGCCCACGGCCTCACGATGGATGAGCAGGTCGTGACGCGCGCGTACCGCCGCCGCCCGTAGCGCCTCGAAGGCGGCGGTCGCCCGCGCGCGCTCCTCATCGTCGCGCGCGGCGTCGACGGCGCGACGCCCCGTTTCGAGGCGGCTCAGAGCGCGCTCCACCTTCTCGGCGCTCCGCCCGAGCGCCGCCGCGATCTCGCGTACGATCTCGCGCTCCAACTCCTCCTGGGCGACGCTCGGATCCACCCGGGCACGCACCACGTCGAGATGCGCCGGGTCGTGACGCGTCGCCGTCTGGGGCTCACGCACGTCCCCCGCCATCACCCACCAGCGCTGCCCGGATCGCGTACGGCTCACGCCGCGAGCCCTTGCAGCCGCGCGAGCGCCCGCTCGCGCTGCTCCGGCGTCGCCGCGAGGCTCTCGACCGCGCTCTTCGCGACCGCGGCGATCTTCCAGAACTCGAAGGTGTCGGCATCCGGACGCCGGCCGCCCTCGGTCGCGTAGCGCGATACGAAATGCTCCCAGGCCGCGGGCTCGAGCTGCCAGCGGTACCAGGTGCGCGCGAGATCGAAGTCGACGAAGCGCGGTGCCACGTCCTCGTTGTCGACTATGCGTATCTCGCCGGCGGTATCGACGACGATGTTCTCACCGCAGAGGTCGTTGTGCGTGATCCCCGTCGCCGCGACCGGCGGCGCGAGGCGTCGCACCGTACCGCAGAGCGTCTGCACCTCCGCGACCCCGAGTAGTGCCAGCCGGCGCAGCCCCTCGATGCGCGAGCAGGTGGCGTCGCGCAGCTCGGCCGGCGCCCTGATCCGGCCGGCATCGACACCATCGATCCGCGCGCGGTGGAGCGACGCGAGGAATGCCGCGGCACCCGCGACGTGCTCCGGTCGAGGCGTCCGCCCGGCGAGGGAGGTTCCTTCGATCCACTCCTCGACGACGAGATCGCCCTCGCGCATGATCACGACCGCGAAACGGGGGTCGCCAAGCAGCTCCAGGAGGCGCCACGCACGCGCGGCACGGTCGGGCCGCTCGGGACGCCGCACCTTCACGACGAGCCCGTCGGCGAGCTCGACGCGATACGCAAAGCGCTGGGAACCCTGCACGTGGAACGTGGTGATAGGCTCGGCGGAGACCGCCTCCGAGCCGAGCCGCGCCAGCAATTCCGCCGCACCCGGAAGGCCGAGGACGTGCGTGATCGCTTCCTGCGCGCTCACGTCGTCCTGCGTGCGTCCTCACGGGGACATTGTCAAGCGAAAACGGCGTCAGGGCTCGGGCGGGTCGCAGTACAGGCGGAGCATGTCCGTGTCGCCGGGAAGCGAGAGATTGCCCACGGGGTCGTCGGCCGGGTACGTCCGCACCTTCACGATCTCCACGCCGCGCCGGAGCTGCGTCGCCGTGACGCGCAAAGGTACCTCGACGTCGACGAGATCGGTGCAGTGTTGATCCGTGAGCGGAGGCGCGAACGTCAACGCCGGATTGCCGCACGCTCCGTCGCCGGCCCCGGGCGCCGTATCGCACTCCGCGTCGATCGTGCAGAACTTTCGCGGCGTGTGGTTGTCACGGTGCTGGCCGCGGACGCACTCGCCGAGCGACTCGGCGCCCAGACCCGTCACGGCCGCTTCGAGCACCGCTCGATTCAGCTCGTCGAATCCGTCGTCGCCGTCCTTGTCGGGAACCACGCCGCTCGTCTCCACGACGACCCGCTGGACGTTCGTCGGCGTGCAGAGCGGCATGTCGCCCCCCGCGAGCGCGCGCGCGTCGGAGACGTTGAAGCAGAGTGCGACCTGGAAGGTGCACGTCTCGTCACCGGCGCCTCCGTGGTCGCACGTCGGGTCGCCCTCCGTGCAGTGCAGGCGTCGCGACGGCCGCCCATGCACGTCGAGCGCACGAACCGGCGGAACCAGCCATTCCTGGTAGCAATCGCGGCTGCCGAACCCGATGCTCGAGCCGGGGATGAGCTCGCTGTGGCAGGACGCGTCGCATCCGTCTCCGGAGGTCGTGTTCCCGTCGTCGCAGTCTTCGCCGGGATCGACCGTACCGTTTCCGCATGGTGAGGTCGGGGTCGGCGCGAACGTCGGCCCGCTCGTCGAGGGCGTGGGTGACGGCGTCGGACTCGCCGTCGGCGTCGGGCTGGACGTGCCCGAGGGCGTCGCGCTCTGAGTCGGCGTCCCCGTAGGCGTCGCGCTCGGCGAGACCGTCGGTGACGGGGTCTCCGTCGGTGTACCGCTCGGACTTCCGCTGACGGTCAGGGTGACCGTTCCGGTGGGCGTCCCGGAGATGGTCGGCGTCGGTGTTTCCGTGCCGGTGGGCGTCGCCGCGAGCGTCACCGTCACTGTCGCCGCAGGCGTGAGGGTCGACGTGGCGGTCGCCGTTTCGGTCGCGCTCGCGGTCGGCGTGAGCGTAACGGTCGGCGTCGCGCTCAGGGTGACCGTCGGGCTGGGCGTCGGGGTCTGAGTCGCCGTCGGGGTCGGTGATTCGGTTGGCGTCGCGGAGAGCGTCGGCGTCGGCGTTCGCGTCGCGCTGGGTGTTTCCGTAGGCGTCGAGGTCTCCGTCGGCGACGGCGTTGGCGTCTCAGTAGCAGTCGCGGTTCCGGTCGGCGTCGCGGTCATCGTCGGAGTGGGCGTACGCGTCGGGGTTCCCGTCGGCGTTGCCGTCGCCGTCTCCGTGGGCGTCGGAGTCAGGGTGGGCGTAGCGGTCGGGGTCGCCGTGACGGTCGGCGTGGCAGTGACCGTCGGCGTCGAAGTCTCCGTCGGCGTCGGCGTTGGCGTCCGCGTCGGCGTCTCAGTGGGTGTCGCGGTCTCTGTCGGTGTCGCGCTCACCGTCGGAGTGGGCGTGCGCGTCGGGGTGCGCGTCGCGGTTTCCGTCGGCGTGGGCGTCTCCGTGGGCGTCGGAGTCAGCGTCGACGTTGCCGTCTCCGTAGCCGTAGGGGTCGGCGTCGCCGTCTCGGTGACGGTCGGCGTCCCAGTTGGCGCAGGCGTGCGCGTCGGCGTCTGTGTCGGCGTCTCGGGCGGCGTCGGAGTCTCCGTCGGCGTGGGCGTCTCCGTGGGGGTCGGCGTCAAAGTCGGCGTCGCCGTCACCGTGGCGGTCGGCGTCTCGGTTGGCGTGGCCGTCAGGGTCGGTGTCGCAGTCAGCGTCGGTGTCGGCGTGCGTGTCGGAGTCGGCGTCTCGGTTGGCGTCGGGGTCTCCGTCGGCGTGGGCGTCTCCGTGGGGGTCGGCGTCAAAGTCGGCGTCGCCGTCACCGTGGCGGTCGGCGTCACGGTCGGCGTGACCGTCAGAGTCGGTGTCGCAGTCAGCGTCGGTGTCGGCGTGCGTGTCGGAGTCGGCGTCTCGGTTGGCGTCGGGGTCTCCGTCGGCG
>Ga0157379_10001895_pt1 | contig 17285 bp, 10 predicted proteins | sample S25metaG_FD_121802 | JGI IMG/M metagenome (GOLD analysis project Ga0157379, IMG submission 121802) | Switchgrass rhizosphere microbial communities from Kellogg Biological Station, Michigan, USA - S2-5 metaG | ecosystem: Host-associated > Plants > Roots > Rhizosphere > Soil | place: USA... | reverse complement strand
GGGCATCCGCCCGGCCAAGGGCTTCCTGCTTTACGGCCCCCCGGGCACCGGCAAGACCTTGCTGGCCAAGGCCGCGGCGCGCGAAAGCGAAGCCAATTTCATTGCCACCAAGTCCTCCGACCTGCTGAGCAAGTGGTATGGCGAGAGCGAGCAGCAGATCGCCCGCCTGTTCAACCGCGCCCGCCAGGTCGCGCCGACGATCATCTTCATCGACGAGCTCGACAGCCTGGTACCGGCGCGCGGCGGCGGGCTCGGTGAGCCGCAAGTAACCGAACGCGTGGTCAACACCATCCTCGCCGAGATGGACGGGCTCGAGGAACTCCAAAACGTGGTTGTGATCGGCGCGACCAACCGGCCGACACTGATCGACCCGGCGTTGCTCCGCCCCGGCCGCTTCGACGAACTGATTTACGTCGGCGTTCCCGATACCGCCGGCCGCCGCCGGATCCTCGCAATCCACACCGAAGGCATGCCGCTCGCGCCCGACGTGGACCTCGAATCGCTTGCCCGCCGGGCCGAGCGCTTCACCGGCGCCGACCTCGAGGACCTCGTCCGCCGCGCCGGGCTGACGGCGCTCCGCCGCGGGCTCGACACCGGGGCGGTGACCATGGCCGACTTCGAGACCGCGCTGGGTGAGACGCGGGCGTCGGTGACCGCCGAAATGCTCGAGGAATACGAACGCATCCAGGACACACTGAAGAGCGACGCGGTGCGGCCGATGGGCGGGATCGGCTTCGTGCTTCCGGGCATGCTGCGGTCAAAGACCGGGGGCAAACCCTAGCGGCAAGTCCCTTCGTCGCACATTTGGTGCGCTTCACAGTCTCGGCCGCAAGGTCGGAAGGCTGTTCGCACGGCAAAACTTGCCAAGCGGCGATGCTTTTGCCAACTCGCTGACTTCGCTGGCCCCCAGGAGCACCCATGCCAACCTCTTCCGCCCGGACGTTGAAAAGTCCGCGCCGCCTTGCCCGCCGCCGCGATCGCCGCGCGCCGAGCCCGCAATGGCAATTCCTGCGCGGTTTCTTCAAGAACCCGGTGATGGTCGGTTCGGTCATTCCATCGAGCCGGGTGCTGATCGACAAGATGTTGCGGCCGGTCGATTGGGAAAACACCAAATTGTTCGTCGAATACGGCCCCGGCGTCGGCACCTTCACCCGCCCGATTCTCGATCTCCTCGGCCCCGATGCGAAGCTGGTGACGATCGACACCAACCCCGACTTCACCAAATATCTTACACGGTCGATCGACGACCCGCGGCTGATCGCGGTGACCGGGTCGGCGGCGGACGTCGAACAGATTCTCGCGGACCATGGACTCGGCCAGGCCGATTATGTGGTTTCAGGCCTGCCCTTCTCGACCTTGCCGTCCGGCGTTGGCGACGCGATTGCCGCGGCCACCGCCAAGGTCATTCGCCCCGGCGGCGCGTTCTTGGTCTATCAGTTCAGCCCTAAAGTGAAGGACTTCATCGAGCCGCACTTCGAACGGATCGAGCGCGGCTTCGAATGGGTCAACGTGCCCCCGGCGACCCTGTTCTGGGCGTGGCGCGAACCTTCCGGCAACTAGCGCCTTATTGCGCGCGCCGCGCGAGGCGACGAGTGACCGTATAATCGAGCGACGTGACGAGGAACCAGGCGATCCGCCAGCGGATTCGCTGCACCCACGTCGCCCGTTCCTTGTAGACCGTCGGCGTGATTTCGAGGCTGCCGCCGAGTTCGTGCTCGAAATAATTGCGCATCAGCTGGGCGAATTCCGGATCGTCGACGCGCAGCATCATTTCCATGTTGAGGTAGAGGCTGCGAATGTCGAAATTGGACGAGCCGATGTGCACGACATCGTCCATCACGAGGACCTTCGAATGCAGCTTGGTCGCTTCATATTCGAAAATCTCGACGCGCCGTTTGAGCAGCCGCGCGTAGGTGCTGCGCGCGGCGTCGATGGTCGCGCGATTGTCGGATTTGGCCGGGATCAGGATCTGTGCCCGGCCGCGCGCGGCAATCGCCCCGATCCGCTTTAGAATCCCGCTCATCGGCGCGAAATAACCGACGATCATTTCCAGGTCGCGGGCGGCGGCGAGATCGCGCAACGTCGCCAGGCCCCATGGCGATTTCAGCTGCATCGGCCCGCCGTAGAGCCATTGCAGCCTGCCTGTGTCCTCGCTGAAGCGGCGGACTACCGCGCGCAGCGCTTTGAGCCGGGAGCGCGGCTTGAGCGCCCAATTGAGCAGGGCATCGTAATAGGGCGCGACGCGCGCCGCGGCGGGCCCTTCGACCAGCAGCCCGACATCGCGCCACGCGCCCTCGGCCACCGTGCCGAAATAGCTGTCCTCGATATTGAAGCCGCCGATCAGGATTCGGCAGTCGTCGGTCTCGCTGTCGGCCAGCGCGAGTTTCTGATGGTTCCGCAACAGATAGCGCCGGCCATAGGAGGGATTGAACCGGCAAAAAGTCGCGCCGCGCTCGTGGAGTTCGAGAAAATAGGTTTCGGGGGTTTGGCTGCTGCCGAACCCGTCGATCAGCAGCGACACTTTCACGCCGCGGTCCATCGCCTTGAACAGCGCCGCTCGGACGAGGTCGCCCGAACGATCGTTGGTGTAGATGTAATAGAGCAGCCGAAGCGACTGCTGCGCCCCGTCGATCAACGCCAACAAACGTTCGAGGCGTTCCGCACCCTCGGGCAGGAACGTCAGCCGGTTGCCGTCGACCAGTTGTGCGCGATCGGCGGTAACGGGCTTGGCCATGCACTCGTCTGGCCTTCGTACGGCGGCAACGCAAGGCCGCGGACCGCCGCGATTTCATTGACTTTGCGGCGGGGGCTCCCTAAGTCGCAGCCATCCCGAATTCCTGAATTTTTGCGAGGCGACCAATGGCGCGCGTTACTGTTGAAGATTGCGTAGACAAGGTTTCGAACCGGTTCGACCTGGTCCTGTTCGCGGCCCAGCGCGCGCGCCAGGTTTCGGGCGGGGCCGACCTCACCATCGACCGCGACCGCGACAAGAACCCGGTCGTCGCCCTGCGCGAGATCGCCGAGGCAACGGTCAAGCCCGCACACCTCGAGGAAGCGATCGTCAACAACCTTCAGAAGGTCCGCATTGACGAAGAGGATGAGACCGAAGAATTGGCGTCGCTGAGCGATGCAGCCGAAGCGCTGCGCCTGACTGCCGCCGCCCCGCCGCGGCCGACTCCGTCGGGCGCCGACTACGAATAATCGAGCTTAGGGGCCGCTACTCGGCGGCCTCCTGAATCGGCGCCTCGCCGGCCTTGACCCAGGTCAAGTCGGCCAGGCCCAGTTCGCGCCCATCATGGGCCTGCACGCAGATCTTGCGCACCGGTTTGCCGTCGCGCCGGTCGGCGAGCACGACCTGCATCTCGCCATAGCCCCATTCCTGACCCCATTGCCGGAGCGCGAGGACAACCGGAAGCAAGGCTTCACCCTTCGCCGTAAGCGAATACACGACCTTGCGGCGGTCGATGGGATCCGCGTTCCGCTCGAGAATTCCGCCGGCCACCATCTTCGCCAGCCGGTCGGACAGAATGTTGCGCGCGATATTGAGCCCGGCATGGAACTCTTCGAAATGCTGGAGGCCGTTGAGCGCGCCGCGCAGGATCAGGAACGCCCACTTCTCACCGATCAGTTCGACGGCCGGGGGGAGCGGGCAATGCAACGCCGCTTCCCTGAAGGCATCAATTCCAGACGTGACTCGGTCTGTCGACAACGCGACCGCCTCCCTCTCCTCGACTCGGATGAAAGCATAAGCCACTCATAAAAAATAGTTGCAAGTTGCAACGGGCCAAATTATTCCGTTTTGAATTGCAACGAACAGGAGGATCTGATGCTTCGGTCGCTTTTCATTCTTTCAGCCGCCGGGCTCGCCAGCGCTCCTGCGTTTGCTGCAAGTTACGCCGCCAAGCCGGTCGTCCCGACGACCGAGCGGTTCGTTGCCCGCGACATCGTCTGGAATTGCGCCGCCGCGGCCTGCCAGGGCGCCACCACCGACAGTCGCCCGGCGATTCTGTGTCAGTCGCTGGCCAAGCACGCCGGACGCATCGAGAGCTTTTCGGTCGATGGCCGGACTTTCAGCCCCGCTGAGCTCGACAAGTGCAACACGGTCGCCAAGGCCCGGCCGGGCGCTGCGCTGGCGGCTCAATAATCCGGATTTCCGGGGCCGCGGACGTCCCACTCCCCTCCGCCCGCGGCCCCATCTTCCCCGGTTTCGCTTTCGCGCTTGCACACAAGCGCCGCCTCCCCCCATCTTAGGGCGTGCTGAGGCAGTATGAACTGGTCGAGAAAGTCCGGTCCTACGATCCCGATGCGGACGAGGGATTGCTCAACCGCGCCTATGTCTTCTCGATGAAGGCCCACGGCACGCAGAAGCGGGCCTCGGGCGACCCCTATTTCAGCCATCCGATCGAAGTCGCCGGCATTCTCACCGATCTCAAGCTCGACGACCAGACCATCGCCACCGCGATCCTGCACGACACCATCGAGGATACGCTGGCGACCCCGGAGGAAATCGAGCGGCTGTTCGGCAAGGACGTGGCCCGGCTGGTCGACGGCGTCACCAAGCTGTCGAAGATCGAAGCCCAGTCCGAGAGCGAGCGCGCGGCCGAGAATCTGCGCAAATTCCTGCTCGCCCTGAGCGACGATATTCGCGTGCTGCTGGTCAAGCTCGCTGACCGGCTGCACAACATGCGCACGCTCTATCACATCCCGTCGGAGGACAAGCGCCGGCGCATCGCCCGCGAGACCATGGATATCTACGCTCCGCTCGCCGAGCGGATCGGGATGTACGAGATGATGAACGAGATGCAGACGCTCGCGTTCAAGGAACTCGAACCCGACGCCTACGCCTCGATTACCCGGCGTCTCGACCAACTTCACCAGCAGGGCGGCGACCTCGTCAGCCGGATCGGCCTCGGGCTGCAATTGTACCTCGCCGACAACGGCCTCGAAGCCGAGGTCATGGGCCGCCAGAAACATCCTTATTCGATCTGGAAGAAAATGGCCGAGCGGCACATCAGCTTCGAGCAATTGTCCGACGTGATGGCCTTTCGCGTCATCGTGAAGGATTTGGGCGAGGCGTATCGGGCATTGGGTCTGATCCACCGCCGCTGGCCGATGGTGCCGGGCCGGTTCAAGGATTTCATCTCGACCCCCAAGCGCAATGGCTACCGCTCGCTCCACACGTCGGTCATCCACGATTCCAAAATGCGGATCGAAATCCAGATCCGCAGCCAGGATATGCATGAGCAGGCCGAGCGCGGGCTCGCGGCGCACTGGGCGTACAAGGAGGGCAAGCCAGCCGACGACATCCACGTCCCGTGGATCGACGACTTGGTCGAAATCCTCGACCATGCCGAGAATGCCGAGGAGTTGCTCGAGCACACCCGCATGGCGATGTACCAGGACCGGATCTTCGCCTTCACCCCCAAGGGCGAGCTGATCCAGCTGCCCAAGGGCGCGACACCGGTCGACTTCGCTTATGCGGTCCACACCGGGCTTGGCGACCGCACCGTCGGGGCCAAGGTCAATGGCCGCGTCGTGCCCTTGCGGACGATGCTCGAGAATGGCGACCAGGTCGACATCCTGACTTCCGAAGCGCAGCACCCGCAACCGTCCTGGCTGCGCTTCGTCGCGACCGGCAAGGCGCGCGCCGGCGTCCGCCGCTTCGTCCGCCACAAGGAACGCGAGGAGACCATTGAGCTCGGCCGCAAAATCTACGACGAAATCGTCGCCCGGCTGCCCGCCGAACTCGGCAAGGACGCGCTCAAGCGCGCGCTCAAGAAGCTCAAGATCGAGGGAAATGACGAATTGATGATCGCCATTGCGCGCAAGCGCGTCAGCGACGAGGCGCTGATGGAGGCGCTGATGCCCGGCTCGGCCGGCGGCGACGTTTCGCCGCGCCCGCTCAGCCAGCGCCAGGCGATCTCGATCAAGGGCCTGACGCCCGGCGTCGCCTACCATCTCGCGACCTGCTGCCACCCGATCCCCGGCGACCGCATCGTCGGCCTCCGCCGCGAGGATGAGGAGATCGAGGTTCACGTCATCGGCTGCGACACGCTGGCGAGCGGGATCGACGCCGACTGGCTCGACCTCGCCTGGGGCGAAGGTTCGGACGGCGGCGCGGCGCGGCTGGTGGTGATCCTGCGCGATATTCCCGGCGCGCTCGGCACCATGTCGAGCATCCTCGGCGCCAAGCACGCCAACATCATCAACCTGCAGCTGGTCCACCGCGACGGCAGCTTCCAGACCTTTCACCTCGACATCGAGGTCCACGACCTCGCGCACTTGCACGCGATCGTCGCCGCGCTGCGCGACGCCGATCCGGTCTCCAGCGTCGAACGGATCTAGCGCTTCGCCCGTCGTTTTTGGCGGGCGTGCGCGTCACCCGCGGCGAGCACCGCGAGCATCACAAGGTCGGATGCGGTCGCGGTCATCGGCGCGATCTGCACCGGCAGCTGCAGTCCGAGGAGATATGGGCCGAGCACGCTTTCCCCGCCCAGCTCCTTGAGCAATTTCGCCGAAATGTTGGCCGATTGCAGCCCGGGCATGACCAGGATGTTGGCCGGACCCGAGAGACGCGCGAACGGATAATAGCGCTTCTGGACGTCGTAATTGAGCGCGACGTCGGGCGCCATTTCGCCTTCGTATTCGAAGTCGACCTTGAACCCGTCGAGGATCTCGACCGCGCCGCGCAACTCTTCGATATGGACGCCCGGCGGATTGCCGAAGGTCGTGTAGCTGATGAACGCGACCCGCGGTTCCAGCCCCATGCGCCGGGCGAAGGCCGACGAGCGCATCGCGATCGCCGCATATTGCTCGGCCGTCGGGCGCTCGGTGACCGCGGTGTCGGCGATCAATACGGTATGCGCGCGGCCGACGATGACGTTGACTCCGAACGGCGTCGCTTCGGGCTCATCGTCGATCACCGTGCGGACCTGTTTCAGCGACTGGCTGAACGGCCGGGTCGAGCCTGTGATCATCGCGTCGGCCTCGCCCAGCGCGAGCATCGCGGCAGTGAAGTAATTGCGGTCCTGATTGACCATCCGCTCAATCTCGCGGCGGAGCATGCCGTGGCGCTGATGCTTGGCGTAGATGTAGTCGACCGCGCGCCCGACCAACGGCGAGTTGCGGCTGTTGAGCACCTCATATTCGCGCGGATTGTCGACGCCCAATTCCTTGAGCATGTCGTAGACGTCCTCGCGCCCGACCAGCACCGGCGTGCCGTAGCCGGCTTCCTTGAACGCAATCGCGGCGCGCAGAACGTTGGGCTCCTCGCCCTCCGCGAACAGCACGCGCTTGGGGTTTTGCCGCGCGCCTTCGTAAGCGAGGCTCATCACCGCGACGGTGGGGTTGAGCCGGCCGCGCAATTGCTGCCGATAGGCGTCGAGATTCTCGATTGGCTTCTGCGCGACTCCAGTGCGCACAGCGGCTTCCGCCACCGCCGATGCGACGACCTCCATCAACCGCGGATCGAACGGCGCCGGGATGATGTATTCGGGGCCGAAGCTGTGATGGCGCCCGCCATAGGCCGCCGCGACTTCTTCCGGCACCGGCTCGCGCGCCAGTTCGGCGAGGGCTTCGGCGGCGGCGATCTTCATTTCTTCGTTGATCGCGGTCGCGCGCACGTCGAGCGCGCCGCGGAAGATGAAGGGGAAGCCAAGGACGTTGTTGACCTGGTTGGGATAGTCGGAGCGGCCGGTCGCGATGATCGCGTCGGGCCGAACCTTGATCGCGTCCTCGGGCCGGATTTCCGGATCGGGATTGGCCATGGCGAAGATGATCGGCTGCTTGGCCATGGTCTTGACCATTTCCGGTTTGAGCGCGCCAGCGGCCGACAGGCCGAGGAACACGTCGGCGCCGACGCAGGCATCGGCCAGATCGCGCGCCTTGGTCACGACCGCATGCGCCGATTTCCATTGATCGAGGTCGGTCCGGCCCTGGTAAATCACGCCCTTGCGGTCGCACATGATGACATTGTCGCCGCGCACGCCCATCGCCTTGACCAGTTCGGTGCAGGCGATCGCCGCCGCCCCGGCACCGTTCACGACAACCTTGATGTCACCGAGCTTGCGGCCGGTCAGGAAGCAGGCGTTGATTAGCCCGGCGGCGGTAATGATGGCGGTGCCGTGCTGGTCGTCGTGAAACACCGGAATGTTCATCCGCTCGCGCAACGTCTGCTCGATAACGAAGCAGTCGGGCGCCGCGATATCCTCGAGGTTGATCCCGCCGAAGCTCGGTTCGAGCAGTTCGACCGCGTCGATAAAGCGCTGCGCATCCTCGGTGTTCACTTCGATGTCGATCGCGTCGACGTCGGCGAAGCGTTTGAAAAGGACCGCCTTGCCCTCCATCACCGGCTTCGACGCCAGCGCGCCGAGATTGCCGAGGCCGAGGATCGCAGTGCCGTTGGAAATCACCGCGACAAGATTGCCCTTGGCAGTGAAATCGTAGGCCAGCGTGGGATTTTCCGCGATGGCCCGCACCGGCACCGCCACGCCAGGCGAGTAAGCCAGCGCGAGGTCGCGCTGCGTCGCCATCGGCTTGGTGGCGATGATTTCGATCTTTCCCGGACGGCCGCGCGCATGGAATTCGAGCGCTTCGGCTTCAGTATATTTGATGTTGCTCTCGGACATGGGTGCGAGCCTTAGCGGACAGGGCATTGCAAAGTCACGACGGCAAACAATCCGGAGTCGCGCCGGGCATAGCGAGTCGCTACCGTTCGGCCATGGCCCGCGCCGACGAACCGACCCCGATGATGGCGCAATATAAGCGCCTCAAGGCCGAGGCCGGCGACGCTTTGCTGTTCTATCGGATGGGCGATTTCTTCGAATTGTTTTTCGACGACGCGAAAGTCGCCGCAGCCTGCCTGGATATCGCACTGACCAAGCGCGGCACCGATTCGGGTGAGCCAATCCCGATGTGCGGCGTGCCGGTCCATGCCGCCGAATCCTATCTCGCGCGGCTGATCAAAGGCGGCAATCGGGTGGCGATTGCCGAACAGACCGAAAGCCCGGCGGCAGCGCGCAAGGCGCGTGGTTCGAAAGCGCTGGTCGACCGCGCGATCGTCCGGCTGGTGACGCCCGGAACGCTGACCGAAGAGACTCTGCTCGATTCCGCATCAGCCAATTGGCTGGCCGCAGTCGGCCGCGCCGGTGACGAATGGGCCGTGGCGGCGGCCGACATTTCGACCGGACGATTCGAGCTGATCGCGTGCGGGCCGGGCGAGTTGGCGGCAGAACTGGCCCGGCTGTCCCCGGCCGAACTGATCGCCGATGGGCCGGTGCCCGGCGCAAGCTCAACGGCGGGTAAGGGCGGGTTCAACAGCCTGGCCGGCGAACGCGCGTTGAAAACCCGCTTCGGGCTGGCGACGCTCGATGGGCTTGGCGCGCCGTCGCGGGCGGAATTGGCCGCCGCGGGTGGCCTCCTCACTTATCTCGACGCGACCCAGAAGGGCGCGGGGGTCCTGCTCGACGCGCCGCGCCGAATCCAGCGGGCGAACCACATGGCGATCGACGCGGCGACCCGCGACAGCCTCGAACTGACCCGTTCGATTGCCGGCGGTGTCGCCGGCAGTCTGCTCGGCGAGATCGACCGCTGCCAGACCGCCGCCGGCCGCCGTCTGTTAAGCGAAGACCTTGCCGCGCCGCTCACCGCCAAGACCGAGATCGAAGCGCGACTGGCGCTCGTCGCCTGGTTGTTCGAGGACGCGATCCGGCGCGAGCGCAACCGGTCGGCCTTGAAAGCGATGCCGGATTTCGCCCGCGCGCTGGCGCGCCTGGCCGCCGGCCGCGGATCCCCACGCGATTTGGCGCTGCTGCGCGACGGACTCGGCGCCGCCGATGCGTTGAGGGCCGAGATCGCCAGCGAGGCTGACGCACCGACGCAGCTGCAATCTTTGCTGCCGCGGCTGGGTGGGCACGAAGCTCTGGTCACGACCTTGTCCCGAGCACTGGTGGCTTCACCCCCGATCGATTCGGCCAAGGGCGGCTACATCGCCGAGGGCTATGACGCCGAACTCGACACTCTGCGCAGCGCCGCTGCCAACGGCCGCCAGGCGATTGCCGCGCTTGAAGCGCGTTACCGCGGCGCGACCAATGTCTCGTCGCTCAAGATCCGTCACAATGCGGTGCTCGGTTATCATATCGAAGTCGCGGCGCGGCATGGCGACCAACTGATGGCCCCGGAAAGCGGCTTCACTCACCGCCAGACCCTCGCCGGCGTCGTCCGCTTCAATTCGCCCGAACTCCATGACGAAGCGTCGAAGGTGGTCGAAGCCGGCTCGCACGCGCTGGCCGCCGAAGCCGCCCACGCCGAGGAATTGACCCAGCTCGCACTGGCCAGCGCCCCACGCATCACCGCGACCGCCGAAGCCATCGCCCGCATCGACGTCGCCGCCAGCCACGCCCACCGCGCGGCCGAAGGCGGCTGGACGCTGCCCCAGCTAACCGACGAACCGTGCCTCGACCTTGAAGCGGGTCGCCACCCGGTGGTCGAAAGCGCACTTAGGGACAGCGGCGAACGATTCGTCGCCAACGATTTGTCGCTTGGCGCGGCCGATCGGCTGTGGCTGATCACCGGGCCCAACATGGGCGGCAAGTCGACCTTCCTCCGCCAGGCGGCGCTGATCGCCGTGCTCGCCCAGGCCGGCAGCTTCGTCCCCGCCGCGCGCGCGCGGGTCGGGATCGTCGATCGCCTGTTCAGCCGCGTCGGCGCGTCGGACAATCTCGCGCGCGGCCGCTCGACCTTCATGGTCGAAATGGTCGAAACCGCCGCGATCCTCGCTTTGGCCACGCCGAAAAGCCTGGTCATCCTCGACGAAATCGGCCGCGGAACGTCGACCTATGACGGGCTGGCGACTGCCTGGGCCGTGGTTGAAGCGATGCACAATGAGGTCCAATGCCGGACCCTGTTCGCCACCCATTATCACGAGCTGACCCGCCTCGCCGGGCGGCTCGACTGCCTGTCGCTGCACCACGTCCGCGCGCGCGAGTGGAAGGGCGACCTCGTCCTGCTCCACGAGGTCGCCGAGGGCGCCGCCGACCGCAGCTATGGCATTGCGGTGGCCAAGCTCGCCGGCCTGCCGCCGGCGGTCGTGGCGCGGGCCAAGGCGGTCCTCGCCAAGCTCGAAGCGGGCCGCGATGCGACCGGTGGGATTGCCGCCGGCCTCGACGATCTGCCATTGTTCGCCACCGCGCCGGAGCCCGAGGCGCCCGACCCGATCGCCGCGGCGCTGGGTGACATCGACCCCGACAGCCTGACCCCGCGCGAGGCGCTGGAAGCGCTTTATCGCCTCAAGCGGATCGTGGCCGAGCGGGGCTAAGTCGACCGGCTGAATTCGCGAGCCGACGGCCGAATTCGCGCCACGGACGCTCGATCCACGTCTGGGTCAGGCCCGAGACCAGGAACAAAGCCGCCAACGCCATCACCACCCACAGGTTCGCGGCGAGCGGGCTGTGCGGCCAGCCGCCCGGCGTCGCCAAGATCAGGCAACGGAACAACGGCATATGCACGAGATAGAGCGAATAAGAGCAGCGGCCGAGCCATTGCGGCACTGGCCGCTCGAGCAGGCGCCGCGCCGCCGAACCCGGATCGCGGACCATGGCCGAGATCAGCGACGCCGACAGCAACGGCATCAGCAGCGTCAACTGGGGAGAGCGGCCAGCGGCGGACAGCATCAGCAACATGGAACCGGCGATCAGCAACTGCCACCAACCCGCGCGCGCCGCGGTGAGCGGCGGCCGGTTGCGGCACCACGCCCAGGTCGCCGCGCCCAGCGCGAAGCTCATCAGGCAGCGCGGCAGGCGCAAGGCGAGATCGCCGTCGAGGCTGCCCCCACGCCAGACGATCAGGCTGGCCAGCGAGACCAGCCCGACCCCGCCGAGCAATTGAAGCCGGCGTTTGGTCGATGGCGTCGCCAGGCAAATGCCGGCGAACAGCAGATAGGCCGCCCATTCGGTGCTGATGCTCCAGCTCGGCGCGTTGAGAATGCTACCCGGAACCGCGCCCCAGGCGTGGGTCATGGTCAGGTTCATCGCGACCATCCCGCCATAACCGGGAAGCAGCGCAGTGCCCGATTGGATATCGATGAACAGCGCCGCGAGCAGCGTCGCGAGGTGCAGCGGGTACAAGCGAAAGAAGCGGCGAATGAGGAAGCGGCGCGCGGCCTCCGGAGTCGGCGGGCTTTCGGCGTGCACCGCGGCAATGACGAAGCCCGACAGCACGAAGAACAGGTCGACAAACAGCCACCCCTGCTGGAGCAGCGGCACGTATGCGAGCAGCGAACCCGGATTGAGCGACAGATGGTGAAGCACGACGAGCAGCGCCGCGATGCCTCGCACCGCTTCCAGATTGGCATGAAAAGGCCGGTTTGCGCCGTGAATCGCCATTACGGGCTTTTAGGCGCGCCGTCTTTCCATTCGGTTGACGTCGTTCAAGAACGATTCGCTCTACCGGGCGGGCGGCGATTGGCTCTAGGTTGCGGCGATGGCCGAGCACAGCCGCGATTTCCCGGACAACCGCCGAACGGTCATCGATCGCCGCGCGGTCACCGAGCGCATATCGGCCCTGGGCCCCGGCAAGCAACTCGCGGCCGAAACCGCGGCGATCCTCCGGGGCGCGCTCGAACAAGGCCGCGCCGAGATCGCCAAGCGGCTGACGCAAGCGCCCGGCGACGGCCGCGCGGCGGCGCAGGCGACGGCCTACCTCCACGACCAACTGGTCCGCCTCGCTTATGATTTCGTCACCCAGCGCGTGCTCGACCGGCCGCTCGACGACCAACTGGCATTGGTCGGGCTGGGCGGTACCGGGCGCGGCGAAATGGCGCCGTTCAGCGACCTCGACCTGATGGTCCTGACTGCCACGGCCCCCTCTGCGGACGCCGAGCGCGCGTCCGAAGCAATCCTCCATTTGCTGTGGGACCTGAAGCTCAAGGTCGGTCATTCGATTCGCTCGCAAAGCCAGCTGATCACCATCGCCAAAAAGGACATGACAGTCCGCACTGCCTTCCTCGAAGGCCGCTGGCTGTGGGGCAACGACAGCGTGTTCGACGATAGCATGCGCCGCTTCCGCAAGGACGTCGTCGCGGGGTCGGCGGCGGAGTTCGTCGCGGCCAAATTGGCCGAGCGCGACCAGCGCCACGTCCGCATGGGCGACAGCCGATACGTGGTCGAGCCCAACATCAAGGACGGCAAAGGCGGATTGCGCGATCTCCACACACTCTACTGGATCGGCAAATATGTCCACGGCGTTGCGCGGCCGGCGGACCTGGTTGGAGCGGGCTTGTTCACCGCCGCCGAATTCCGCCGCTTCGATCGCGCCGAGCGCTTCTTCTGGTCGGTGCGCTGCCACTTGCATTTGCTCGCGGGACGCGCCGAAGAGCGGCTGAGCTTCGAATACCAGCCGCGCATCGCCGAGATCATGCATTACGCCGACCGGCCCGGGAAATCGGCGGTCGAGCGGTTCATGCAATTCTACTTCATCAACGCCAAAGCGGTCGGCGATTTGACCGGCCTGTTCCTCGCCCAGCTCGATGAGCAACTCGGCAAAAAGGGCTTCCGCTTCGCCTTGCCGACCTTGCGCCGCCGGCCCAAGCGCCTCGGTGGCTTCATGCTCGACCGCGGCCGGCTGGCGATCCCCGACGACGAATTCTTCCGAACCGACCCGATCCGCTTGCTCGAACTGTTCGCGCTGGCCGCGCGCGAGCAGCTTGAAGTCCACCCCAAGGCGATGCGCGCGGCCAGCCGCGACGCCGTGCTGATCGACCGCAAGCTGCGCGCCGACCCGCGCGCCAACGCCTTGTTCATGGAGGTGCTAACCTCGGTCAACGCGCCCGAGACGGTGTTGCGCTGGATGAACGAGGCCGAAGTGTTCGGCCGCTTCATGCCCGACTTCGGCCGCGTCGTCGCGCAGATGCAGTTCGACATGTACCACCATTATACCGTCGACGAGCATTCGATCCGGGCGATCGGCTTGCTCGCGGCGATCGAGCGTGGCGAGCTCAAGGACGACCATCCGCTGTCGACCGCGATCATCAAGCAGATCACCTCGCGTCGCGTGCTTTACGTTGCGGTGCTGCTCCACGACATCGCCAAGGGCCGCGGCGGCGACCATAGCGTGATCGGCGCCGAAATCGCACTCAAGCTCGGGCCGCAGCTTGGCCTCGACCCGGCCGAGACCGAGACCGTGGCGTGGCTCGTCCGCTATCATCTGCTGATGTCGTCGACCGCGTTCAAGCGCGACCTCGCCGATCCCAAGACGATCGAGGATTTCGTCCACCAGGTGCAAAGCCCGGAGCGCCTGCGGCTGCTGCTGATCCTGACCGTGGTCGACATCCGCGCGGTCGGGCCGGGGGTGTGGAACGAGTGGAAGCGGACCTTGCTGCGCACCTTGTTCGAAGCCGCCGAGGAACGCCTCCGGCTCGGCCACAAGCAGCACGGGCGCACCGAACTGGTCGAGGCCAGGCAGACAGAGTTCGCCGCCGCGCTTGGGTGGAAGGCGAGCGCCATGCGCGCCCACGCCAAGCGCCTCAGCGACAGTTACTGGCTGGCGGAGCCACTCCCCTGGCAAATCGCCAACGCGAGGCAGGTGGCCGAAGCGGAATCGCGCATCGGCGAGGCCCAGCCGAGCGTCGTCGCCGAGGACGATGCGGACAGCGGAGCGACCCGGATCAGCGTCTTCACCCCCGACCGCGAAGGACTGTTCTACCGGATCTGCGCCGGGCTGGCGGCGGGCGGGGCGAACATCATCGACGCCCGCATCCACACCACCCGCGACGGCATGGCGCTCGACAATCTGCTGGTGCTCGACGCGCGCGGGCAGCGCTACGCCGACCGCCGGCTGCGCTCACGGCTGATTCGATCGGTCGAGCACGCGCTGGTCAGCCACGATCCGCCGCCGCTGCCGGCACCGCAAGGCGCGCGTCCGCCCACCACCGCGTTTCGCCTGGCCCCGTCAGTGGTCGTCGCCGACCGCGCCTCAACCCGGACGACCGTGGTCGAAGTCAACGCGCTCGACCGCCCGGCTTTGCTCGCCGGGCTGGCCGCCGCGATCCACGACGAGGGCCATCAGATTCATTCAGCCCATATCGCGACCTACGGCGAACGCGCGGTCGACGTCTTTTATCTGACCCGGGCTGACGGGAAGAAGCTCGATGGCGACGACGTCGATCGGCTGCGCCGCGCGCTGCTCGACGCGGCGAGCGAGCGTTCGTAGGCACGCGCAGCGTAACGCGACAAAAGAAGAGCCCCGCCGAAGCGGGGCTCTAAAGATTGGGCCTAGTTGCCGCGCTCCGGCGCCGGTGGTGGCGGCGGTGGCGGGGGCGGCGGCGCCGGGCAGGCGTCGGTCGCCAGGATCACCGACCCGTCCGGACACGTCTGCGTCGCTGGCGGCGGCGGAGGTGGTGGCGGGGGCGGGGGCGGCGCCGGCTCGGCGACCGGCTTGGGCGGCGGCGACCAGCTCGCCCGCAGCGTCACACCGAAGGTGCGCGGCTCGGCGAGGAAGGTCGAGAAGATCTGCCGTCCGCCCGGATAGGCGGGATCGGTGAACGGCGATCCCACCGCGCCCTCCTGAAACGGCGAGTTGAATGCGACCTGCTGATAATTCTTGTTGAATAGGTTCTGCGCCCAGAACTCCACCGACCAACGCTGGTCGCGACCGCGCAGGCCAACGCGCGCGTTGACCAAGCCGAAGCCTTCCTGGCGTTTCTGCGGAAACAGGTCGGAGCCCGTATTGTAGCTCCCGCTATAGCGGCCATCGACATAGAACAACGCCGACAGGCCCGAGTCGCCGATCCTTGGCGTGAAGGCGGCCGCTCCGGTCACGACCACCTTGGGCGCGTTCGAAATCTGTTGGCCAGGAAGCCGGCGAAGCGCCTGGTTGAGCGGCGACCCGTCGTCCCGTCCGACGAGATCCCCACGATACTTCGTGCGAGCGTAGGTGAAACCCGCATTGAGTCGCAGATCCGGCCTGACCCGGACGGACGATTCGATTTCCACGCCCTGCGACCGGACGCCATAGCCGACGTCGCCTTTCGGGCAGGCACCAGTCGTCGCCGCCGCCGGGTTGAAATTCGGCGCGGTCGAGAATTTCGACTGATCCTGGTCGGCACCGCCCAGATCGCTGTCGCAGCCGTTGATGTTCTGGACGATAAACACCGTGCCATCGAACGTGTTGAGCTGGAAGTTCTTGAAGTCCTGCCGGAACAGCGAGACGTTGAAGGTCACGCCGCGGGCGGTGAACTTCCCGCCCACTTCGAACGCATCGACGGTCTCGGGGTCGAACTGCAAGGCGCCGACAAGTGCCTGGGCGCCACCGAACGACGCGAATGGAAAGATCGGCGACTTGAGCGCTGACCGGTCAAGGTTGAACCCGCCCGCTTTGTACCCGCGCGAGAAGCTTCCATAGAGCAAGAGATTGTCGGTCGCTTTGTACGACAGCACACCGGTGCCGGTGAGCTTATGCTCCTTGCGCTTGTCGCTGATTTTTACGCCATCAAGCTCGGCGGTGCTGTTGCCCTGACAGCTCAGGCCGATGATGCCACCCGCCACCGCAGCCAATGCCGGGACGGCCAGGAACGGCCCGAGCGCAGCCTGATTCTGGACGCAGGTCAAATTGTCATTGTGGAACGCGGCGTCGAGATCCTTTTTCTCATGGGTGTAGCGGAGCCCGACGGTTACATCGAAGCGATTGGTGACGTGGAAGATGTTGTGGGTGAACAGCGCCCAGTTGTTGCTCTTCTGCTTGTAGATGTCGCCGGTGCTGCCGGCGTCGCTCATGGAGTCAAGGCGATCGATCGCGGCGTAAATCGCCGGCGATGCCGCGCCGAACGCGGCCGGACGGGCCGCGAGGCAGCCGGCCGCCGCCGGGTTGTACAGAGCGGCGAGCGCGCTGCCAGAGACCAAGCGGCAAGTCGCGAACCGACCGTAGTCGTTGCCGAACCGAAGTGAGTCGGCGAGGGTCAGATGCTCATCCGCGAAATAGCCGCCGACCAACCAGTCGAGCTTGTCGCCGAGGGCCGTGCCCTGCAGCCGCAGTTCCTGACTGAATGTACGGAACTTGCGGTAGTTCGGGTCTGAATCCTTGCGGTAGAGGATGTCGACGGTGCTGTAGTCGAAGTCACCGTTCTGCTCGGATTTGTAGCCGCGATAGGCGGTAATCGATGTGAGTTTGGCGGCCCCGAAATCGTTGTCGATCTGCATCGACACGCCGCCGTCGGTCGTCGTCCCCTTGTAGCTGCGGCCGTCACTGACCGAGATGTGGCGGTGCCAGCCGTCTTCAAATACGGACAGGTCCTG
>Ga0157379_10001894_pt1 | contig 17287 bp, 15 predicted proteins | sample S25metaG_FD_121802 | JGI IMG/M metagenome (GOLD analysis project Ga0157379, IMG submission 121802) | Switchgrass rhizosphere microbial communities from Kellogg Biological Station, Michigan, USA - S2-5 metaG | ecosystem: Host-associated > Plants > Roots > Rhizosphere > Soil | place: USA... | reverse complement strand
GCGGCCGATCGCGAGCGCTGCCTGATCACGCTCCTCGCCTCGCGCGGCGCCAAGCGCAATCTCGCGATCCACGTCTACATGGGGCTCATGGCCGGCATCCCGGCCAGGGAGATCTGCCACATCGTACTGCTCGTCGGCGCCTATGCCGGTGTCGAGACGGTTCCCGGCGCCCTGGCGATCGCGCAGGCCACCTTCGAGACGCTACGGGATCTCGTGCCGGCCGGTCCCCCCTACGCCGCGGTCGACGTGCTGAAGGCGCTTGCGGCCAAGTTCCCGATGTAACGCCGCGCAGCCCCGCGCCCGGCAGGGCAGCGATCAATCGGGCTGCAGCACCATGTCGAAGAGGCGGAGCGTCATGCCGCCGAGGAAGTCGATCGTCGCGCCGTTGAACCAGGCGGTCTCCTCGCGCGTCAGCATCGAGACGAAGCGCGCCACCTCCTCCAGCGTGCACATGCGGCCCGCCGGGATCATCTCGGCGTGCACCTCCTCGAGGCGCGCGATCGCCTTCGGGCCGAGCACGGTGCGGAGCGCCGGCGTGAGGACGGTGGCGAACTGCAGGAGATTCACGCGGTGGCCGTGGCGGCCGAGCTCGACCGCCAGGTACTTCACGTAGGTCTGCAGCGCCGCCTTGGCGGCGGCGATGAGGCCGGTGTTGTGCAGGAGATTTTCGCCGTGCAGCGCGTTGCTGAGCCCGAGGAGCCGCGCCTGCGGCGCGAGCAGATCGCGCTCGTGCATGGTCTGCGCCCAGTAGGCGAACGAGTGCGCGAGATAGTTGAAGGTCTTCTCGAACTGCTTGGGATGGAAGGCGTCGCCGCGCGTCGAGAGGAAGTGGCCGATCGACGCGCCCGAGATGGAATGCACGAGCAGGCTCACCTTGCGCGGGCCGGCGGCGCGCGCCAGGGCGTCGGCGCAGACGGCGATGCCCTCGGGATGACCGGCGTCGCCGACGTGCATCACGACCGTGCGTCCCGAGTCGCCGAGCTCGCGCGCCAACGCGGCGGCGTCGTCGGGATAGTGTCCGCGATGGACCGCGAAGACGTGCAGGCCGGGATCGCGGATGACGGCGCGCGCCACCGCCGCGCCGGTGCCGGTCGAGGCGCCGAGGATGACGGCCCAGCGGTCGTCGGCGCCCTGGCCGTTCGAGTGCTCGCTCCTGTCGCTCACGCGTACCTCGCGGGCGGGCGCCGGCGCGCCCGGTCGAGCAGCGCCTGCAGCGCGCCGGTCACCCGGCGATGCAGGCGCAGCAGTCCTTCACGATCGTCGAGGGCCGGCGGTGGGCCCTCGGCGGCGAGATCGATCGGCTCGCCGACGAGCTGGCGCAGCCGCACCGGAAACGGCGGCGAGAACGGGTAGAGGCCGAGCGGTCCGATGCCCGTCCAGAGCGCCCACGCCCAGCGATGCGGAATGCCGAGCAGCCGACCCGCGGCGGCGGCATCGACGAGGCCGATGTAGGTGTCGTCGGCGCCGTCGGCCGCGACCGGGATGATCGGCAGCCGGTACTTGAGCGCCAGGCGCAGGTAGCCCGTGTGCGCGCCCCAGTTCACGACGTAGCGCTGGCGGAAATCGCGGCATCCTTCGTCGCCGCCGCCGGGCGTCGTCACCAGGTGCTCGCCGCGCTCGATCGCCGCCGCGAGGCCGTCACCGTCGTCGGTGACGAATCCCAGGCCTTCCGTGAACCAGCGCAGCGCGCCGATCAGCTTCGTGCCGCGATGGACGAAGCCGTGCGGCAGGTAGCCGAGGCGGTCGTGGATCGCGACCGTCAGCATGCACATGTCGTAGGCGAGCGGCCGCGCGTGGTAGCCGACGATCAGCGCCGGGCCGCCGTCGAGATGCTCGAGGCCCTCGACCGTGTAGCGATGATAGTACTGCCAGAAGCGCCAGTAGCCGAGCCAGAGCGCCAGCGGCACGCCGCCGGCGACGACCGGTACGAGCGCGCGATCGGGACGGGGCGCGCTCATGCGTCGAGCCGCAGCAGCAGCGCGCCGGAGGAGATGCCCGCGCCGACGCCCACCATGAGCACGAGGTCGCCGGGCCGCACGGGCGCCGTGTGCCGCAGGCGATCGAGGCAGATCGGCATCGACGCGGCGCCGATGCTGCCGAACTCCTGCACGATGCGCACGACGCGCGCGTCGGGCACCCCGAGCGCGGCGATGATGGCGTCGAGGAAGGTGCCGTTCGGCTGATGCGGCACGATCCACTGCACGTCGTCGAGGGTGAGCCCGGCGTCCGCGAGCAACGTGTCGCTGGCACGGCGTACGGCCTCGATCGCCTCCTCCGACATGCGCGCGCTGGACGCGGTGAAGCGGATGGTCTCGGCCCGGCCCGTGAGTCCGGGGTGTCCGAGGCGCACGTTGCCGAAGGCGATGCCGTCGTTGCGTAGCCACGAGCCGAGGATGCCGCCCTCGCCGCGCGCGCGCTCGACCACCGCGGCGGCGGCGGCGTCGCCGAACACCAGGTACGGCCGCGGGTCCTCCGGGGTGATGTAGCGCGAGGGCAGCTCCACCACGACGATGCCCACCGGCCCCTCGCCGGTCGCGATGCCGCGCGCGGCGATGTCGAGCGCGGTGACGAAGCCCATGCACGCGTTGCTGAGATCGAAGCAGTCACACGTGCCCGAGAGGCCGAGCGCGGCCGCGACGAGGTTGGCCGTCGAGGGGAACAGCAGATCGCCGCCGAGCGAGCCGACGAAGATGATGCGGGCGAGCGACTCGGGAGCGAGGCCGGCCTCGTCGAGCGCCCGGCGCAGCACCGCCGCGCCGACCTCGGCGTTGGTGGCGCCGGCGTCCGCGAAGTAGCGGCTGGCGATGCCGCTCCGGCGCTCGACCTCCGCGGCATCCCGCGGCGTCGCGAGGCGGCTCACCATCTCCGCGGTGCTGATGGCGCGCCCGGGGCCAAGGCTCGCGCTGCCGCTGATCCGCACCGGCAGGACCGGCCGGCGCCGGCTCATCGCCCGAGATTCGTCCATAGCTCCAGCATCCGATCCGCCACCTTCGCCATCGCGTCTCCGTCGGTCGCCATCGAGTGGGCCACGATCCTGTTGGCGCACTCGAAGTTCGGCGCCTCGAAGAGCGGATCCCAGACGGGCGACGGCTCCCAGTAGACCTGGGCGTCGATGCCCGCCATGCGACTCGCCGTGGTCAACAAATAGGATCCGCCGACCCAGCCGTCGATGATGCGGCTGACGATCGGCAACCTATAGATGCATCGGCCGATCATATAGCCGCCCAAGGGGTTGCCGTGGAGCGGCCCCGGCACGCAGTTGACGGCGAGCACCAGGTCGGCGCCGTGATCGCTCAGCACCTTCGCCGGGATCATCGTGGCGGTCGCGCCGTCGGCGTAGCGCAGCGGGCCCTTGCGGGTCGGGCCGAAGCTGAAGAGCGCCGAGCCGCTGGCGCGCACCGCCTCGCCGAGCGTGCCGCCGACGACGACGCTCGCGACCGGCGGATCGCCGAGCGCCGTGGTCACGGGCAGGAAGATCACCTCCAGATCCTCGACGCGCGCGCCCCCGAGATCGCGGTCGACCCGCAGCTCCATCGTGCCCGACCAGGCCGACGCCGCCAGGCTCGCGACGAGAAAGTCCCAGCCGCGCTGGCGCGCCAGGCGCAGTCCCGCGACCCCATTCGTGCAGTAGTAGGCGCCGAGCAGCGAGCCGCCGCTCGCGCCGGAGAAGAGATCGATCGGCACGCCGCGATGGCCCAGCATCTCGATCAGCGGCACGGCGCGAAAGGCGCACGCGCCGCCGCCGCTGAGCGCCATGCCGACGCTGCGGTTGGTGACGCCGCGCGCCCAGCGATACACCGTCTCGCGGAGCCGCAACTGGTCGGCGGAGGGAGGGCCCGCGCTCGGGTCGAGGCCGAGCATCGCGTCCGCAAACGCGCGCCCGAACGCTCCGTGCTGCCAGCGGTCGCGCTCGCGGCGCAACGCGCCGATATCGAGCGCGAGCCGGCACTCGTCCTTGCGCAGCCGGTGCCGTACCCGCGACACGGGCGGCGCGCCGTTGGGCATCGCGTCGCGCGGCCAGTCGTCGAGCGGCACGGTGCGAAATCCGTTGGCGAACCATTGCGGCAGCGCGCGGCAGATGGACCCGAGCAGCGACGTCCCGCCGCCGGGATGCGGCGGCACGAAGCGGCAGGGCACGAACGACGAGAGGATCGTACCGTCCTGCGCCGCGCCGTGCCGCGAGTGCAGGGTCGGCCGCAGGAGACGTTCGAGCCCGTGCGGGATGGCCTCGAGCTCGCGGTCGCCGAGGTAGACGACGCGATGGAACGTCGCCGCGATCGAGGCGCCGGCGATGGACCTCGTGGTGATGGACGGCGCGGCCGGCCCCGAATCCTGTAAACACGCGAAGTAGAGCCGCGCCGGGCCGGCATTTCGGACGGCGGCGCGGAAGAGCTGAACGATCATCGGCAGCGTCGCGCCCGGGGTGAGCGGGACGTCGTGCCACGTCGTGCCGCTCCACTGCGCGAGACGCGTCGCCGCGCCGTCGACGACGACGAGGCCGACGTGCTCCGCGAACTGCGTCCCGACCGAGGCGACCAGCAGCTCGGTGAGCGCGACCAGCGGCGCGCGCACCTCCGGCGCGAGCGCCATCCAGACGAGCTCGGTGTCGGCGTCCGCGAGGGCCCCGGGCTTGAAGTGGCGACGAAACGCCTCCACGGCGGCGAGCGTCGGCGACGACAGCAGCAAGGTGTGCAACGTCGCCTCGTCGAGGTGGACGACGTACGTCGGGCGCGGCGCTTGCGCGCGCAGCTCGACCCCGCGGCCGGCCATCGCCTGCAGCGGCGGCTCGTCGATCCAGTGGACCCCCCGGCGCAGCACCACGTCGGGTGGCGCGGCGGGCCCGGCCGGCTGCACGCTGACGACGACCGGACCCTGCACCACCGCCACCAGGAACGGCGTCGTCCGCTGCGGGCCCGCGTTCAGGTCGGCCACGCCCGCATGCTCCACCAGGTCGACGAGGAGGCGGCGGCTGGCGAGCGCGAACTCGCGCTCGTTGCGCAGCAGGGTCACGGCGGCGTTCTGCAGCAACGCCGTCGTCGTGTGGTGGAAGTTCTGCATCGCGTCGGAGGATCAGGTGGCGGCACGCGCCGACTCGCGGCCAGTGCCAAGTCCTAGTGCGAGAGCTCCTGCACGGTCAAGCCGAAGGTGTGGATGAGCTGCTGCATCTCGGCCCGTCCGAGCGACAGCCGGTCCGCCGCCCGTCCTACGTTGCCGCTCGTCTGCGCCAGGGTACGGCGCACCAGCTCGGCCTGGAAGCGCCGCGTCGCCTCCTGGAAGGACACCGCCGGCGCGCCCGGTGCGCCGCCGTCGGCAAAGAGGTGCCGCTCCGCGACCACGCGCACGCCCTCGCCGGCGGCGCGGATCACCGCGGCCTCGATCGCGTTGGCGAGCTGGCGCGCGTTGCCGGGCCAGGTCGCCGCGGCGGCGGCGCGGAGGGTGCCGCGGCCGAGCTCGAGCGGCGGGAAGCCGTGGCGCGCGCAAGTGCGGGCGCAGAAGTGGGTCGCCAGCGGCGCGACGTCGTCCACCCGCTCGGCGAGCGAGGGTACGCGGATCGGCAGGACCTCCAGCCGATAGAGCAGGTCCTCGCGGAAGCTGTGCCGCGCCACCGCCTGGTGCAGATCGGCGTTGGTCGCGGCGATGATGCGCACGTTGGCGTCGACGGCCTCCGTCGCGCCGAGAGGATGATAGCGCCGCGCATGCAGCAGATGCAGCATCTTCGCCTGGCAGGCCGCCGAGAGCTGGTCGATCTCGTCGAGGACGAGCGTCCCGCCCTCCGCCGCCGCGACCTTGCCCGTCACGCGCCGCGACGCGGTCGAGTGCGCGCCCGGCTCGGCGCCGAACAGCTCGCTCTCGAGCAGGGCCTCGGGCAGCGCGGCGCAGTTCACCTCGACGAACGGACCGCCGCAGCGCGGCCCGTTCTTGTGGATGATGCGCGCGATCTGGCTCTTGCCGCTGCCGGTCTCGCCGGTGAGCAGCACGTGGACGTCGAGCGGCGCCACCAGCGCGACGTCGCCCAGGAGACCGGCGAGCGCCGCGCTCCGCCCGATGAGGCCTTCGAGGTGCAGCGTGCGGCGCAGGCGCCGCGTCGGATCCACGCGCGTGCAGCGGCCGAGGAGGCGGTCGGCCATCGGCGCCAGGTGGCAGGCGAAGAGCTCGACGCGGACACGATCGTCCTCGGTGAAGGCGTCGCCCCCGGCGCGGCCCTCGAGATAGAGCACGCCGATCGGCGGCTCGCCGCCGATCGGAGCGCAGAGCACCTGCTCGATCTGCCGCGCTTGCACCGAGGCGCGATCGCGGAAGCGTGGGTCGAGCCGCGCCGAGGGCGTGATGATGGTCGCGCCCGACGCGAGCGCGTAGGCGATCACGCCGCGCGAGAGGCGGGCGCGTACCTCCTCGACCTCGACCGGCGTGAGCCCGTGGGCGATCGACCAGGCCGGCGCGCCGCCCGGCTCCTCGTCGTCGCGCAGCTCGAGATAGCCGAAGCGCGCCGCCGTCAGCTCCACGACGAGCGCCAGCGCCTCGCGCAGCAGCGCCGCGAGATCGCGCTCGAGCCCCAACTCCAGCAGGCGCCGGTAGAGGTCGCGCTCGGCGCGCGCGTCGTCGCTCGGCGTCGTCATGGCCGTGCCGGGGCGTGCTCGCGGTTGGAGTACTGCAGCTGGATGGGGACGACGAGGCGATCGACGTCGAGCTCGACGAACACACGCCGCAGCTCGCCGCCGCCCTCGAAGACGGGGAAGTCGCCGCACTCGAGGCCGGAGTCGGACACCCAGCCGAGCGCCGAGCGCGGCAGCTCACCGCGCAGCACCGCCTCGACGTCGGGGTCGGTGCGGACCTCGCAGAGCTGGTGATAGAGCGTCGCGACGACGTTCTTCCACGACTCGGCGAAGACCGGGATGCCGTTCTCGCGCCCGCCGCGGATCTCCGAGTACACCCCGACCGCGTAGTAGACGCTGCGCGGATCGCCCGGCGCGAGCCGCACGGAGCCATGGTACCCGCCGAGCCCGCCGAGCGAGGTCGTGTCGTCCTCGAAGGGGGCGCTGCGCGTCCCCTCGGACGGCCACGCGAGGTGCGGGGCGTAGTCGTCGCCGAGGATCGTGCCGCTCGGCAGGACGAACGCGAGCGCCGTGCGTGCGGGATCGAGCGTCGCGAGGGCGCCCTCGGCGTGGAGGCGCTGGATCTCGCGTTCGACCGACGACTGGGTGACGAGGCGCGGCCGCGGTCCGGGCAGGATCGTCGAGCCGACGAACGTCGCGGACACCGGGACGTCGAAGTACTGCTGCAGGATACCGTTCAGGCCGGGATCGGCCATGGCGGCGGCGAGCGTCGAGTCGATGCTACGGACGTCGTTCCCGCTCCAGGAGCCGTTCCCACCGACGTAGTACGTACGGTAGCCGAGATCGGGGATCGTCTTGCCGCCGTGGTAGCGCAGATCGTGCGCGCCGGCCGAGCGGAGGCTCGCCGCCTCCGCGATCGCCGCCAGCGTCGAGCGATAGGCGTGCGCCACCGCCGAGCCTCGGCGGGCCTGGATGTTCATGACGCGCGGTTGTCGGATCACGAGTCGCCTCGAAAGCAAAGCGCCTGCCACGTGCCACGCGACGTGAGGGCCTCCAAGTGCAGCGTCCACGGGGCCCGCTCCCCGGCACGAGCGCGGAGTGACCTCTGCAGAGGACGGTCGCGTCCTCGTGAAGCGACAACCCTCGGGTCCATGCCCGCCAGCGAGGGGCTCGCCGGCGCGTGACTCGCCGCTAGCGGCGGCGCGGACGCCGGGTCGGCGTGCCGTGGCGCGGCGCGCTGCGCGATCCGGGGCGGCGCGCCGGACTGGCGCGCCGGGGCGCGGGCAGATCGAGCTCGGGATAGTGGCGGAAGATGCCGTCCTGATTGAACGGAATGCGCCGCTCCGAGGCGAGGTAGGCGGCGATCCGCGGCTGGGCGGCGACCTCGCCGCGCAAGCGCAGCAGCAGGGGGATCTTCGACGCCAGCCGCTCCATGGCGTGCGGAAAGGCGTACTCGAGTCCGGCCAGCATCTGGAAGGCCGAGAGGTCGACGTAGGAAAGCGCGTCGCCCACGAGGAACGTGCCGCCGTTCCGCGCCAGCACGCGCTCGAAGTAGCCGAGATACTTCGGCAGCCGCGTCTTCACGAAGTCGAGGCTGCGGCGCTTCGCCTCGCGCTTCTGGTCCTCGTAGTAGAGGCCGCCGGCGATGGGATGGTGCGTGTCGTGCGTCTCGCCCAGCAGGTCGGAGATCGTGAGCTGCAGTTGCTGCGCCGCGAAGCGCCCCGCCTCGTCGTCGGGCGCGAGACCGTGGCGCGCGCCGAGATAGGCGAGGATCGTCGCCGTCTGCGCGATCACGAGCGCGCCCGACTTGAGAAAGGGCGGCGCGAACGGCTCGGGCGAGCCGCCGCGCCTCTTCGCCGCGCCGCCGTCCATCATGCGCATCATCGCCGCCATGCCCTTCGGACGGCGGGCGACGTCGTCGTAGGGCGCGCCGGCGGCCTCGAGCGCGAGGCGCACGAACTCGCCGCGCCCCTGGATCGTCGGCCAGTAGTAGAGCTCGTACGGCGCGTCGCGCATCGGAATTTCTAAGCCACGCCCGGATGCGCGGGTCAACCGAGGGGGCCGAGCGTACCTCACGCCCGGAGGTCTATCTCTGACACGCCGTTGGTGTAGGATCGGCGGCCCGCGAGAGGAGGATCTCGATGATCGATCTCTACACCGCCCCGACCCCCAACGGCTGGAAGGCGTCCATCTGCCTCGAGGAGCTGGAGCTGCCCTACGAGGTGCACATCATCAATATCCTCGGCGGCGACCAGAAGAAGCCCGACTACGTGCGGCTCAACCCGAACGGGCGCATCCCGACGATCGTCGACCGCGACGCCGGCGACTTCGCCGTCTTCGAGTCGGGCGCGATCCTCCTCTATCTGGCGGAGAAGACCGGGCGCCTCTGCCCGAAGGACGCGCAGGGCCGCTCGCGCGTCATCCAGTGGCTGATGTTCCAGATGGGCGGCATCGGGCCGATGATGGGCCAGGCCAACGTCTTCTTCCGCTACTTCCCGGAGAAGATTCAGCCGGCGATCGACCGCTACCAGAACGAGTGCCGCCGCCTCTTCGAGGTGCTCGACTCGCGCCTGAAGGAGAGCGAGTGGCTCGCCGACGACTACTCCGTCGCCGACATCGCCAACTGGTCGTGGGTGCGCACCTACAAATGGTCGGGCGTCAACGTCGAGGGCCTCGACCACCTGCGGCGCTGGATGGACACGATGGCGGCGCGGCCGGCGTGCGACCGCGGCGTGAAGGTGCCGTTCGAGTTGCCGAACCTCGCCGACGACACCGACAAGGACGCCGCGGACGACTTCGCCAAGGGCGCCCGCACCATCCTCACGCGCTGACCATGACCACGTCGTATCGCGGCTATCGCATCATCGGCGCCGAGCTGTCGCCCTACTCGATCAAGGTGCGCTCGTACTTCCGCTACAAAGGGCTGCCGCACGAGTGGCTGCTGCGCTCGGCCGCGACCGAGGCCGAGTTCCAGCGCCACGCGAAGCTGCCGCTCGTCCCGCTGGTCGTGTGCCCGGACGGCAGCGCCATGCAGGACTCGACGCCGCTCATCGAGCGGCTCGAGGAGCGCCACCCGGAGCCTCCGATCCAGCCCGCCGACGCGACCCTCGCGTTCCTCTCGGCGCTCATCGAGGAGTACGCCGACGAGTGGGGCAACAAGCCGATGTTCCACTACCGCTGGACGTACGAGCCCGATCAGGACTCGGCGGCGCGTCGCATCGCCGAGGGCATGATGAGCGCGTCGCCCGACGTCGACGCCGACGCGCTCGCCGCCGCGGCCGGCACGATCAAGACGCGCATGGTCCCGCGGCTCGCGTTCGTCGGCTCGTCGCCGGCCACGCTCGACGTCATCGAGGCGTCGTTCCATCGCCAGCTCACGATCCTGGAGCGCCACCTCGAGCGCCGGCCGTACCTGTTCGGCGCCCGCCCGACGCTCGGCGACCTCGGCCTCTACGCTCAGCTCTATCAGTGCGCGAGCGACCCCACTCCCGGCGCGATCATGCGCGCCCAGGCGCCGCGGACGGTCGCCTGGGTGACGCGCATGCTCGACCCGCGCGCCGAGGGCGAGCTCGAGCCGTGGAGCGCGCTCGCTCCGACGCTCCTGCCGCTGCTGCGCGACGAGGTCGGCGCCGTCTTCCTGCCATGGTCGGCGGCCAACGCGCGCGCCGTCGCCGCGGGCGAGAAGACCTTCAGCGTGGCGCTCGGCGGGAAGCCGTTCTCGCAGGAGACGCAGCGCTACCACGCCAAGTCGCTCGCCGCGCTGCGGGCGCGCTACGCCGCCGTCGCCGATCGCGGCGCGCTCGACGGCATCCTGCGCGACGCGGGCTGCCTCTCCTGGTTGCAGTGAGCGGCGCAACCATCGCGTAGCCTGGGCGAGGCGGCTCCGCCGCCCGTCAGGAGCCGAGGCTCCTCCACAGCGCCGCCAGCTCCTCGGTGGCACGCGTGATCGTGGCGCCGTCGCGCGCCGCCGAGTCGGCGACGATCGCCGCGGCACGGTCGAAGCGCAGCGCTTCGCCCAGCGGATCGTGCACGCCGCTCGGCTCCCACGACACGTGCGCATCGGTGCCGGCGAGGCGGCTCGCGGTGTTGAGCAGGAGCGAGGTCGCGACCCAGGCGTCGATCACGCGCCCGAGCGGCGTCCAGCGATACGCCAGCCGTCCGAGGACGCTGCCCGCGACCGGATTCGTGCGCGTCGGCGGCGGCACGCAGGTGCAGGCGAGCGTGAGGTCGGCGCCGCGCTCGGTGAGGACGCGCGCCGGCAGCATGGTCGTCGCCGCGCCGTCGGCATAGCGCCGGCCGCCTTTGCGGGTCGGGCCGAAGAGCAGCGGCGCCGCGGCGCTCACCCGCACCGCCTCGCCGACGCTGCCGCCGATCACCACCCGCGGCCCGGGCGGATCGCCGAGCTCCGTCGTCACCGCCACGAAGAGCGTCTCCAGCTCCTCCACGCGCGCGCCGCCGAGGTCGCGATCGACCTGGCGCTCGATGCAGCCCGACCAGACGATCGCGCCGAGCGCGGCGAGGAAGAAGCGCCGCCCGCGGCGCTCGGCGCGCGCCAGCCCCGCGAGGCCGTCGGTACAGAAGTACGCCCCCATCAGCGCCCCGCCGCTCACGCCCGACACGACGTCGATCGGGATGCCGGCGCCGTGCAGGGCGCGCAGCAGCGGCAGGGTGCGATACGCACACGCACCGCCGCCGCTCAACGCCACCCCGACCCGGCGGTTGGTCACGGCGCGGGCCCAGCGCGCGGCGGTGGCGTGACAGCGCCGGCGCAGCGTCTCCCAGCGCTCGGTGGCGAGCTCGCGCGCGTCGAGAGCGACCCGGCAGAGGTCGCGCCGCAGACGGCGCCCCCGCGGCGCGCCGCGGCGATCCTCGCGTCCGTCGTCGAGCGCCTCGACGCGGAAGCCGCCTGCGGCGTCGCCCCGGCCGAGCAGCAGCGTCGGTACGAACGCGGAGAAGTGCGCGCCCGAGCCGTCACTCGCGACCAGCGCCGGGCGGAGCAGCTTGTCGAGGCCGTGCGGGATGCGGGTCGGGGTGGTGTCGGTGAGGTAGACGACGCGATGGAAGCGCTGGCCGGCGAGCGGCCGCGGCCGGCGGAGCGGATCGCCGGGATGGACGTAGAAGAGGTGGTGCAGCTTCGCCGGCCGACCGACCGAAGCGCTGAAGGCCTCGAGGATGTCGGCCTGCGCCGTCATGCCCGCGAGCCGCACGGCGCGGAAGGCGTCGCGCTGCCAGACCGCGAGGCGCGCCCCGTCGGGGCCGGCCGTGACGACGGCCGCCGGCTCCGCGAACTGCGACGCCACCGCGGCGGCGAGCAGACGGGCCGAGGTCTCGAGCGGGATCGTCAGCCCGGGCGCGCGCGCCACCCACACGAGATGCGCCCGCAGCTCGGGCAGCGCCGTCGGCGAGACGCGCCGCCGCAGCGCGCTGACGGCGGCGAGTGCCGGCGAGGCGTCGAGCACGCGCGTCACGGTCGCCTCGTCGAGGAGCCACACCCGGGCGCCGTCGTCGCCGCCCGCGAGCGTCACGAGAGGACTTCGGAGGTCGCGGCGCAGCATGTCGCGCCAGTACACCCCGGAGCCGAGCGTGACGGGCGTCGGGTGCGCGGCGCGGCCCGGCGCCGCAACGTCCGCCGCCGGCGCGGCGGCGATGGACGGCCTCACGGTGAGCACGCCGTCGAGCACGACCAGGAGGAAGACGCGCGCGTGCACGCGGCGGCGCTCGGTGACGCGATGGAGCGTGCCGTGCTCCACGAGATCGGCGAGCAGGCGGCGGCTCGCGTGACGGAATGCCGGCGTCGCCTGCAGGGCCGCGACGGCCCGGTCACGGACGAGAGACGCCGGCGTCTCGAGGCGGCAGTCCGCCGTGCGCAGGCCTCGCGCCGCGGCGTGCTCCTCGGCAATGGCCGGAGACAGATCGTCCGCCCGGGCCTGCATCGCGCGCCGCATCGAGGCCGACGATTTCGCATCGCAGCGCCCCGGTCAGCGCTGCGAGTATGTATCGAGTGTCCCGGGTCGCGTGCGCTGCGCGTCGCGCGCGCGACGCGCGCCGCTCAGCGGCAGACGAGGCCGGACGACTTCGCGACGCAGGGCACGGAGGACGTGAAGCAGGCGTCGCCGATCACCAGGCGCGCGTCGATGCCGGTCACGCCCGACGACGCGACGCTGCCGCCGCCCGTCTGCGCGCTCCACTTGAGACCGCGGCTCCTGATCTGGATGCGCAACGACCGCACCGGGCCGAGGAGTCCCTTGCGGTCGCGGTACTCGAAGCGCGTCGCCGCGGGATTCGCCGTGAGCGCGCCCGCCGGCAGCGTCGTACGGAAGAGCGTCGTCGCGCCGGCCTCGACCAGCAGCGAGACCGGCTCGGCCGCGGCGGCGAACGTCCCGGCGGCGTCCGCCGGCATCTCGCCGCGCACCTTGATCGCGTCGCCGTCGCGGCCGCGGCGCACGCGCAGCTGCGCCAGCTGCGAGGCGCGGCAGTGCAGGCACCCGAACCCGGTCTCGCACACGTCGGTGGTCACCGCGTCGCCGTCGTCGCAGGCGCTCGGCGGCAGCGGCATGCCGGCGCATACCCCGCCGCCGCAGACGTCGCCGGTGGTGCATTCGCTGGCGTCGTCGCACGCGGTGCCGTCGGGCTCGGGTGTTCCGGGACGGCAGCCGAGCACGGGATCGCAGCCCTCGACGCCGTTGCACGCCAGGCCGTCGTCGCAGACGAGCGGCGGGCCGTGCTGGCAGCCGAGCGTCGGGCTGCAGAACTCGTCGCCGTTGCAGACGTCGCCGTCGTCGCACTGCCGCTCGAGGGAGCGCAGGCCGATCACGCAGATGTCGGGGTTGCCGATGAGATCGACCGACGGCAGGCAGCCGTCGAGGGTGCACATGTTGCCGTCGCCGACGCACGGCGTGTAATCGGGGACGACGCCGTCACAGGTGGCGACGCACGGCGGGCCCGTCGCCTCCTCGGCGTAGACGCAGCCGTGGGTCGCGTCGCAGTGCTCGCTGGTGCACGGGTCGCCGTCGTCGCAGGCGACGCTCGGGCCCGGCACGCACGCTTCGCCGGCGCAGGCGTCGCCACGGGTGCAGACCGTGCCGTCGGCGCAGCGGGTGCCGTCGAGCTGGCCGGCGCAGCTCGCCGGACAAGCGTCCTCGATGTGCGCGCACCCGACCGCGGCCTCGCACACGTCGCGCGTGCACGGGTCACCGTCATCGCAGTCGAGGGGCGGGCCCGGGGCGCACTCGCCCGCGAGGCAGCGCTCGGCGCCGTTGCAGAAGTCGCCGTCCTGGCAGGTGAGATTGCTGGCGCAGGGCGTTCCGGCGCGCGCCGTGCCGGCGAGCAGCACGAGCCAGATGAGCAGCGCCAGGGGGGTGCGCACAGCGCCGCACTAGCCGAGGGAGGCTGCCCGGCGCAAGGGCGAGTTCCCTCGGCTCGTGTCGTCGTTCCGGTCGGCGGCGGGTGCTTCGTTGCCGCGAGGCTCAGGCCGCCTCGATGCTGGCGAACGCCTGGGCGATGCGCATCGGCGCGCGCGGGCGCGCGTACATCCGGTTCATGTAGGACGTGAGCGCCGGAAACCCGTCGAGCAGCTGCAGCTCGTTGGCCCAGTCGAGCGTGTAGGCGATGAGGAAATCGGCGACCGTGACCCGATCGCCGACGACGAACTCGCGCCCCCGCATGTGCTGCGCCAGCACCGCCGCCATCTCGGCGAACTCCTCGCGCGCGATCGCGATGTCGGCCGGCTGGCGGCGGCTCTCCGGATAGAGCCGGGTGTTGCGCGTAATGCGCCAAAGCGGCTGCTCCAGCTCCGTCACCGTGAAGAGTATCCAGCGCTCGAGCTGCCCGCGCAGCGCGACGTCGCGCGGCAGGAAGCCCTTCTCCGCGTACTTCTCACCCAGGTACAGAACGATCGCCGCCGACTCGGTGATGACGGCGTCGCCGTCGACGAGCACCGGGACCCTGCCCGCCGGGTTGAGCTTCAGAAATTCCGGCGTTCGGTGATCGCCCTGCAGCAGATTCACGATCACAGACTCGAACTCGACCCCCAGCTCCTGCAACGTCCAGCGTGCGCGCAGCGATCGGGTGGGTCCAAACTCGTACAGTCGCATCGTAGCCTCCCCGGACGGCCGCGCGGAACCGCGCCGACCGGCCGCTCTATGGTGTGTCCAACCTCATGACGATCGGCGCGGTGGCGTTTCGACAGCCGCCGGAGGCGCCTCGCCCGATACGGCGGCGCGTGGTTCCTCTCGGGCGCGCCCGATCCCCGCTGGAGCGACGACGATCTCCACACCCTCACCCAACTCACCGGCAGTGACTTCGAGGCGGTCGACGAGTCGGGACTGACGGTGGACCCGGACTCGGCGCAAGTCCCCTAGAAATGCGGGTCTAGGGCGCGCCGCCAGCGTGCGGAGCGGCGGCGGGGGTGGTGGCTCGGCGGCCGGGGCTGGCGTAGCATGGCGGTGAAAGGACGACGCCGGCGCGGCAGTGCCGCAACCCTCGCGCCTCGCCGGTGTTGACGACTCCGATGGCCAAGCGAACTCTCACGGTTGTCCTCGCCGCGATCGCGGCACTCGTTCTCACGACTGGAGCCGCCCACGCGCAACGCGGAGGCGGCGGACACGGCGGAGGCGGCGGCATGCACGGTGCCGGCCCCGGGGGTGGCATGCGTGGCGGTGGTGCCGCCGCTGCTGGCGGTGGCTGGCATGGCGGAGGCGGCAACTGGCACGGGGGTAGTGGCGGCGGCTGGCACGGGGGCGGCGGCGGCTGGCACGGCCACGACCACTTTCACGACCACGGCAGTGTCATCGTCGGCATCGGCCCGTACTGGGGCGGCTGGTATCCGTACCCCTACTACTACCCCTACGGGTACGGCTACGGGTACGGCTACGGGCCCGGCTACGGCTACGGCTACGACGACGGCGGCTATGACAGTGGCGGCTATGGCGGCGGTCCGGACGTCGAGTACAGCGAGCGCGGCTACGACTACCAGACCGATCTTCCGCCGCCTGCCGACGCGTCGGCCTACTGGTACTACTGCCCGAGCGCGCACGGCTACTACCCCGATGTCCGCAAGTGCTCCAAAGACTGGATCAAGGTTCCGGCTCGCACGGATCGTGAGGGAGACCGTCAATGAGGGGCTCGATGATGGGTTCGACCGGTACTCGACTTGCGCTCGCGACACTCGTCGCGGGCGTGCTGTTCTCGGCCTGCGCGCCGATTCCGACGGCGCCGCACGTGATGGCGCTGCCGGGTAGCGGCAAGAGCTTCGACCAGTTCGACGTCGACGACGCCACGTGCCGCCACTGGGCGGAGCGGCAGATCGGCATCTCGCCCCAGCGTGCCGCGACCGAGTCCACGATCCAGGGCGCGGCCATCGGCACCGTCCTCGGTGCCGCGACCGGCGCCGCGATCGGCGCCGCCGCCGGGAATCCGGCGATGGGTGCGGCGGTCGGCTCCGGCGTCGGCCTTCTCGGCGGCACGAGCGCCGGCGCGGCGAGCGGTGAGAGCCGCGGCTACGCGGCCCAGCGCCGTTACGACATGGCGTATGTCCAGTGCATGTACGCCAAGGGCAATCAGGTGCCCGTCCGGGCCGCGTCGCGTCGCTCTCGACCGTCGCCGCCGCCCGAGTACGACGTGCCGCCGCCGCCGTACGGCGCGCCTCCCGGACCGCCGCCCGGCATTTCCTGAGCGCTCACGAGTAGAAGCGCCGCGAGGCGCGCACGATCTGCTCGTCGACGAAGTCGGGGAAGAACGGGTAGAGCTTCGCCGCGAGCTGGCCGGTGCGGGTCATCACCAGATCGCGGCGGCGCGCCTCGATCGCGCTGCGGATCAAGCCGGCGCACTCGGCGACCGGCATGCACTGCTTCTCGATGCGCGTCCTGGTGAGGTTCCGGGCGCGCGCCGGATCGGTGAAGTGGATCGCCGTCGCCACCGGGCCGGGTGAGACGACGAGCACGTCGACGGCGTCGCGCAGGTCGAGGCGCAGCGAGTCGAAGAAGCCCTGCATCGCGTGCTTGCTCGCCGCGTAGCCGGCCGAGTTCGGAAACGCGAAGAGCCCCTGCCACGACGACACGCCGACGATCAGGCCGTGCGTCCTCCGCAACGACGGCAGCGCCGCCGCCGTGGCGTGGACGGCGCCCATGAAGTTCACCTCCATCGTCTTGCGGATCGCCGCCACCGGGACGACCTCCTCGCCCTGCGCCGCCGAGCCGATGCCGGCGTTGCACACGAGGACGTCGACGTCGCCGAAGCGCGCCACCGCCTGTGCGACCAGATCCCGGCAGCTCGCCTCGCTGGCGACGTCGGTCGGCACCGCCAGCGCCTCCGCGTCCGCGGCCGCGATCTCCTGCGCGACCGCGGCGAGCTTGTCCGCCGAGCGGGCCGCGAGCGTGACGCGCGCACCCCGGCGCGCGACCTCGAGCGCCAGCGCCCGTCCGATGCCGTCCGAGCCGCCGGTGATGACCACGTGCTTCCGCTGCAACGAATGATGCGCCACGCGATGCCTCCTCTCGCGAATCCCGCTCGAAACTCGACGATCTGGAGTCCAAAAGTCCAAACGCCGTGCCAGCGCGCGGGTCCCGCCGGCCCGAGCGCGCGCGCCGGCGGGACGCGCCGGCGTTGCGCTCCCGCCACGGTGGCGCGGCGGCGCTGCAACGTGTCCCGAAGCGGCGTTGACCGACGTCGCGAGCGGCATGTACTCATTCTTCGTGAGGTCCCTGGCCTCCCTGCTCGCCCTTCTGGCATTCGTC
>Ga0157379_10001893_pt1 | contig 17305 bp, 19 predicted proteins | sample S25metaG_FD_121802 | JGI IMG/M metagenome (GOLD analysis project Ga0157379, IMG submission 121802) | Switchgrass rhizosphere microbial communities from Kellogg Biological Station, Michigan, USA - S2-5 metaG | ecosystem: Host-associated > Plants > Roots > Rhizosphere > Soil | place: USA... | reverse complement strand
TGTGGTGGAGGTGGGGGCGGGAGACGAGGCATGTAGGTGGGCACCGTAGGACGAGGACCTGTACGAGGCGAAGGCGGAGGTGACCCGAATGGATCGACAGTCGCATTTCCCTCAGGTACAGGATATGGGTGTGGTGTCCATCCCGCCCATGAAAACGGCCTTCTCATTTCAGATGCCAGTCGGTTCCTTCGTAGCCCAATCCTTCCACAAGATGCAGTAGCAGCCTCCCTACTTCCCCTTCGTGGAACATCACCCATAGCTTGTTCCCTATTCACATCGGCCGCTTGTTCGGTCTCATTGACAACCTGTTCCTCCCTCTGTTCCCTCTCCTCCCTTATCTCTCTCACCTCCCTCGCAACTTCCTCTCTCGCAGCACTTACACAACCAATCAAATCTCTCACTTCCATCGCCTCTTTCAATTCGTCTCTCAATATGTTCACCGTATTCTCCGTTCGTCTCGCTATATCCAGTAGCTCTTTGCGAAGACCTCTGACCTCTTCAGTAAGTGAAGAGACCTGTTCTCGGAGATCATCAGTGTGGGTAGCATTTATTGGTGTTATTGGACTTAGAGATCGTGGACGTGTCGGGATTTGAATTGAGCCGGGAGAGAAACAGAGCCTAGATATATCTTGCATTAGAAGTACTGCAGGCCGGCGACCTGATAGCGAGTGGCTTCGGCTACGAGATGGTGTAAAGTGTGTAGAAGCCCGCGACTGCGAACGACTAACATTCTGCGAAGCTGCGATAACAATGGAGTGGCCACACGATTGCGAGCGCGGGCGTGAACTGTCAGGAAAGACCTCAGGAGAATGTGACCGCGACCTCGAATAAGACGGAGAACGCGAACAGGAGGGCAGATGAGGCACCGATGATTGTTCACGAGATGTGGACCTCCCAACAGGAATGGACTGAAGTCGTATATATTCAGGTGAAGGCGACCTGGAGGCGACCATTTTTGAGATCAGTTGAGGGAGATAAATGGGCTGAAGAAGCTCCGAGCGTGGTGAAGAGAGACCAGAACGAGCAGGAGAAACTTCCCATGGAGACCTCGAATTAGGATTGGGAGTGCGTGGTCCATGAAGCCCTTCAGACTGGGAACGAGGGACAGGGACAGCTGGGCGTGGTATGATATCCGGAGATGGAGTCATGCGCAACATACATGTTTCAGAGCGGCGAGGGCTGCTGGGTGCTGAAGAAAGAGGGGTTTGAGTACGAGGACGACCACGTTCCCCATCTGAAAGATCGATGAGTATGGGAGCAGAACCTGCGGAGCTGGGGGCATGTGGAATGAAAGAAGGCATGGGACTCGGATTTGACGTGAAATTTGTCATAGTGCGTTTAAACACCGAGTATAAATGAAGCTGGAAGGATTTGTAGGTACGGCAATTCAGAGATGGAGGTAGAAACATACCAGCTCCTCTTGGTTCAGTACGTCAAGGTCGCGACCAGCAGGTATATTGGCTGCTTGCTTCATCTGCATTAGAAAAACGCCGGGTATACTCTTCAACTTAGCCAACATCGAAGTAATCTGGGGGTCCTGCACAACAGATTGCTCGGGAGTGATCCCCTGTGGCCAAGGAAGAACAGGAGGCCGATCGGGGATGTTTCTGTTAATATATGCGGGAGCAAAGATGGTCGGTATTCTGCGTTTGAATGCTTCCTGTAGACGACGCTGTAAAGAAATCCGTAAATTATTAAGACGGATAATAACTGTATGACTCACCTTCTCATCATAGGTCATTGAACTAACGTCGCGATCGGTAGATATACCAGCCTCTTGTTTCATTTGCTTACGCAGAACCACAGGAATACTTTGTAGCTTAAATTCCAAGTCATCAGTTTCCACGTCAGGGACAACAGACTGCGGAGGACTGCGGGCACGCAGCGCACTAAGATCGCAGACTAAGAGTTTGACTGCGCCACCAGCAGCAAGAGTCTCATTGGTAAAGCATTCCTTGAGTTCTTCGTCTGTACTGGCGGTAATCTCATCCCTGTGGCATGGTGTCAGTATTGCGGTTATCGACATGAAACTTCAAGGATAGACTAACCCATCACTATAGAACAGTCAGTAAACGTTCAACTAATAAACGGAGGGTATATGACGTACCTGTCAACATACGCAACGCCGACATCCAGTAGCGGAATATTGAACAAGCCTTCGACCTTCAAGGCAAGCTCGGTCCACGACGGCAACTGAGGGAACGTTAAACGACGAGTAATAGAATTATCGCCCCTAGAAACAAGTTTGACTTGGATGGGAGGCATGGGGGGGATGGGGGACACGCAGTCCTGGGCGGAGAGGTCTTTATGGGAGCGCGGAGTTGGAATGGTAATCAATCTGGAAGGTGGGAGCTGTGTAATTGGAAATAACTGCGGAGTTTTACTCAACTCCTGTGTTATTCAGCTACATAGATAGGACACCTGCAGTTGCCGAATATCTGTTTGTAACGATATTTTACCTGGAACGGAGCGGAGGAAATCCAGCGACCTTTGGGAGTTTCTGAAGACATTTGGCAGTAGAGTTGCTGCCCACGTAGCGCTCGTCCTTTGTCTTGCTCTTCTCGGAAACAGCCATGTCAGTTCCTCGAGCTCTGCAAATTCAGGTATATTTCTTAGCTTTCGATGCTTGCAATACCTAAATACTCTACAGGAAATTCTCTCGATCATATTCCAATCATGCCCATTACCAACAAATGCTGTTTGTGCTCGTGTGTGTCGCGCATGGTCAGATCCAGCTCTGGACGCCTTATGGCGCGAAGTTAAGGATATTCGCCATCTCCTTAAACTAATTCCTTCATTCTATCAAGACCGAGTGTGTTCTGTCTCCATTCATATGTCAATATTATACTGATAGATCCTTAGTTTGAACGGGAACTTGCTCCTGCGGACTGGGAGCGCTTCCTACTGCACGCCAAACGCGTACGCTCCCTCGAGCACAGCGATCGGCGCGTACAATTACAGCCCATGCTCTTCAACACCCTAGGTATATTTCGCCCAATATTTGACCTTCTTCCGAATCTCAGGTTTTTACGGTGGTCCGCACATGGCGAAGCCGCTCTTATGCAAGCTACGCTCTTCATGTCGCCACATTTGGCTTCATTTGAAGTTTTTGCATTAAGCTTTACACCTCGGATCATTCGTACATTTTTCCAGACCCTACAATTTCGTAGTCCCCGTCTACGGTTTTTCTATCTCCATGCCACTGGTTCCATAAACACGGTGGAGAGTTTCCTATCCGAATTCCTCCAATCGCTCGCATACCTGGAGGTTATTCAACTACCATGCTATTGGCAAACAAGGTCCGTTGTCAATGCCCTTTCTTCATTGAAACATCTTCGTTCCGTCCGGACCCATGTTCCATCTCGAACAATATACAAGGGCAACCAACGTGAAGTCGAAGATGTTAGCACAATAAATTTCTCGGACGGTGCTTTCCCTGCATTGAAGACATTCTACATCGATGGTCGGCGACTCTCAGATATTGAGAGTCTGTTGAGAAAGCCGCTCTCTCCGAGACATCTCACAACTCTCACTGTGATGTCCCTGCACATCGAAAGCCAAACGACTCTGCATGATTTTATAAAGGGTCTCAACGAAGTTTGCCCTATGCTCCGTCATATTGTCTTCGCTCTCTATGTATCAGAGACGTCGCAAACACCTTCCGCCATCACATTCGATACTCTCCGTCCACTATTGGAGTTCCAGAAGCTTGTCGGTTTCAAGATTACCCACAAGGAGTCCTTAGTCATTACCGAAAATGATATCAAAGAGCTTGCCATGGCCTGGCCGACATTAGAGACATTACACCTTTGTCACGACCCACATATCCTTGAAGACGCACCTTGTGACGGTGGACTTTCCCCAACTGCCCTCATGCATTTCGCCGAATACTGCCCAAATTTGAAGGAATTGGGACTCTTCATGAATGCGACAGTATGGACCGATTCAAGCCAGTGTCCCCAGATCGTCAAGCCTTTCAGTCGCCTGCAGCGTCTTCATGTGGGTGTATCTCGCATTGCGCAGCCTAACGCAGTTGCTCGCTTCCTGTCAGACGTATGCCCGCGACAGCTGGCGATTTTCACGGACTCGTGCTGGGAGTCTGCAGCACTGCGGGAGTCGGCGCCTGCTTGTCAACCGAGGAGGGATATGTGGAAATCCGTGGCATCCGTTCACCGGGAGCTGGTTGAAGTTCGTTTGCAGGAAAGACGGCGGGGGCAAGAGGAACGACGGCTAGTAGAGTTGGAATTGCAGCAGCTTCGGGAAGATCGACATCATGTGAAGCGCAAGGCTTCATTGATGCAGATGGATTTGGGGGATATTACCTTGGACTCATAGGAAAAGGGACGTTTTGGGCATTGATATCAATTTTTATGGTTTTTTTTTTGTTGTAAGAGGTAGTTGGGTTTCTTTCTGGGAGATCGCGTCAATAAGCACAAACACATGTAATCAAACACGCGTCTTTTACGCGTCGCAACTCTCTTTTCACCATGCCTTCTATAGAATCATCTTTGACCAATATCATTGAAGTTTTAGTTCCAAAAACTAGACACGATGAAATACTTAAAAGAGATCTTTTACTGCATTGTCAAGATATCCTTGGGAGGTGAGCGGCCAACGCATCGAACATGGTTGATATGGTCCTTACATCCAGCTAGCCATATTGGACAAAGTAGAGAACCTGATATCGGGCATCTAACAGATACGATAAAACGTCAGAGTAAGTAAATGGACCTTCTGCTTTACTGGTTTGGTTGCTTAGTTGTGATGCAGTTGCGGAGACCTCATCCAATGCCCTTCGATTTTCCCATCTCCTTTCACGTTTACTAGACCAGGTATGTATCCAAACTAAAGGACAACTTGTTCTGAACGATGTTAAAGCCTGTTCTATCTCGAAAACATGCCGTCCTACTCTTCTTGCAATCCCTTGCAGCATCCGGCCGCTCTTCTACTCCCGTTTCACAAACCCATCTATTATCATTAGCGGCACCTCCTCCATTACGTGCCTCAACCCCTGGCCGTTCATATGTACCAGAGATTCCACTGCCAAATGCCGAGACGAAGACGAAAGCAGAAATATTGAGAGAATACCGAACGCGAATTGGTGGGTATTTTCTAATCTCGAGTGTATCTTTTTTGACAGTGTTTTTATTTCCCAAGGCAAGCCATATGTTCCAGAGCATATCCTTTTGCGAGATACGTTATATCTGTTACAGGGTATCTCTGGGAAATATGTCCATTTCACCGAGGGGACGGATGGACAGGAATTGAATCAGATCGTATTCCTGGAAGATCCGGTACATTCTGAAAGTCTCCTTCTTCATCTATATTGACATATTTCTCATAGCATTATGTTATTTCAAACCAAACCAGAGCCCTAATCCACCGAATCTCAGAACTCGGCCAACTCTATTCGAAAGTCTCAGCCTTCGTCCAGGAGAAGGAGGGGCATCCCCGAGCTGGCACGATTGAGCAAAGTCTATGCTATCATTTACAAAGCCAACTCACCGAATATTATCGCATGGTCGCTATTTTGGAGTCTCACATGGCCTCGATCCCGTCCAGCGGAGGAGATGGGACTGATACGAACAAGAGTAGTGGTCAGGATTCGGGTCTTACCTTGCGACGGTTGGAAGTGTGGACAGATGAATGGCGGCTGCGAATGAGGATGATGAGTTTGTGTGTTGATGGTGCAAGAAGTGAGCGTGTTGGAAATTTGGAAATTCCACCAACCGCGATTAACCTTATTGTTTCTTCCTAGGCGTTCAAGGAGGAGCCTTAGTGAGCTTGATCCACGGGTATACTGATAATGGCGACCCTTTTGTTCGAAACTTTACCCATAAACTCTTGGAAGATGTAAGATAATAGTTTTTTTTTAAATTATTATCCTGTAAGAAACTAATCTTCAGCAGGTTTCCAAACCCTTTTTCGTCATGTTAGAGAAATGGTTGTTCTCTGGAGAGCTACAAGACCCCTTCGGCGAATTCTTTGTTGCCGTTAACCCAGATCTTGCACATTTTGATTACCTACGACCAAGAACAGCAGATGGTTCGTCACTCGTTGGGGATGGTGGTTTTGCTCGTATTTCTAGTGAAGATATCTTGAATGAGAATGCCTCTTCGGCTGGTATCCGGCTATGGGAAGAGAAATATATGTTTAAGAAGGAAATGTTACCTCGATATGTGGGAGAGACGTTTGGAAAACGAGTAAGCGTTTTCGCTGTTCGGATTTTAACCATTCTGATTTTCTTCCCGCAGATATTCTCTACGGGAAAAAGTCTGAACTTTATTCGATACAGTTGCCATGATAGCGACTGGGTTGGTACCCGGAATAAACTGACAAGCACGGGAAGAGGTATTCACCCTCTTTAATACACGACCAATTAACTCGCTAACTTTTTCTGCAGCCTTGAAATACAGTGACATTGCAGGCTTGGAGCAATCGATTGACCTAGCATATCAGATAGCCAGCCGTCGATTATTTGAAGTGTTCTTCGATAAGTTCAAACTGTTAGACCATCTCACAGCTCTGAAGAACTACCTATTACTGGGTCATGGAGATTTCGCTGACCAATTAATGGAAACTCTTGGGTAAGTTCATCACTTTGATTTGTGTTTATCAATCTGATCGTATTTTATTATATGCAGGACAAGTCTTTCAAGGCCTGCGAATACACTATACAGACACAACCTCACCGCGACACTGGAGTCCGCAATAAGTTCTACAAACGCTCAACATGATCCACCTGATGTTCTGCGACGACTGGATGCGCGAATGCTCGAGTACTCCCATGGGGAAATCGGATGGGACGTCTTCACTCTAGAGTACAAAGTTGACCCTCCAATCGACACTGTCATCAGCGCAGACGATATGATCAATTATATGAAGCTCTTCTCTCATATGTGGAAAATGAGAAGAATAGAAACGTCTTTAGCAGCAGGGTGGATGAGAATTGCTGGAGCATCAAGATCATTCTTAAAACTTCCTGGTATGTACATCTCCTCGCACCTTCTCTATCTGCTGACCCCCGAGAAAAGACTTGGAACCATATTGGCATCGCGTTCGAATTATTATGACAGAGATGATACACATTACCCGTCAGATGCAGATGTACACACAAATTGAAGTCGTCGCTGTCCGATGGAACAACTTGATTTCCTTCATCAATAAAGGGGAAGGAGACTTGGACTCGTTGATCCAAGCTCACAGAACCTATCTTGACGAACTGGTGAACAAGACCCTTATGATCAGTGCCAAACAAGGAAAAGAGGTGAGCAAAAGTATACTGGGGATTTGTCTATCGAAGACTGATGACCATGCAGGATGTTGTCCTTGATCGAGTTCGGAAAATGTTTAATATAATCCTTGAATTCCGAGAAGCTATGGTATGAACGCATTTTGCTATTATGTCTTCTAATATCTGATATCGCGTTATAGGAGGAATTCTTCAATTACTCCCTAGCTGAAGCCTCTCGAAGAGATCAACTGAAAGACAAAGATAGGGTATGTTATCGTTTACGACCTCCATTGAATGCATCTTACGACGAAAGCAGATGTTATTCACCGGAACATCCTCAACGTCGACACAGAATGACGGAGATATACCTCAGGCTGCTGAACGAGTACTGGCATATGGCGCCATTTTCTCAGAAGCCGCCCAGGGAGTTGTTCATGCCCTTCAGGGGCATACCGACATGGATTGCAAAGATTTGGCTGCCCGTCTTAACTTCAATCGTCACTATTCTCAGACGAAGGAGAAGGAGAAGGAACAGCCAAAGGGGGGGTAATCGAAGTGCGTTGATACATTTATTAATAAAAGATACAGTTCATCATACTAAACCTTCTACACAGGATCTTTGAATTAATTTATCACATTTATCTTTGTGCATATCATAGTTCCATATTTCGTGCCTCCGTCATAAATAACCCCTTCAATCGTGCCTCTAGATCTGCATCAGCCATGCTTACGATGAAATCCAATCGCTGCTGCCCAATCTGTGCCGACCCCTCTCCATAACATGCAGGGGGGAGCTTGACGGTTTCACGAGTTTGGGTATACCAGACTACTTCCTTAGTAACCTCCGGATTCCCGCGAGCGACCAGTGCTTTGAGGATCTTATTGGCGCGATCGAGGGGAACATCTTTCTCGCCGAGATCTGGCCATATATTCGAGGCAATATGGTGAACTGCCATCCAACGAAGAAAGCCTCCAACAGCAGCCGTGGTGACGGTTTTCAAATACCAGCCTATCATCGACCGATCGCTCTCAACTGGCCAGAGATATTCCCGGACATCGTTGGTGTAGATATCTGCAGGTTCAACTTTGATGGTACGGAGGACGTGATTGTAGTCCCCAAATAACAACTTCCTATAGTCAAGTTCATATGACATTGATACTGGGGGGAGCAAAAGGCGACCGAAGAGTGGGAAGGAGAAGGATATTGCGTCGGAAAGTGCAATGAAATCGGTGTAAAATTGGTAAAATGGCGTTTGGACACCTAGGAAGGCTTTTGAAACAACTTCTACTGAGGATTCAACTTCCACAGTCGTCCTTCTTTGCGTTTGGGAAAGGGCAAACGGAAACAGTAATTCTTCCATCAATTTTGAAACCAGCGGGTCACGGAATACTTCCACTCCGGAGTCGATTTGCTGTTGTCCATGCTCAAGCATGAATACCTTCATACAGGCAAAGATAGTCTGAGCTCTTGACATTGAAGTGGCTGGTAATGAGTGGTTCAGGCTACCCTCTGAACGTTGTGTTATGAGAGACAGAACCAGAGAGGTCCGCACGATATCTGTTTCAGTGGCATCCCAAGTCGGCGGAAGTTTCTTAAACACCTGAGATGATCCTGAGCGAAGTAGATGATTGAGAGGCCAAATTGGCCAATCATTCCTCAGAGGTAGTACGGTACTCGGGTCACATGCATTCCAGTTACGACGCCACTTCGATAATGAGGGCATTAAAAGGGTGGATGTTGTAGAAATCGAGTCTGGTAGGGGGCGGAGAGGAGCAATGCAATGAGGACGTTGAGGAGCATCATCTTCGTCTGCCGCGTCTGTACTCGGGACTAGAGATTCGAAAAAGAATGGTAAAAGAATATCAGCGCTTTCAGCAGCCCAACTTTCGACCAACGGAATTGAAGGGAACCCTTCACGAAGAATGGTCGGATTAAGTGCCTGACATAGGATCTTGATGACTACCTTTGCCTGCCATTCATCTCCTGGTAGGAGGCTGTTCAGAACGCTGAACGTATGCCTCATCCATTGAACCATCTCCAAGGTTGATCCGGCAGCCTTCAGCAAAGTCATTCGCAGATCCACAACCATTAGGTTTGAAATCGATCGCAGAAATATGAGCGCATCATCGTCATTGACCTGCAGATTATGATGAAGGATCTGTTCAAGAATACGCTCGTCTGCAAAGCGGATACAAGTACCACGGGCATTTCCTAGGGCCAATTGATAGTCAGGCCCACTGAAAGGTTGGTCGATACGTTGCAGGGATAGCCTGTTGATACCAAGTAATAGGTGCGATGCCTGTGAAATATTCTGCAGATCGTTCAAATTGGCAACACCTTTTGGATAGAATTCCTGCAACATCGCAGAGGCCGCTTGCACGATTCGATTAATGCCTGGATTCTCTTGGAGTATCGTTGAAAGCCGTAGAATAAGGATTGTCTTCTCTTGTTCACCACCGCGAACTCCATTGACACTGGCACCTTCCATCCATGCGGCTAAAGCATTAAAAATGCTCGACAATAAGGTCTCGATCGCCTTTGACTGAATCTGGCCATTCGTATTGTCATGGAAGATTGCACCTAAACCTTCAAACAGATTCAGAATCCAATCTCCCCACCTCCATCCTTCTACCTGACTCCACAGAATTTCATGTGGAGGAGTCGTCTTGTGCGGGTCATGGGCACAAGTGATTAAGGCCTCCAAAAATTCGACGTACGATCGCGCTAACAATAATACATCTAATGTCGGAGTCTGCAGCACAGCCGCCAAAATCCACGAAGCTACTTGTGCTAGTTCCATTTGTGCTGTCGTAGCGATATGGGAATAAAATCCATATTGAGCCAGGAGAGTATAGAGCACCAAGGTTTCCCGAGCAAGGTCGAGGTGACGAATGATTTCATCTGGATGAGCATCGGCCTGATCAAGTGATGGGAAGGGTGTTGCAAGATATCTGAGAACAACGTCTGCTGGGCCGAGAATGGATGAAGCAATCTGCCGTCCTGTCCTTGTGAGCATTTGTAGCAAATGGATGGATCCCATCGTCCCAATTACAGGCTCGTCTGTAACTTCGAATGAATAGGATGACCGCAAGTGTGGGTTCATTATGAGAGAGATAATGTCAGTATTTTGCTTGTCCACAATAACGGAGGCATGGTGAGGGAAACGGGCGAGAAGAATAAGGACATCTAGAATCTGTGCGTGAGGAACCGACTGGGGGGAACGTGATACAATGAGATGGGAACGTAGTGCGGGGAAAGTTGAAACCAGAGGAATTGAAGAGAGGAAGGTTACGGATTGAGGAGATAATATTCGAGAAGGTTTAACACCGTCTTCGATGTCGGGAGATGGTGGGGGAGTATTGGAAGAGGGCGAAAAGTCTACAAAGGGTGCCTGGTTCACCTGAGTGACGGAGAGCTCCTGGAGCGTAACGCCAACGATAGCTTCCCAGAAAGCATCCATTGCACGAAGCCCGACGCCACCCTTCTCTCCGAGCGCATTGACAGCTGCATCGTGAATGTCTCTTCTCATGGTATTCAACTCTTTTACCTTTTCCAAAAATTCGGCTCCAGATGAAATACTGCCTCCATAACACTCTTGTGATGTATTCTTTAGAATGCTCGCAAGAACTCCTAAAATACTCGCTCTTTGGGCTGGAACCGAGCTTCTCGAAAGGAGAAGCAGGTCACTGAGAGTATAGCCGGCCGGATTGTCTGTCAAAGAACCACCTGTCGCAGCGTGGTGGTGAAGTCCAAGGTGGGTGGGCAAATCTCGTATCTCAGATGGAGTTAGATGTGTACCAGATAGAGAGTATCTAGTTACTGTTAATTCATCTCCGGCATCTAAGTCGCCCGAACCACTTTGAAGATGAGGTGATGGGATGGCGTTTAGCATCCAAGCAAGAGAGGGATTTTCCTCTGGAGGGACTTCAGATGGGAAGTATCTCTGACGAATCTCTTCTGGAGAGCCTTCCTCCACTGGTCGAGAATTACTACTAGGAACTTGCTCTGCATGGATGGCCAGAGGCGATTTTCCGTATGTCCCGAGCGATTGAATGCCGGAGTGATCTTCTGGAGGAGGAGGCAAAAATCCCATTGTGCGTTTTGGAGAGGAAGGTTGCGATTCATAAACATGAATATCCGCATCCGTTGGGTCTGCGAACCGGATTTTACGGACTCGTGCGGGAGACGAAGGTAAAGTAGAGCCTGACCCCCCCTGTTTATCATCGGAAATATCTCTAACATCATCTGTAATACAAATATGTCAAATGGTGTACAATGTCAAAAGGGTTTTCACTCACCAGTGCTAGATTTGCTGCTCGCAGCGCGTTTCTCCTTGGCTTCCCGCACCCTTTTCACAAAGTCTTCTATGCCTGGGCCAAAATGCTCTAGAATATCCCGTCTCTCTTTCTCAAGCTGCCCCGGCGTCATCCCCTGCAGCATTGCCTCATTAGACTGCGAAATTTCCTCAGAAAGGCCATTGACAGGAACTGGACTCTTCTCCGCGATCCTCGAGCTTCCAGGTTGGATAACAACACTTCCTCCCTTCATATCATCATTTTGAGAAGTAAATGGAACATCCTTGGGACGGTTTTCTTGTCTAGCGCGTTTGAAAGCACTTGTGGGCTTTGAACGATGTTCTACAGCAGGAAACCCCGTTTTTGAAGCAGCGGTTTTTGCCCAGGGGGAAGGAGGGGATGAGGTAGAGCTCTTCGAATATGCTTTCCTTTCAAAAACATCCCCGATGTGGTTCGCCATAGAATTGAGGCTTCACTTTGTTGTAGTGGCGGGTGAAAGACACAGTTACATAATGAGCGTAAAGGAATCTATTTTGCCACCGCTTCCATCTCTGTCACGAATTCTTGCATCTCTGAGCTTTGCTTTCTCAATGGCTACCATGAACATAGAACCGACGTCAACAGCACACCTTACGATAGCCATGGAATAGTCAGTTGCACTGATTTCCAGACATGTCACCGCTTACAACGCAGAGCGAACAGTGCGAACATTTCGTCAATGAGGCAACATTGCCCGACCGGCATCTATGTTATTCCATCTGACTCTATATTTCTTTGGGATGGTATTCTCTTTGTTCACCAGGGTGAGTGATCTCAGTAAATAATTCTCTCTAAATGTTAACAGACCACAAACAAAGGCTATTACGCCGACTCTGTGCTGAAGTTCCGATTGACTTTCCCTCGAAATTTCCCAGAAAGGCCTCCAAGCGTACACTTTATAACGGATGTCTTTCACCCTCTTATTTCTCAAAAGGATGGGCAGTTCAATCTCTCTCCTCGATTTCACAGTTGGCGGTAAATATCACCACCCGTTGTCCATATTCTTATAATGATGTCTGGCTAGACCTAAAGAACACCATGTTTTTGATGTTCTTCACTGGATAAAGGCTGCTTTCAAACGGGCTCAGCTGGACCAGCTAGAGGAAAAAGATTGCTTCAATCCAGATGCATTTCGGTTCGTCTTAATATTGCGTCGCATGGCCATTTAGCTAACTTTCATGTAAAGCCTGTTAGTGCCATGATTGGAATCATGAACTCCATACTGATTATTTCCAGATACCGAGAGGCCACTTCTTCCTTCGCGGCATTGGCAACTCAGACTGCAGCCCTTTCAAATTCCCAGTCAGCGCTATACGACCGAGACCACCCTTCGATGGCTATGCGTAAATCCGATAATCTACCCTTTGTCGAGATGGACCAGAATGCCCTTGCTTCACTGCGAAGTAAATTAGGTCTTGAAGAATGGACAATACCCGCCGAGCCTACCAATTCTGGCGCCTCAACCCCAAGATAAACTCCGAGGAATATATGCGTCTACTCTATATACCGATATCGAGAAATCATGTAGTTTTAGATACCCTTCAATAGCTCTCTCCTAACAATACATTGTACTGTATGCACCATGCCATTCAACCCTGCAGAATAACGGAAATTCATGACAGATCAGGGCACACCTGCGACTTTGAGTGTCGAGTGGATCACACGCTGTTGCGTTTCGGTAACGATCTAACAATGTAAGCCCAGGATAATCCAGACACTTCTCCTTGCAATAAATAGAAACAAACGGTCTTAATTACAGAGATTGCTTCTTAACCGCCTGATCAGACTGAGCGTCTACCTTTTCACACTTTGGTCTTTCTCCAACGCCACAGCTATGGACAAGGACATACAACAGCTAGTGGAGATGGTAAATGAACTCGATATTTGCTTGCAAACGAAAATTTGACCAGTTCTTGACATTAGGGAGCCCCTGCGGCTCGAGCTCGGGCAGCATTACGGCAGTATAAGGATGTTATGGAAGCTGCTGAGAGGATATTCGAAGGAGAATTCGATCATATCCCTGAAGATGAGGTTGACAATACTCGAGATGCTCGAGGTGGTGAGGGAAACAAGTCGACACGAATGGTGGTTAGTTCATCGGATTTCGATTGTCGCGACGCGCTTTGTGTTAATCGCGCTTCACGACATTCAGACACCTGACGACGAAGACGACGATGCGGAACTGGAAGATGATGATGACGACGGCGGTATGTTTCATTAAGTTGCAGGAGTTACTAGTTTGTTCACGTTCGGTATGCTCAGCGGACGACTATGTGGATTACGACTCGGACTACGACGCGAAGGCGGAAGCAGCGCGCGGAATTCCTGACATCGACCCCTATGCAGGCATGTTGTAGAATGTGTATACATTTGGCACAATCTTACCACTAATATTAGGTATATTCTTTTCGAAGGATCGCCGGGAAGAGGTCATCGAGGTTGAGGAAGAGTCGGAGGTTCTCACCCTCCCCAGCACTGGGAAGATGATCAAGACGATGACCCAAGGTCAATGGATGAAGGGTTGTCCTGAAGGAGGCGAACAAGGCTTCCTTTTCAGCTTATACGACCAGCTGTCAACTGGCTCCTGCCCCTGTCCCGAATGCAAACACTCCTATCAGCGAAGAAAGACCGACTTCTTTGCAATATATGTAAGTTAATTATTCAGGTTGAGATTGAACGGTGATTTTGATAAATTTCACAGTCAGACTTCTCTGAGTACATCGGAAGTCTTCGAAAGCTCGTGCGTCAACGCTGCCCTACATGCTCATGTGAATTTTGTCTTGCCTGTGGCGAAATCATTTCGAAAGACAAGGTGCATCGCCCCAATGCTGCCACAGATGATGATCCATTATTTCATTGTTCCAATATGCAGGGGGTGATATTGGGGGTGGGACTTTCGATGCTGGAGAACTTGTGGATAGAGCAGAGTCAGGACACTCCACGGGCAACAGGGTCAGTGGAGAAGAATACGAAGAAGCGTAAAGTTCAGGAAACTACAGATGATGTAGATGATGATGAAGACATGTATTATTCTGCAACTGCAGGAAAGGGCAAGAAACCGAAAGGCGGCATTGGGTATGCAGGTGCCGTGAAAGAAGACGTAAGTGCAATGCGATCTCACTCCTCTTCGTACCTCTAATTTCGTACTTTAGACGACAGGCCATGCCGAAGCAATGGAAGTCCAACGGACAAAGGATGAGAAGTTGGCCAAATTACTGTCTGCCATCCGCGTCTACCTTCCATCGCTTCAGCGTCCAGGTGGCGGTCAAACGAGTGACTACCTAGTCCACCCAACAACCCTCGCCCATCTGCGTCGACGTTTCAATTTTGTAGGAAGTGCATTGCTTCGGAATGATTCCCTCACGGATATGTCCGACCGGTCCGTCCTGTATTTTGAATTATTTGAGTGGCTCGAGGTAAGCGATTACATCCCGATGCCGTTCTTTTTAATTTATCGCAACTCTTCCCTTCTAGACTATTTCAAACCATGAGGCGTTAGCGAGTATGATGGCAATGCCGATTATGGTGCCTGTGTCTGTTAAATCGGTGTCAGTTGCTCGGACGTCAAACAACAAGTCGCGAAACGTTCGTGAGCGGACTGTGGTTTATGAGGGAAGTTCGGGTCCGCGAGAGTTACTTGAAGCTATCGTTATTCAGTCACAAGCGGCTCTGAAGGGATTAGAAGGTGTCAAAATCACAACTGAGTCCAAGGAAGAGGAGATGACGGAGGAACAAAAGAGGATGACCAATGAAGATAGAGGCAAAGGCAAGGAGAAGGAACCTATCGTCTCTCCTGAGAATCTTCGCCTTCTTCAATTTTGGTATGTGATCCTTCATACAAAATCCAACGTATGCTAATACGTCCTTCAAAGCCAACGCATTCTCTCCACTGCTAACGCAATCGATCGTTCCCTCCGGGACACCAAAGGCGAAGCCTTTGTACAGCGACTCCACGCCTCTCTGCCCAAGATTCTTTCAGCCGCAACCACAACACCATCAACCGTCTCGGCAGGCGCAACCGACGAAGAAACACGCAAACGCTACGTCGAATGGGCCATAAGAGCCAGGTTCGAATACTGTGATCTCTCATTGCCTGCCACGTCGAATTTTAAAGGAAATGCAAAGGACGCAAGACCTGAGGACCAGGCGCCGAATTATAAATTCTTTTATAATACGGAGGCGAGGTTGTTGGCGAATGCGGATATCCCGAAGCGGAGCTTGGCTATTGCTAAGGAGGTGAGGTATTTTCCCCCTTCTTTTTGGGTTGTCATTTGGAGCTGATGGGGTGTCGTTTTTTAGTTGGCCGTTTTGACAACTAATCTACCTGTCGCTTGGGATTCGTCGGTTTTCCTGAGAGTTGACGAGACGAGGGTTGATATTATCAAATGTTTGGTGATTATTTTCTTCCGTCATTTATTTATTCCTACTAATTGTTACTTAGATCACCGGTCCGGAGGGCACACCGTAAATACTTTTTAAATTATTAAAGCTTGTTACTGATTCTGCTGTCTCGCAGTTATCACAACGGATGGTGAGTCAGTGTTACATTTAAATCTTCTGTACTCATCATTTTCTCTTTAGTTATATGTTCGATATCTTCTTAGGGCCGAGCTATAATCAGACACCGCCCAGTGTAAAATACATGACAGTAAGCGTTGATTCTGATGTGCCGAAATCGTTTATTAACGTTTTCAAAAAAGACCGGAGGAGGAAAGTACCGGTTCAATCCAAATCTCTATGCGGTGCGTAATATACAACGAGGCGCCGCCAAACTTTCTCATCTTTAGGATAGGATGGCAAGGTTTGTTTGTCGTTGCTTGGAACGTGGACGGGGCCAGGATGGATTGCGGGGAAGTCAACTCTTCTTCAGGTAAGAATTTTTTTCCCATGGGAGATACAATGTACTTATACTTTACAGGTTCTAATTTCTATTCAATCGATGATCCTGTGCGAAGAACCATATCTGAATGAACCTGGTTGGGCCACTTCAGGTGGAACACCACAGTCTCAGGCTTGTGCGTCGACAAATATCTTCTTCCCTTGTATAATTACTAATAACCTACAGATTCCGCCAACGTCCGTCGCATGGTCGTCAGCATCGCCATGCTCGGTATGCTCAAAAATCCACCCGAGCCATTCGAAGATGTCATCCGCACACACTTCCGACTCAAAGCGCGACCAATCATGGCGCAACTAGACCGTTGGCTAGCGGAGGATGATGGGCGAGGACTTACTGGTGATGGTGGAAACTACTCGCCGTCTCCCAAGGGCCAGGAAATTGCTGGTGGTAGCATGAGCACGTTTGCGAGGGATGTTGCGGAACTGAAGGGGTTGTTAGAGGCGTTAGAGAAGGGAGAGTTTAAGATTCCTCCGAGGTCGTCGATTGAAGAAGAGGGGCAGGCTATGGAAGTGGACTCGTAAAGAACTTGATGAGGATATTTTCTTCTTTTTCTTCTTTAATTATATTTCTTTCTTCGGGCGTATTATTATGGTACCGATAAACGTGTTTGTCGGGGATAATGTAAATAGGTAGGGTTTCATAAACAACAGAATATTTGAAAGTACATGGGAAAGGTACAAGCATACACGATTTTCGCTAATTATACATAAACCACAGGCCCAAGACTGGGAGCAATAGAGCGACTTTGGGAGCTGTATTGTGGTAGGCTCCTGAAGAGCCTGTGTTTGGAGCCGCTCCTGTGGGAGATGTCAAAGGACTGGTGCCGGACGACGTTG
>Ga0157379_10001891_pt1 | contig 17323 bp, 24 predicted proteins | sample S25metaG_FD_121802 | JGI IMG/M metagenome (GOLD analysis project Ga0157379, IMG submission 121802) | Switchgrass rhizosphere microbial communities from Kellogg Biological Station, Michigan, USA - S2-5 metaG | ecosystem: Host-associated > Plants > Roots > Rhizosphere > Soil | place: USA... | reverse complement strand
GGTTACAGCAGCAGCGATAACTACAACCAAGGCTACAGCAGCAGTGATAACAGCTATGAATCCACCTCGAGCGTGTACGAGACCTCAACATACGACTCGTCAACTTACGAGTCTACCTCCACTTACGACAGTTCCTCGGCGTATGAGACCTCCACTTATGACAGTTCCTCGTCGTACGAGACCTCTGCTTACGAGTACACCTCGACCAGCTCCGCCTACGTCTCCTACTCCACCCCCAGCTACGGCTCAGGAGGTGAGAGCTGGGGAGGCAGCGGCTACAACGACTGTGTCATGCAGTGCGCCGCCAGCTTCGGTATGAATTCTGCTACCTGGAGTCCCCCCACCGCTACCCAGGATTCTTCCGATTCTTCCATGTACGGTGGCGAATCTGGTTCCAACGGTGTAACCCACACCATCATCGTTGCCCCCAGCGCAGGTGTCTTCCGCTACGTTCCCTTCGCCACCAACGCATCTGTTGGTGACACCATCACTTTCAAGTGGGGTGCCGGTCCCCACACCGTCACTCAGTCTTCCGCCCTCGAGGTTTGCAACAAGACTGACCTATCCAACCCCGCTTTCCAGCCTTCTGGTTCGCAAAACGTCGGTTTCACTTACGACTACGTCGTCGCTGACGCCAAGCCCACCTGGTTCTACTGTGGTGTTCCCGGACACTGCGAGAAGGGAATGTTCGGTGGTATTAACATCGGCGAGCCCAACCCCGATGCTGCTGACCAAGGCAACAACGGATACGTATCTCTTGGATCCAGCATCGTTAACATGACCAGCATGGTGAGTTTTTGACAGCTGTAGAAGATATATCTCTAACATTCTATTTTCAGAGCTCCGACATGAACGCCATGTACCAGTACACCAAGTCCAAGACCTCTGACAATGCTTATGCTAACAACTGGGGTATGGGTATCAATGTCGCCGGTATGGACCAAAACGCTATGATGGAGACCGCGAAGAACGTCCTCTGGACCCAGACCCTCATTGCTGCCAACCCCACCGCTGTTGACCCCACCAAGGGATTCCAAGTCGCCAACCAGAACTTGACCATCCCCGGAGACTTGTCTGTTGCTCTTTCCAGCTCTGCTCCCGCCAATGCCGGTGCTGCCCCTGCCTCCGGTGGTGCTCCCGCCGCTTCTTCCCCCGCTGCTACCACTCCTACTGCAGGTGCGAAGAGCGGCGCCGTTTCTGTCGCATCCTCGAGTGTTGCACTTGGCTTCGTTACCATCGTCGCCACCTTCTTGATGCTCTAAATTCCTCATTTTCACATTGGAAAAGAGTAGCCACCCGCCTGTGACGGACTCTATTTTAGGTTAATATTTTTTTCACAGAGTCAGTTAGATATTTTCTGGTTTTTGAAGCGCTTTCTTCTGCATGGACACTCTCATTATTTCATATATTCCAACAGCGAACACGAAAAGCAGCCGCTGGGCTAATTCACTTCCGAGTCAAAAGAGCCATTTAACCTTGTATCTTTCCGTAAATACAATGTGAATATGGTGCCTCGACCGCGATAAGAAATGCTTTCCCTCTGTTCCCTCGGAAACGGTTATGAATTCAATTCTAAGCGCGAATCTTCCTTTCCTTTCCTTTGCCTCAGTTCCCATGGATGGTTTCCCTCACAACCGTAAAGCATAAAGGAATCCGTCATATCCTTTCTCCCCTACCGTGGAAAGCGTTGTCGCGTCAACTTCGCGATCATCTTTGAGGTAATCAAGTAGCCGACGAACACCCTCTATCGCTTCGTCTGACAAGCTAGGGTCGGAAACCCTTCCATAGCGGACGACATTATCGACTGCAAAGGAAATTCAGTTTATTGCACCCCACAGATTCTTGAATCCCTTACCGATGATAACACCGCCAGGGCGAACGAGCCGCTTTGCTTGTTTAAAATATTCCAGATTTCCTTGTTTATCAGCATCTATAAATGCTAAATCAAACGCAGGGTCCAATTTAGGGAGCGATTCTAGCGCAGGTCCAACTATGATTTGCACTTTCGCATCTAACCCAGCATGGGAGATGTTCTTCCGCGCAACCTGGTGTTTCATCCAGGGCTCAGCTATTTTGTTGCACCCTGAAGGGGCGAAGTTATTTACACACCTCGGCATGCTTTTCGGAAAGCTCAAGGGTTATTAACTGTCCATCTTCTGGAAGAGCTCTTGCCAACCAAATTGTGGAGTACCTGTTTTATGCCCGGAATATCAATATCAGCACAGAATATCCCAGATGTGAAGAACAGCAGGCCGAGCAATTTCTTGTAAGTATCCTAATATCAATACGTACCCTCCCAAAGTGCCTACTTCTAATATCCTTCTGGCTTTGATTGATTTCGCCAACAGTTGGAGGAACTTGGCCTGATGATGAACGTAATCATTCAATCAGCAACCATTGCACACAATCACAAAACAGATTGCGGATGCTTTTAAGACAGAAACTGCCACACATACCTGCGCTTCGGAGACCGCGATATTCGGCAAGCCAGCGGTAGCACTTGTGTCTACCGTATGAGCCAGGGAAGGGTCGGATGTCCCAATCAAACGAGCATTGTGATATCGGTCAGAGCGAGTCCATGTTTCTTGGTCGGTAGGTGTATATGGCTGGGGCCTCCCTGACATGTTGAGATGAAGTAAAAGGTGCCGTAACAAAGGGTGTTGAGGATGTTGCACCCCTTGTTGAATTCGAGTCATTTATAGCAGATTTAGTATGCAGGACCTATTTGGTCTTATCAGATAATCTATGTCGTGACCACGAGGAGCCATGAGGGCAGTTGACACGGGGCAAGAAGATATTCATAAGCAAGTTCCAGTGACCACTAGTAAATCGTTATTGGATGACGCAATAAATAGCAGGAGTTGTCGAAAAATATTTTGAAATGACTTCACTAGGTTCCATTAATTGGAAATGCTATAGAAATTCGAGGAATATCTGCTATGGCGAAAAAGTTTGTAAGCTACGATTCAGAAGGCGAAGTTACAGTTCCCGAGATAGAACAATTTTAAAATCCAAAGATGTCATCGATTTCATCCCGTTTAGGAACATTGTCTGCTTCGGGCTGTACCTTTTGCTTCTTCTTTTTCTTCGTGGTTAATATTGGAGGATTTTGTTCAGCAGTAACAGGTATAGAATCTCGTAGTACGCCCTGGCTTGGTCTGGCAGAGGTAGACGATTCTAAGACTGGAGGGGGTACTTCTTCATCTATAATAAAGGATACCAGAGCAGCTTCTTCCTTTCGACTAAGTGGAGGAGCAGCTGATATCATAGAAGGTTTAGAAATGATTCGGCTCCCGAGGTCTTCATCCACGTCCATCATGGCCGTGACGTCTGTGAATACTGCGGGCTGGACAGTTACGCGTGCAGAGCTGGAAGCTATGACTACATTCCCCGAATTTGGATTAGGAGGTTTAAATGGATTTTGAAGTTGTTTCCTTGTTGGATCCTATACCGAAGCGTATAAATGCCACAATCACAAAGGTAACGCTCTGACTTACCACAATCTCGTTCATTACACATGATAAAGCATCCCAATACAACGCCAAGGTATTCTGAAGCTCTGAGATCAAGAAATCGAGTCGTGCAAGGATTGCCGTGAGAAGAAGGACCAATGTCATAAATGTGCCACTGCCAAGGTGAGAGGAAAATGTTCTGTTATGAAATTAGAATGAAATTCGGACATAAAGGCTTTGATGAGACAAAATTACTCGTATGCTTTAAAAAATCGTGCTCGACCCTGAATTCAAAACATATAAACAGAGCGAAGAAAGGTCAGAAATGATATCAATTACCTGCTCAAGAAGGTGGCTCACGAGTTTCAGCCAATTCAAGGCAGAAACTAATAAATTATGGGAGGGCAATTGCGTCCAAGAACCACGAAGGAGTTTTGGGCTGGAAACTATAGTTGGTAACGAAGGAGAATCAAAATAATTGCATTAACTCACCTCGGCTTTTCTTCTTCGCTATAAAATGCATAGCGGAGTGCTTCGATCCCCTCTGAGAGTGGAAGACTCGCTATACGCCTTCCAAATCTACGCATCTCTGGGACTTTCCGCCAGAATAACGCCAAACTATGCTGGTTTTTACCTTTATAATACAATCGTTCAAGAACCTGCAATTCCTCTGCGAATGGAGTCAAAAACGCGGTAATTCTTTGAGAAACATTTCGAAGATCCTTCAGGGAACTATCGACGATGGGTTGGAGATTTTTGGCAATCGTTGTTCGAGATGTTGGACCCTCAACATTTCGGTTCGAAACAGGCGCCATTCCCTTTGTCAGGTTCCGTTGGTCACGCCGCGCGTCACAAGTGCGGTTGTCGATCATAACGCGGTGTGTCTCTCGCACAAATGGCTTCACAAGGACAAGATGCAAAGTTCTTTCAACGAGGAAAGATTCAGGTGAATTTGAAGTCATGTGTCTCCTCAAACATGCTGATGATGTCGGGGAAATTTAATATAGGAATTCCGCAAAGAGCTTTTGGATGCTGAGGCTAAAGACAAGAAGTATGTGAAGCGGAAGACCGTGCTCAAGAAGATTGTCGCGAATATTACCATGGGGAATGACAGTTAGTGATATGAATCCTCGTCCATTAACGCTCTTCAACGCCTCTGCAGTGTCTCCGCTATTCGCTGATGTCATACCACTTCTGAGTGCACCTCTTTTGGAGATTAAGAAGAGTACGTGTGTGCACTATTCTGGGAAACCCCTGCTAAACACTTCTTAATAGTGGTCTATTTGTTTCTTGTCAGCTATGGCAGGTCTAAACCAGACCAGATAGCAAGAGCTGTTCCATTCTTCGTGGAGGTAAGTATACTCGTAGCCTCCCTTCTCCCCCCTTGCTCTAACGAACAATGTATACAGGACTGCAATGATTTGAATCCCCTAATACGCGCTCTGGCCATCCGCACCATGTCTTATATCCCTCTCCCGATCATCGTCGAAGCTTTATTGGACCCTCTCCGACATTGTCTCAAGGATAAAGACCCCTACGTTCGCAAGACGGCCGCTATATGTGTTGCAAAACTCTATGTTTATGACCCCAAAACTGTTGAACGACATGGCTATGTCGGGATGCTACGTGATCTATTGGCGGATTCAAATCCAACAGTTGTGGCCAACGCAGTTGCTGCTCTTACCGAGCTCAGCGAACGAAGCGATTCGATCGTCCTCCGATTGAATTACACGGTTGCTAACAAGCTCATACTTGCATTGGAACAGTCATCAGAGTATGTGTTTGTGTTTTAAATATCTCGTTGCTGTGAACTGATTGAAACGTGATAGGTGGGGTCAAGTTTACATTCTCGACTGTCTTCTGTCTTTCGTGCCTCAAACACCTCAGGATGCGGAGATGTTGGCAGAACGCATTAGCGTGCGCCTTCAGCACGCAAATTCTGCGGTGGTCTTGACAGCGATCAAGGTCTTGCTATACGTCATGAACTACATGGACAACAAGCGTGTCATTGACTACCTGTGCAAAAAGATGGGCCCTCCACTGGGTATGCTTCTTTATATTTTGGTCCATGTTTTGAAATCTTAATTTTGCAGTCACCCTACTATCTGCTGGACCTGAGGTTCAATATGTGGCCTTACGGAATATTCTTCTTATTATACAGCGTCGGCCAGCGGTTCTCAAGAATGATGTTAAAGTCTTCTTCTGCAAATACAACGACCCTATCTACGTCAAGCTAGCGAAACTGGAAATTATGTATCGCCTAGCAAGAGAGGAAAACGCTAATGAGGTCCTGACTGAACTTCAAGAGTGAGTCCGCGATCACCATTTTCATTCTGAAGAATAATTAATTCCGTACAGGTATGCAACAGAAGTTGACATCGATTTCGTCCGGAAAGCTGTTCGTTCCATCGGTCGACTCGCTATCAAAGTGGAACCCGCCGCAGACCAATGTATCAAAGTCCTTTTATCCCTAATTGAATCCAAGGTCTCCTACGTCGTACAAGAAGCCATTATTGTGATCAAGGACATCTTCCGACGCTACCCAGGCCAATATGAAGCTATCCTACCAAAGCTTTGCGAGAACATTGATGCATTGGATGAGCCAGAAGCAAAGGCCTCCATGATATGGATTATTGGCCAATACTCATACCGTATCGATAACTCGGAAGACCTATTGGATGACTTATTATATACATTCTTAGAGGATCCTGTCGAGGTAATGTACTTCGTCCGCACTTAGAGATTTTACTAACCTATTTTAAGGTCCAATTATCTCTCCTTACTGCAGCTGTCAAACAGTTTGTGTACAAGTCATCCTCGGTAGCAGCAAAGGATTCTGTGCACAAAATTCTCAAATGGGCGACAGAAGAAGTGGATAACCCAGACCTGAGAGACCGAGGCTTCATGTATTGGCGATTACTGGCGCAAAATCCAGCAGGAGCAGGCGAGATCGTATTAGCTGATAAACCGGCTATCTCGACTGATACTGATCGAATGGAGAGAGGAGCGTTGGATCAATTACTTCTACATACGGGCACCTTGGCTTCAATATACCATAAGAATCCAGAAGTAAGTTCTGAATGCCTTGATCTTCGTCCCATCTAACCCAGTTTTGCAGACGTTCATCCGAAATGCTAAAGGGAAAGCTTTGGCCGACAGTCCAGCTTTGAACGCGAATTCACGCCGAGTATTGATATCCCTTCTACAAGATGCTCCACCTGCGCCGCCGCCCACGGTTGATCTGCCACCACCGAAGGTTAACCACCCAGAAGAGGCTCAGGATACTTCAGAAGAGCCTTCAGCAGAGGCTGACGGTGAAGGATCCGAGGAAGATGACGATTCTTCGCCTGAACGACCTTTAGGTAGTGATCCTTACGCCAATTTGGATGGTGCATTTGGCAAATATGCCACGGACGAGCCAAAACCAGGAAAAGATGTCCGCCAGACAGATGACGACGATTTACTCTTTTAGCCTGCATATCACGTTCACACAATTACCAAATACCAATTTCCTTAGCGGAATACCATATATTATTACGGACTTGTACAGTTACACGATGCATTGTATTAGAGGGATATATATCAAGCAGAGGTGGTAGCCAGCTTAGGCCTCAACGAGTTGTAATGCTTTTGAATGCAATTAGTACTTGAACAAACATTCTGAGATAGATCTACTCACCTCTCCCAATCCGTACATGCGTCGGTGGTAGCTGATTCGAACGGCACGCTTACTGGTATTGGAGGCCTGGATATCTTCATTCTGAGGCGAATGCACCACCACCGGAGGGGTTCCCCATTGAACCACGTGGATAGGGACGTTGTAGGCCCTAGCAAGGGCGAGAATCTCTGGCTCGCCACCCCATGCACCAGTACTGCGAATCGTAGAACAATATTTCAATAAATCTTCTGTGGTCATTGGACCATCGTTGTGCGAAGTAGGGTCATCTTCGTTATGGAATGCTACCAAGAATGGCAGGAAATCGTCTGGATGCTCTGCGATATAATTTGCGGCGACATTCCGTGTTGTTTCGTAAGATGCGGACGTAGGAGGGAGGATTGACAATAACACCAGCTGATCGGCAACCGCAGAAAAGAGACAGTGTCCATCTGGTGTAATCTAGAAATTCAAGGTGAGTTGAGGTTACTGACAAGGGAGTATCGAACAGACCTCATGAATTTCTAGGCCTTCTGCGGCACAAATGCCAAGAATGGCCTTCTCCTCCTCTGCTGTTTCTTTTTTGATCCTTTCAGCAGCGGCCTCGTCAGAAGGACCTTGCTGGGCCAACCGTGCTGCTAACTTTCTCATCTAAAGATCATCCTTATGAGAGCTGGTTTCGATAACAGGCGTGAAGTTGACGTACCTCTCTCTCCTTATGGCGTGTTCTGCTATCCTTCTTGACGTTTTTCTCTACGATTGATTCTACAACTTCTTGGACTACTGCTGGTTTCGCTTGTGCGACTTCTCCTTGTTCACGCGCGTCGAGTTCTGCGAAGAGGTCGTCCACCAGATCATTACTGACAGGTTCTTCTTGTGGAGTGGATAATGACGTCGGGGAAAGGACCTTCTTTAGCTTTTTTCTTTTATTGCCTCCCATCGCTGGTAATATATACCGCTGTTTGGGTTCAATAAAGTGACAAGAAAAAGGTATAAATGACTCACGGGCGAAGAGTGGTCGTGGATAGAGTTTGCATATTTACGTAATTATTCCGATTCCTTCTCATTCTCTCACTGGTTTCGAGAATGGTGACTAAGGCCTTTATCAAGTCGATCGATAACCACTACATTCTCTAAACCAATTGTTATACTTATTCAACATGAGCCGCGTCCCTCTGTTATTTGTGGGTATTTCATACACATATGAAAATACAGCCTCATGCATGTTTGGTTCTTTCAGGGAACTATGATCATGGGGGCCCCTGGTAAGAATGGCGTCAGGACTGCCGATCCTAACGAATGTCAACAAATTCTGGACATTTATTTGGCCAAATATAAGGAGCTTGATACTGCTAGGTGAATATATACACCAAAATGATGTACTGGAATGATGAAAGTAGTAATCCTTTGCAGGATTTATGCTGAAGGAACGACTGAAGAAGTGAGCAAGCTGTCTTTTCCTTTTAATTAGCCGTTTTCGGTGGAACACCTCAGATTTAATTTCACATCCATAGCTTCTCTCCAAGTTGGATCTGAAAGGGGCGACCGTCGATACCAAGTGAATTGTGTTTCTATACCTCAGGGAGCACTAACCTTGACTGACTGCAGAGTTTATCCTGTTAAACCAGGCGATCACAAGCCAGAAGCACTCCGGGCTACTTTCAATACGTCCTTGGAGAAATTGTCTCCCAATAAAGTCAGAATATTGTATCTTCATGCGCCAGACCGTAGTGTTCCATTCGAAGAGACACTTGCGGAAGTCGACAAGCTGCACAAAGAAGGGCTCTTGTACGCTCGATTTATTTATTTATTTATTTATTATCCTTATCCCACATCTGCAGTGAAATATTCGGACTGAGTAATTACGCCGCCTGGGAAGTCTCAGAAATTGTTACCCTCTGCCAGATGCATAACTGGATTCAACCCAAGATATATCAAGGGTAAGTAATTCTGTATGACTGCCGCTGCGAACTGCGAAATCATCAGAATTTGGTATCACATAGGATGTATAATGCTATTACCAGAGATTGCGAGAAAGAACTTGTTCCCTGCCTGCGCAAGTTCGGGATGCGTTTAGTGGTCTATAATCCTCTGGCAGGTCTGCGGATCCCCTTCATTGATTATCAACAACCTGTGCTGATTATAATTGTTCATAGGAGGATTCTTTGCTGGCCGCGCCATGAAGTCTGAAGATATGCCTGGAGATGGACGATTTGCAGGAGACAGTAGCATGGCCAAAATGTATCGGGAGAGATATTTCCGATCGGTCTACTTTGAAGCTCTGCAAGACATCTTGAAGCCTGTAGCTGTATGTTTATTCTACCTGTTGATCGTCGTCAACTCTTAAGATATTCCAACATAGGACAAACATGGTTTGAGGTTGACAGAAATCGCTCTTCGCTGGTGCCAACACCATAGCCTTCTTACACCCGAAGATGGTGTAATCCTCGGCGCAAGCAGTGCTACACAGCTAGAAGCGAACATCACGGATAGGTATGTCATATGGTGTTGTCAGTGGCGTCGTTGTTTGTTTACATGAATTGTAGTGCCAAAGGCCCTCTCCCTGAAGAAGTAGTCGCGGCGTTAGATCAAGCCTGGCTTAAAGTGATGCCCATGGCCCCTACATATTGGCGTTGAATGGAAATAGTAGGCGAAAGTTTATGTTTCTCTCACCATGTGTAGTGCACTGCACAGCTAGTCTCCAGTGTACACCACTGCAATTAACATGTACTAAGAGTTTGAGCTATAAATAAGAGGATATCTTATCCGGCTCTAAAGCATTCCCATTCTGGGTGACAGAACGTTGGCGGAATCAAAACCTCGTATCATCATCCCTGAAGGTCGCTCAGTTCTTTCTTCCTCCAAACCATCATTCTCAAACTTCCTGTCGACACTATGGCTTCAACAGCAAAGCCAGAAGTCACTGAAATTGCCCATAACCTCGCAGAGCTTGCTGCTCGACAAGATCTCCCTGAAAGTCAAAGATGGATGCAAGCAGTTGTTTTAGCTCAAACTCTTGCAGATTGTCTTCGAACCAGGAATGAAAGTTCGTTAAGCGTTCCCTTTTTGTCCATAATTCATACTAAGTTGGCTCCGTCGATATAGCAGATGAACATTCAGCACTTGGTCGCACGCCGCTTCCACGTACTTTGAACTCTTTCCTGACTGAGGCCCTGGGTGGTCCAGGGTTGCCTTCAACTCAGGCAGTCGAGGCGGTTTATGAACTGTTACGAGTAGCTGCCAATTTTTGCATGGACCACGGTGAGTATGGTTTTGGAATAGTGAATACCACTCAATGTTTTCCACTTTCAGATGACAACAGAGGTCTGTTGCTCACTGCACATTTCCCTCACACCGTCGTATCGCTATTGGAACGTTATTCTAATTTGCCTAAGACGCCTGGAAAACCATTGGGCGTTGCTCTTACTCATTTGAAGACCTTAAAGGTCGCTGCTGGGTTCTTGCTGAATGCCAGCCTGTCATTCGGTTCGTCATTTTGATGGACCCCACTATACGTGGATATGGACCTCACCACCAATTGATGTAGATCCTGTGCGGGATAATCTTTTGAAGAACGGGGCCCCAAAGATCCTAGTTGACTTACGGGCTCGCGTCTACCCACCCTGCTCGTGGGCTGTGGTACAGACAGACGAAGTAGACCTCACCGGATTGAAAGAAGAGTGGGACTGGCGGAGAGGATTTACAGATTGGACATCTATGGCACTGTCGGAGTTACTTAGAGATGATTGTGAGTGGTGTAAATATCGAGTTCAGATGGATACCAATTATATCTTTACAGTGCATCGTGGAGTTACTTCGTCAACGCTATCAACGAGCTCGCTCACGCCAGTAACTGATGTCATTGCCTCCTTTGTTCCCCCATACCCAACAACTTTTGGTCCTTTCATACACCAACCAACCCTACGCCACTCCTTTATTACGACAGACGTAGATGTTTTGACTGATGCATGCAGTATTCTCGAAGCTCTTGCACTCGACTCTGACAAGGTTCCGGAATTCATTGCGAAGACCGTCGATGCTGATTCTTCTGGAGACGCCACACCGCTGTTGAGGCGGCTCGTGGACTTCGTCGAGTTGGGTGACTATCCTCCGTATTGGTCTTCTGGCCCTGTATCAGAAACTGATAAATGGAAGAAGTCTTTTGATATGTGCAAAGCCGCCGTTATCAGAGCGGTGGTAGAAGTGGCTGGGTCTCCTTCCTCTCTGGATCTTGTGTGGGATTTGACGCGACCCGATGGCTGGTTCGTCACACGGATGATTAACTGGGTGAAAGCGAACGCGAACGGCGATAGGGACGATCTTGTGATTTGTGGCACGTTGTGCCTGGGCAATCTTGCTCGCAGAGGTATGCAGAAATTTCACTCGCCTGAATTATTCATTTACCGTTCCTGCAGAATCCCATTGTGCAGCTCTCGTTCAACCGCCTACATCCTTGGTCCCTGAGCTCGTATCTCTACTGGACGCCAGCACCGATATCAAGCTCAAACATGGTGCTCTTGGTTTAATTAAGCATCTCTCTCAGACTGCGAGCAGCCAATCATCTTTAACTGAAGCCAATGTCGTCGAGAGACTAGTGCAATCGCACCTGTGGTCTGAGAAGGTCGATATGGCGGAGACCGTCCAACTCTTAGGCATCGGAGCTGCTAAGCATCTCTGTGCCAGTAGTCGTATGTTTTCCTCTTTACATCCATCCTATCCGACGCTTAACATCCCACAGCACTGAATGCTATCAAACTGGTCCTCTCTCGTGCTGATGATACTCCTACATCTCCAACTGGCCTTGATCAGATTTTATCCCTCGTCAAGCGGTCAGACACCATAGCTGTGAAGAGTGAAGGAACACGTACGGTGTACCAAGTTATCCGTTCCATATGCATTCAGAATCAGAGCAGCAGTGTTGATGAAGACCAGCGCCGCGAGGCTATTAATATTTTAACAGCCTCTTCGTCAGCTATTGCACTGGCCGAGCTCGCCCACCGGGGTAGAGCCAAACCATATGTAATTCTAATTAACGAAGCGATTGGCGGTCTCACCCTATTGAGCCTTCAAACCTCCGGTGGTACGTGCATCTCCTCAGTGTCTTTTGAAATATGCCAAATTGACATGTTATTCTAGCTGCACTGGTAGCACAGACATTACTTGCTTCTCTACCACCCCTTCCTGTGCCAAGCTCCTCACGTTCGACGTCTCAGTCAAGCCAATCTTCACCAGTCTCGCCTTCGACATGCATTGAACTGCTTCACGAAATTATCCTCCAGGAGAGTATATCGGGTGAGAAAATATCACCGGAATTGCGTGTGAATGCTTGCCTGTTACTTGGTGGGGCAGGGCGAAAGGACGCTGGAGGAAAAGAGAGTGAAGATATTCGAGAGAAGAGTGAAGATGTGTTGAGCTCTATCGCAGATGATTCCACAGTGGACGAACGTATTAGAGTGGGTGCAAAGAAGGCTCTTGATATGTGGAAATAGAGAACCCTCGACTCGCCTTTGTTATCGTTTATGTTTTTACGAATAGTGTGTAGGTTAGATTTGATGATACCCACTGATACCCGCTACGGTTGGACAAAGTTGATGTTCACAAAGTGATCGACGATCGGGCGCCACGAATTGAGTTGCTCTTGTCTATTCCAGTCTCCAGAGTGGAGGTCCCACGTGGTGCTTCCTTCAGCTGAGTGATATCGCTAGCTTCCCTTGAGCTTCCCTGCAGCGCGATTGACGGCCCTCGACAGCTTGGTCCTTGGCATATCTTTTTCGAACCCCCGCCAATGAACATGTAGCTTCTAATCTTCTAATAGCGGGGCAAACTCAGCTTCGGACAGGGGACAAGATTATTTATAGGGAACAGGAGCTGAGTCTGGATTTTGGAGACTCTATCACGTCTTACTTGTACCCAATGTCTATCCGGAACTCTCTCGAGAAGGGCGAGAAGGAGAGTGATTACAATGAGAAGACGGAGATCGTCGAGGACATTGACGCAGATGTTCTCAAACCCAATGAACTTACCCTCCATCGAGGTTTGCAAGCTCGTCAAGTAAGTTCTCAATCCCCACTAGTTCAAATTCCCTTCTAAATGAAGGACTGTCCAGATCTCTATGATCGCTCTTGGTGGTGCTGTCGGCACTGGGTTGATTATTGGTTCGGGGACTGCCCTTCAACATGGTGGACCTTTGGGACTTTTCCTGGGATATTCTTACGTTGGGTAAGAACTGAAATGCGATTATTTGTCTCTATATCGTTAACTGGTTGTTATAGGTTCACTTGGTTTGTGTTTTGTAAGCAGAGATGAGGGGCTTAGCTCACATGCTGTCGTATCCCAGTTACTTGGTCATGGTTGCACTGGGCGAGGTATGCGAGTGCGAAGATCTCAAGGATAGTATCCGCTGATCATCTGGCTTAGATGGCAGCATATTTACCTCATAAAAAAGGTTTCTCCGGCTACGCTAGCAGATTCGTTGGTGAGTTCCCTCCTCATGTGGCTTATAATCTTTTATTGACGATTTACTGCTAGATCCCGCGTAAGTTATCAATAACTAGGCTGGTATAACCGCCCTCTAACTGTCGTATTTAGACTTGGGTTTGCTTGTATGTGGCAACGTGCTGGGCTTCTTTTTCATTTTAACGATTATCCACAGTGGGTTGGAATTACCTTCTAAAGTACTGGATTGTTACGCCTGTAGGTCTTCCATACACCTGTCGACTATTTGAACCCAAACTGTGTCGCAGAATAATTTGAACGCCGCTGGGTATGCCGTTCTATGTGACAGCGATTCATAGATGCTAATAATACATGCAGTCTTGTCATTCGCTACTGGACTCAAGATGTCAACACCGCGGTATGGATGGTCATTTTCATGGTATTCAGTACGCAGACAATCTGAAGCTCCTTCATCCCACAAATGTTAACTTTGTTTGTAGTATTTGCTATCAATATGCTGGGTGTCAGAGTATTCGGAGAAGTGAGTAAAATATGTTTGGACCAAACTTTATTTATACCGATATTCCCTTCAGCTGGAATTCTGGTTTTCTTCGATCAAAGTTCTTGCTTTGATTGGCCTCATGCTTATGGTACGCGACACCCTTGTACATGATTTATCATCTGAAAGGGCATCGGCAGTCAATTATTATTGACTTGGGTGGTAATCCCAAAGTTAGTTAGATGATAATTTCGAGGTAATTCAACCTTTGACCCTTCGTCTAGCATGACCGCATTGGATTCCGTTATTGGAAGTCTCCAACGGGACCAATGGGAACTTATCTCTTGACCCAAGTTGGTGGACGTAAACCTTTAAGTATTTTCCTTGGATTTTGGGTAAGTGCCATTTTGAAGAAACCCTCTGACACTCTCATATGCTCTTGATAGTCCGTTATGGTCAATGCGCTATTTGCATACGTGAGTGCCCTGACCAAAGGGAGAGACCACCAGTTTAATCATGACATTTACAGATTGGAACCGAACTTATTGGTGTCACCGTCGGTGAAGCGGAGTAAGTTGAAAATTTTTGAGGAACGTATATAACTCATAGCTTGGTAATCTAGAAATCCCCGCAAGAACATCCCTATTGCCATCCGACGCAGTGAGCGCCAGGAACATTGGCAGCTAAATCACTTTTCTGACTTCCTTTACCAGCATTTTTCCGTATTGTGGTATTCTACGTAGGGGGGGTATTTTTGATCGGTATGGTCGTCCCCAGCACCGCTCCAGAGTTGTTTATTGCCAGCAAACAAAAGGTGAAGATGATTTGGAAAATACTTTGGACAAAGAAATAACCTTCTGTTATAGACTGGTGCTGCCGCTTCTCCTTTTGTGGTTGGTGAGTGATCTGCGTGAGAACAAATATTTTGCCTTTTGAATGACTTAAAACAGCTACCACTCTCGTTGGTGCCAAGGTAAGCATTTTATTTCGACAAATTGTACTACAGTCCAACAAGTATCCCCAGATTATTAACCATGTTATTAACTCGGCAATTCTGGTCTTCGTCCTCAGCGCGGCGAATAGTGATTTGTACATTGGGTATGTATTACCAGGCATCTAGTTGGATAAATGCTTACTTCCATCCATATGATTCCCTAGTTCACGCACCCTCTACGCTTTGGCTATCGAAGGCAAAGCTCCTTCAGTTTTCCGCCGTGTCAACCGTATGGGAGTTCCATATGCAGCGCTCATCATGGCCGTTATGTGGTGTTGCTTGGTCTTCCTCAACTTGAAATCCTCCAGTTCAACGGTTTTCGGTTGGTTCACAAATCTAGTAAGTTTCTTGCATTAGATACTCCTCTCGCATCCTCAAGTTTTCCTAGGTTTCTACTTTCGGTGCTTTGACTTGGAGTGAGCTCATACTTACATCATTATTGATCATCCGCTAATAGTTAAATTACCAGTGGCCATTGCATTCTCGCATATGTGAGCACAATTCCGCGAAAACGGAAGCCCCTCAGAGACATTTATCACCCACATTCCAGACGCTTCATGGGAGCTCTCAAAGCTCAAGGAATATCTCGGGATTCTCTGCCATACAAGGCTCCTTTCCAACCATGGGGATCCTGGTTTGCGCTGATTAATACTGGTATCATAACGCTCTTCAAAGGTTTCGATACCTTCATGCCGTAAGTCATTAGACATGCTATTGCGTTTTACTCCCACTAAAATCTGCCGTGCGTAGATTCAAGATCGATACTTTCGCGACGTAAACTATTCTATTGCCATGAAAGAATCTGGCTCATTATCATCTTTACAGCTCGTATGTTGGAATTCCAGCTTTCATTGGTTTCTACCTGTTCTGGAAAGTGTGGCACCGCACCAGACTCATTCCTCTCGAAGAAGTCGACCTCCTCACCGGAAAACGTGAAATTGATCTCGAAGAAGAGAAGTATCTTGCACAACAAGAGGCACTGGGTCCCCCAACCATGTGGCGTAAGCTTTGGGATGGATTGTAAATGGTTTTAACTCATCTGTTTCCTTATGACTTGTACACGACTTTATTTTTGGATGATAGTGATGATACAGATTGTGTGCACGTTGAAAGAGATATGTTGTACATTGCATGATTTTTTCGACCGAGTCAAATTTAGGCTTGGGGAACTGAACACCTAAATACCCTCACTCGACTAAGGGACTTGTCGCAAAAATCCATTGTACCTGACGTCCTGAAGGTCCTGATTCAGCCTGATCAGGCTCCATCAGGACTTTTCAGGATTCTTCCTCCTCTGTCTACAGCGTTTTTAGCACAATATAAACACTCTTTTTCTCCTGATCCAAGTCATGAACCAGATCAGGCCAGATCCGGAAAATTGGATTTTTGCGACAACTCTCACCTTCGCGAAATTACTGCTTGTAAAATCACCTGATTCAGTAATGTTTTATGTAAGAAGAAACCAAGGACACAATTACAGATGATGAGAGAATAGTTTATTATCGATAAACGTTAGCAATGATTGCGCATATGAATTGACCTCCTCAGGGAACATCAGAGTCGATGAGACCAAAGTTATTGCGAGGATGAAAAGTGGTGATAGCAAGCGTATGAAAAATAGTGCGGGCCGAAGTAATTGAGAGCATTCATAACTTGAAGGTTGTTACTCATCCACTGAGGCTCTCTGTGTTATCCTGGACTAGCACCAATAACGATTTATTGCGTTATGTACCGAGAATCTCTATTGGCCGTTGGAAACGCAATCGGCATGTAACTTCGATATCGAAGCCCCAGTTGTTGCCTCTTTCCCTCAGAGATTGCGCCATCGCCCGTGGTCACAGTTTCCCCACTTATAACATGGGAATCTTCTGCAAGATAATCCACATTTAGACTACCATGGCTCCCGTCGCTGTCCCTCCTCAGAACGAATTTTCTAACCACGTTGAGGTGCAGAAGGCTTTCTTCAAACAGGAAGCTGCCCAATTGGCGAACCCTTTCTACAGTCCTGATGGTGGGGATGATGGCGATGAAACATATCAATATGCTAAATACAAGGTGTTGTCTCTTTTTTAATGTACTGTTGTAATATATCGTAATGGAACTTGTTCTGCTAGCCCTCGTTTCCGAAGATATCATGGGAACCACTTCAGGAACAACCTATCACCCACCGAGGCCTGAACGCCGATCTCGAAAAGAAAGCTCTCTTGTCCGCTGCGGCGAAAGTTATCCAACTGACTCCTTCGATTGGTGTGGAAATACGTGGCCTTGATCTTAGACAATTGAGTGAT
>Ga0157379_10001890_pt1 | contig 17326 bp, 21 predicted proteins | sample S25metaG_FD_121802 | JGI IMG/M metagenome (GOLD analysis project Ga0157379, IMG submission 121802) | Switchgrass rhizosphere microbial communities from Kellogg Biological Station, Michigan, USA - S2-5 metaG | ecosystem: Host-associated > Plants > Roots > Rhizosphere > Soil | place: USA... | reverse complement strand
TTAAGTGCAGCAGCGTGAACCTGAATGATATTCTTTTAGATAAGAATCGATTACTCGCTCTATTCCGCTCGCCTTGACAAGCACTTGACCATCCTTCAGTTTAGATGGTACAGGATAGTCCTGCTTCAGAACCACCGCTTTATTTGGATGGCCACGTTTAATTACGACCCAAGCGCTTTGAATTTGGGGGATATCGACGGACATGAGAACACCCGAGAAAGAAGAATCCGTGGTGACGATATGCTACTGAGCATTCATAAGTGGAAGGGATAATGCTCCCCACCGGCTATTCCCACGCTGCATCGCGCATGAACGCGATGTGAAACTGTGACAAGTCCAAAAATCTTCCCGAATAGGGAGCATTCGGAACCAACTCAGGCTGAAAAGTCAACCTCACTCCGCTTTGATATTGAACTGAATGGTTGCTGACTAAGAGCCAGCTACCGAAAGCTGACCTAGGTTGGTTGTGAATACTCCCTAATCTGTTGTGATTAGGACAAGAGCAGAGTGGATAAGATAAAAAGGTGGGGTTGCAGACATAAGGATTTCACATCTAGAGAAGGCTTTAGGACTGGGATTGGAATTCAAAATAATTTCCTTTTTAGTTGATTCGGCAATCCGCCTCAAGCAAACGACTAGAGGCATAGACGCCATATTTATATCTCATTCTTTGCTCATTCCTTACATTACCACTTTGAAAATATTCCACCTAGGAGATATTTTACAGATTCTCATTCAAATCATATTTGTGTAATTATGTCGGGATTTGGCCTATAGGACGGAGTTCCAATTACATAGGCGTTGTAGGTCTATCCGTGTAGTTAATCGCCCACTGCACTTTCACCGCTCGACCACAGTCATCTCCGCTATGACGGTATGATATCCGAGCCTCATCTGATGGTTTATTCACTGATCACCTTATAGATTGACAAGAAACAAGCCACGCGCGCAAGAATCAACTGGAAGGAGGTTTTCAAGACCGCTTCCTCTATCAGAGGCCAACCTTGCACCTCCGATGGAGTTGAGTTTTCAGGAGGATGCAATATCATCTACCGCATTGAATTCGAGGATGGCACGCGGTGGGCACTTCGTATTCCACATGACGAGATGCCCGTTGAAGGGACAGTGGCCACTATGCGTTATGTACACAGTGCCGTTCCTCGTTTACCAGTTGCCACTGTGCACGCATGGTCGGACAGCGACGATGGTGAAGGCATAGGGACTCGCTATATGATGTTGGATTGGATTGAGGGCGGAACATTAGAGTGGAATGCAAGTTTTCCTCCGCCGGCTGTCAGAAGAAAGATCTTGGGGCAGCTGGCACAGCACTCTGTGGACTTGCTAGAGAGCACATCGATACAATCTAGTTCCCAATCAGCACTGACATGGATGCTGAGGAAAGTCGACTCCCGTCTCACCCGAATATTCTCTGGTAACTTTCCTTCATTTGACCCAATTGATTGCCTGATCTTCCGTGCCATGGCCGAAGAAAAGTATCACATACCAATTCTGGACGCTCTCCCCTTTCCGTTGATGCACAGTGACCTTAACAATATGAATTTTATTGTTGATGATGATTACAGCATCAATGGGTACGAAATGTTTAGCTCTTGTACAATTTCATCTTGCTGAGCATCTACAGGATCCTAGACTGGGATGATTGGGCCTGTCGATTACCTCTACAATGTGCCGTGATGTGTCCAGCAATCATATCTGCTGATAATGATCCTCTGCAATTGTACCGTAGGGATCGTCAGACCTTCATGGAGCTATTTGCATCTGCTGTCGATGCCTCGAACCTCCTCGCTAACATAAAGGCCTATTTGCCCCCCATACTGGCTGACGATGAACTGCAGATATTCCACACAGCGTTGGGAAGTAAAGGTGCTTACGCTGATTGGGTTGCAAAGTACTGTGTTCGCAGCGCTCAATGGATCATGGCAGCAGCTGAGGCTCTGGATAGATTCCTTCTCGCTCACCCAGAGATGACCAACTCACCCGAAGCTATCTCCGTACGTGCTCGTTTATTGGACATGCAAGGGAATTAAATCCTGGTTCAACTTGGGGTCAAAGGAAACCAGAGTACCACGTTCAGGTTGCCTCCACTTGAACCGCCAGAAAGTGCGCAAGGTAGTTAAGGATCAAGTATCCCTGATTTTTTGAACCAATTCCCGACCGGTCCTGGTTTGGAGACTAAAGGTGCTTGTGGTATAACTGTTATTCTTGTTCATCCGCTTTTTTTCAAATAAAAATAGGATGAGAGGAACTACCGATGGCTTAATATTTGATTGTGTGGTTTTGGAGAGCAATTTCTCTCAAGCTGCGACTCTAATCAATCAGATATAATTATTCCGTTATTATAAATAATGGATTAGATTCAGAGAAATTATGATAAGATTTCTCAGCTAGGCGCTTTCAAAGGTCTGCACTTAGCTTAGAGCCTATTGTACAAGGATCGGTGAGATACGCCGGGTAACGCCCGAAGTCGATAACGAGGTGACATGGATTATTGATATGTTAATGAATATTTGTAAAACAAGGTGTTATATCTGAGAAGATCTAGGTCTGAGTCATATGCCCCGTTAGGGCAGCGCTGGGGAAATATATAATAGGCTGAGTAGACTGCTAGTTGAAGGAGCAGCAGCCTTAGTTCGCCTCAAATTCTCAGATGATCAAAAGTTCATCTTTTGTTAAGACCAAAGACCTGTTATTTCAAAAAGGTTTATATACCCTTGAGTGGAGTCAAAGGGTGGTGGACATTCAGGAGAAATCTAGGCTGGGATTCTGTCGCCAGGAAATTAATTATGCCGATTTCGGAGGGTGACTGACATTTAGCCTGCACCCTCTCTTGCTACGAAATGGCTTCAAGGTCCCCTGCCCAAGGGGAATGCAAACTTTATACTAACGTCATTAATGCTGGCTATGTCACCCCAGCACCCCAATCTTCTTCCTGAATCGCCAAGACTCAGATCATACCAACGCTAAGGCTGGTGTATGTATTAAACCAGTGTCTCGTATACTCGAGCTCGCGGTAGAAGTTCCTGTTTAAAAGTATCCTCTGAGCAAAGTTTGACTAATAGGATCTAAAGTGTAATATATTACTGGCCAGTTCCTCCCCAATGTAACGTCAGGATCCGAGAAAACCCCCGGTTTCCATCAAGTTCGAAAATCATTTCAACTATATACTGGAATCATAATGATGTCGAACTGGGAAAGAGTCTGTCTAGTATTTACTTGGTTCTCTTAAACGTTGAACGAATTATCTGTTACATTTTAAACTCATGTTATAAAAATCCAAACTCTCTGTCCAAGTCATGAACCTTATAAGGCCTGACTGGGCTGTAAGTAATCTCGCCGCAGACCATCTTGTCAAGTGCCACCCTTTACTGTCAGAATTACCATGGTGCCGTGCGCCCTTCCCCTTGCTGTATAATCCCCCTTATTAGTGAGTATTTTACATTCCAACTACGAGCTATAAAAATGCTAGAACATTGCTCACCATCGATATATTCCAGGCTCGCGTAACTCTCTATATTCGATACTTACTATCATCCAACCTCTTTACTATGTCTGTTGCAGTTGCTCAATATCGTCCCGATGCATTCAACGCTCTCACCAATGTCGTTGATGCTGGACAGGACCTGAAATCTAAGGGTGGGCGTGACATGATACACGATGTGTTCGCCCCAATTTTCCTCAAGCATGGCATGGAAGAGAAGTGAGTTCCTCGAAGCCATACGAGGTTCACTTGTTAATTAGACTTCCTATAGATTCGGGTTAGGTCTCCTCCATCGCCACTTTGACATGACCCCCTCCGAACGTCTTGTCGAGCTTAACAACATATCCACCCCATGGGAGGAGACCGATGCTCGTATTATCGGGGGTAAACTTCTCCCCCAGTCCTGGCTTTTCTTGGACAATCAGCTCGTACCCTACGAGTTTTGTTACTCTCATGAAGGTGACTCTGCCCAAGAGGCCAATTTGGCGTCTTTCACCGCTTTCCTTACTGAGCTTTATGGCAAACTCCGTGCCTATAACTTGGAGAAGACTCTTGGCCTGAGGGTTCACCCTGGTGCCGATTTTGAAGGTCTTGTTGAGGTCACTTGCGGCAGGGCCAATATCAACTTCCATCCTTCCAAGGCAATTGATAATTTTAGAGGTCCTTCTAATCGTATTGTTCTGATAATCATGTTTTACAGATGTCTCCTAAGAATTCCACTGAGACTGCCTGGTTCTTCGACCCGGGATACATTAAGAGGGGCTGCGTTTGCAAGTGCAACGAGGCAAGCTCTTCTCATAACCACCTCGGTCACCGCACCACCAGCAAGGCTGGGAAATAGGTCGTGAGTTCTGTTCACAGAATGTCGGGGCTTTCTTCCTCGCTCTTTTAGTTCCTTTCTTGTCTAAGTGCTTGACGCTTGTATGATTTCTTGTGTACTCCGAGTCCAATTCGCTTTGTAGTGTTTGAATATCTTGTACTACTAGTGGGAATTCTATAACCCCTGCTTTATGAACAGTTTCGATTAACTTAAGGGTGTTGTTTTAGAGAAGTCCTGGCTAGAGCAACGGCTAAAGATTTCAGTGTAATCCGCATCTCTGGCAAATCTGATTTACCGATCATGATCGAAGCCACAGGTACGGGCCGTACTGCATCAAAATCTGTACTATTAATACTTTTTGAATCCACCCTCGGCTGCTCTCGCTGTCTTAGCATCCTCGCTGAATCCTCGTGAAATCTTGTATGAGGTAGGTACTTCGTATCTACTGGTGTCTTTCTCCGCTGAAGAAATACAACGAAGGATTTCCTGAGCCTGCACTGGGTATATCAAGCCGCATGCCACAGGAAGGAGTCGTTGGCTGTCTCTGGACCTCGATCGGCAAATACAAGCAATGCAGGAAGCCGATTTGTTCGTTATCAATTTCCAAATGTTTCATTCCATCCGAATCAGCTGGAATAAGTGGATCTGAGCTGCCGCATACGGGCCAGCAGGATATTAAGATTTGATCTCTGGCGGATATTTATGGCGAGTGTTGTCTGTGAGCTTTTCTTACCTTCCGTCTACATTACCTCGCATTTCTCGTGCCTCTGAGGTGTTCCCTGCCCAAGATGTCGCTCCTTGGTCGTCTAATAGAGCAGTTAGTCGGACCAATGAAGGGATTACGGGCTACACAGGTAAGCGTATGATGGGCTTCTGTAAGCGCGATAAAACAAATAAATGACATGGCGGATCTGGAAGTATACTGTGGGTGAGATTCACATCCAAAAAGGGCATAAAAACAATGAATATTTACATATGTACGCGAATCCATGGAGTCGCTTGTGCGGCTTTATGGGTACGCCTGAATATTCTGTGTTCAGTAGTCTCAAAGAATCTTGATAAGAAAGCATAGGCATATGAGTACTTCCTGACATTGGACAGAGAGGCGCGTTGAAACTTCATAAATCTCTTCATGAGATATGTCCTGACAAGTGCATTAGCTGTATTTTGTCTGGGGTTCCAGGTGGTCGATTGGAAAAGTCTTGTTTTACCTGAATCGATATGGTCCTATAGTGGATATGACTCTAGCAATATACTGTGTGTCGAGCTTATTCCCTCCTTTGCTCTATATGACCGAAGGGTAATAGTCCTCAACGGATTCGTGGATGACAATGTGCGTCTTACGTCTATTTTGATACGGGGACGGGGATTCAGTTTATACCATTATAGTCATGTCGGAAAGTATCAAATGCCGCCGTTTGTAAGTATTCAAAACATGTAATCACCATATTCTGCCTGAATATTCTCTTAGGGTGTTTCTTTGTAGGAATGGCAATATCAGAAAGTAAGTACAAAAACGACGGTGTACCTCATGGGACTTATAATGAGCACTAGTGATTTTGGCCATGAGAACCTGGGCTATATGGGGGGCACGTCGCTCTATCCTATTCTTTTTGATTAGTTTATGGCTGGTATGTACGCTTGCAGAGACGGGAGCTAGAATAACCAGCGTTTTCTTGTGCACAGGCATGTCATATTAGTACAGCAGTCTTGACACAAAGACTGCTAGACTCTTCACAATGCAAGTGATAGGCAACATTCAGAAGACGATAATCTGACCCGCCTTGGGAATGACATGTATACCTATTCCGGCGCATGGCAAGATCGCCAGGTTATTCATGGTCTTCATGATATACCAAACAGGTAATAAGTCTGGCAATAGTTGTCACTCACTGCTAATAAGTAAGTTGGGTAGTACTCGCCTCTTTGACATTATACCGTGGCTTTCAAGAATACAAGCTCACCAGAAACCCAATTATGAGGAGCATGTTCCACGATGGTGAGTGTATCTCATTTCATCAAGCTTTAGAAATCAGATTGATGATAATGCAGGCTTACTTTATTACATCTACACTTTTGGTAAAGTGCTCCGCTATTCGCAAACCGAACGTACAATAATAGCACTCTGAAGGTACAATGGCAAGATTTGCTGGAATTGTAAGTAGCTACAAGAGTGTCGAAAGAAATATTTGTTAGCGTTTTCTACAGGCCGTTTCGGGTTGTCGCCAGCGTTTGCTGCACCAGAATTCTCCTGAATCTTCGTGCCGCGTTCTTCACACCTAGTTCGATGACCGAATTCGAGGTCGTACAAGGCGGGTGGTCTCGGAGAAGCTACCGGGTCTCTTCAGATGGCGGAAATAACACATTTTCATTGGATTCCGAAGGTGAGGATGCAGGCCCTGTAAGACGGAATACAGGATGGAAATGGGAGGACGCGCCGCCGCGTCTACCAACTGTCAGTGTTGGAAGATATTCTTTTCAGCTTAACATCGCGGAAGAAAATTAAATTATTCGCCGTTATGGAGGCTGAGATTCCTTCTCGGCCTTACTTGTGCCATTTGCATATTAATTATATATTCATAGCAATTATTAACGCTCTACCAGCTCTCTGAGTGATACGTCACGTCAACTGGAGACAAAACAGAATTTCAGACCAAATTCGGCTTACACATAAGCAAAAAAAAAAGACGGCAAAAATTATCAAAGGAATACTCGCAGAAGAATTATCGAGACTGAGAGCCAGGTTCCAGATGGGATATCTTTGCAAATGTCTGGCGGGCGCTCGGATTTCTTCTGCAGGGGTTGCAACAACTTCCGTTTCGGGACGCTTAGTCAGCAGCCTTCAACGTCACTCATGTCTTCAACGCGACGAGGCTGCATAGCAGTACTTGCGCTCTCTGTATCATTATCTCAAGCTTTTTATCTTCCGGGCTCGGCACCGCGAGACTATTCTGTGGGTGAAAAAGTTGATGTTTTTGTCAATGCTTTGACACCAGTGATTGGACCCGAGGCGAAGCTGGTATGTTTCCGAACAGTGATACGTGGTCTAGGATACACTGAGTTAATACAAGTTTGGCAATAGAGGTCCTTGATAAACTGTTAGTCTCTCCTTTGGTATTTGCATCTGGAATTGGAATCTCAGAGGAGCTCATTAGATGATTATTACTACCCTGCTTTCCACTTCTGCCCTCCAGAGGGTGGACCAAAGAAACAGTCGGAGTCGCTAGGTTCAATCCTTTTTGGAGACCGCATATTTAACTCCCCATATAACGTACGTTTCAGTTCAGCATTTTTCTGAAGAACTACTTAAATTCATGCGTTTTGTAGATTAAAATGCTGGAAAATCAGACGTGCAGCCTATTGTGCAAAGCAACTGTACCTGCAGAAGATGGAAAGTTCATCAATGAGCGTATTCGAGAGGATTACGATGTGAACTGGTTGGTTGACGGATTACCTGCTGCGGAAATGAAACAGGACGCAAAGTCAGGACAAGTATTCTACGACATGGGCTTTGAATTGGGCAACGCGAATGAAATTCGTTATCCAACAATGCCTGCGTTTAATAACCATTTAGAAATTCTTCTCAAGTATGTCTCAGCATTCTCTACTTGATCACATCTGTTGAATCACATGATGCAGGTATCATTCTCGCGATAATGGCAAAAAGCGTGTCGTTGGTGTCCTCGTTTGGCCTATGAGGTACGAGGACACTAGTTAGCCATGGTGGCGGCTCTCATGTCGTATTCCAGTCTAGCTCCTACTTCAGATGGCGCTCCAGTCTGTGGCGAGCAAGCAAGCGTTGGAGCTCTGCACTTATCTGAAAGCACATCAACATCCTTCTCTTTCACATACAGCGTCACTTGGAATGTATGTCGAATCAAATCTGTTTAATATTATTTTTACTGAGGCTTCAAGTAGGAATCTAATACGCCATGGGTACATTATATTGTTGCATAGCTGAATCGCATTCCATTGATCGGATTTTTATAGGCCACTAGATATGATAATTATCTCCACATATTCGACCCGAAGATCCATTGGTTCAGTCTCATCAACTCCAGCATTATCGTCATATTCCTCTGTAGCATGGTTAGCATGATATTGTATCGAAGCGTGTCTCGAGATGTAAGTCTTTAGGCTGCTCTCGTACCTCACACTGTATCCACCAACTATTCTCTTCAGATCAGCAGGTATAATGCATTGGATCTCAATGTGCGCAAATGTTTCTATCGTCCTAAATATCAATCGTAATGGTCTTTTCAGGAGGATGTGCAAGAGGACTATGGATGGAAACTTGTGTGGGGCGAAGTATTTCGGACCCCTCGCAACCTGATGGCACTTTCCGTGCTATGTGGAAATGGTGCACAACTCACGACCATGGTTGGGGTAACTCTCAGTATGTATTCCATATTGCTTATATTTCTCCTTACTCAATATCATACAGTCTTTGCTTTACTTGGATTCCTTTCACCGTCAAACCGAGGTGCATTAGCCACTGTGATGCTTGTGTGCTGGACGCTCTTTGGCTTGTATGCCTTTCTTTATTCGACTCACTGTGGCTTTATTCATTCGTTTCAGTATTGATGGCTATACCTCCACACGCGTATACCTTTCATTCGGTGGAACTGACTTCGGGAAGAATCTTTTCTTCACCGCAACCCTTGTCCCTACGTGAGTAGTATGCTAATTCAAGTAGAACTGTACTCATCTGCATCTCCAAGATTCATTTTCATCGTCATGTTCCTTCTCAATCTTTTCCTCATCTCCGCAGACTCATCTGGTGCAGTACCATTCGGAACAATGCTTTTCGTTGTGCTTCTTTGGTTCTTAATTAATGTTCCGCTGACGGTTGTGGGTGGTCTCCTTGGTCGAAAGCATGGAGTAAGACTTCAAAACACTTATAGTGCCTAATTATATCGATGCATCCATACTGAAACGTGATTTTATAGGGTGTGAAGCATCCTGTCCGAGTCAATCAAATACCCCGCCAGATTCCTCCTGGTCCCAAATATTTGAGGCCATGGGTGAGTATAGTAATGGATGTCTGACGAGGCTACAGTTGATCACCTCGTCCATAGCCCGCGGCCTTGCTCAGTGGCATATTACCTTTCGGTACGTTGGTTATCAAACTTGTCGAATTCACGACTAATATTCCTCTTCAGGCGCTGCGTTTGTCGAACTATACTTCGTCCTTTCCAGCATCTTCGCTTCTAGGGCCTACTACGCATTTGGCTTCCTCGCCTTGACGGCCAGTACGTCTCGGGTCGCTTTTCATTGCCAATTACTTGCTAATAATTGGTGCTTTCTAGCTGTTGTCGGTCTTACAACTGCTACAGTGACGATTCTGTTCTCGTACTTCATTCTTTGCGCCGAAGAATATCGCTGGCATTGGAGGTCATTCCTCGTAAATAATAGTCTGGCTTGTATTTTCTTCCACTGACCATGTCTTTGCAGATTGGTGGCGGCAGTGCCTTCTGGCTCCTTATCTACGGACTTCTCTATTGGGCGTCGAAACTTTCCCTAGATTCTTTCAAAAGCGTTGTACTGTATTTGGGATACCTTTTCTTACTCGCTTTCATGCAATTCTTGGTAACAGGTCAGAGTGTTTCTTCATAACTACTTCGAATGCTAACATTTTCCTTAGGAACAATCGGGTTCCTTGCGACCTACTGGGCAATGCGAAAGCTTTATGGTGCAATTCGTGTCGATTAAAAGGATATTCTGTTATCTATATTATTAAGAAGTAGCTGTCTATAATGTCTCCTAAAGCTTCACAGCAAGCACCATATATTTATCCTTTCCTGCTCGTAGAATTGCGACGCGGTTCCCTAAAAGATCGGAATGTTCTAGCTTACAGTCCTTGCAAGAGACGGCGACGTTGTTGAGGTATAAACCGCCGGCTTCAATTAATCGAACCGCTTCGCCTGGAATAATTTCTGTGAATATATAGGATGCAAAGGATGGTTGATACTTACCGCGAGACCGAGTAAGGCCAGATTTGGCTGCCAATTTGGATAGTGGGACGTCGATGAGGTCTTTTTCATCTGACGTATAATACCGAGGATCATATTGAAGTGCTGCCTCAGCTTCTTCGGGACAAAGGTCGGTTAGATCGGTATCATAAAGTAAACGCGTTGCTGCTTCAGCTTGCGAGACACCAGATTCTAAACTCATTATTAGCCTGAACTTGAGATTAGCTCCTAACTACTTACCCCCGTGAATCATCATGGTCATTTCAGATGCAACTTTCTTCTGAGCGAGTCGTAGTTCAGGATGTGCCTATAATGGCTTAAGTGCTCGGCTATGGAATGAGGTTGAATATTATTACTTTATGTCGTTCCATCACGTCGGAAATTTCCGCGTCACTCAGGAAAGTGAATATCTTGAGATACCCTTCTACGTCTTGGTCGGCCGTTCTGACAAAGAACTACAAGAGAACATAAGCCTCACCGTGGTAGAAAAGTAGCTCTGCTTACCTGATAAAAGTCAAAGACACTGGTCTTAGTGCGGTCAAGCCATATAGCGTTCCCGGCACTTTTACCGAATTTCTGTCCCGACGCCGTCGTGAGTATCGGAGTCGTTAAACCGAACGCCTTGCCGTCTGGCGAGGACACAGACTCAGGTTCTCGCCGAACAATTAAGTCGAGACCAGAGACGATATTTCCCCATTGATCTGAGCCACCTATTTGTATCCGACAATTATGGTGTTTGTAAAGATGCCAGAAGTCTTGTGCCTGCAAAAGCTGGTAGGAGAACTCGGAGAAAGATATCCCACTCGAAGACGCCATGCGTGTTTTAACACTGCAAAAAATAATAAGAGAAAGGATTTGAAAGATATCCGAAAAACAGTTGACCTTTCTCTGGAAAGCATATTCGATACACGCACAAACTTTCCTGACGAATAAAGGAAATCTACCAGAGTCATGTCCTTCCACCAATGAAGATTGTTGACAAATATGATGGGTCGTTTGGTCGTTGCAATTTGACTCAAGCGTCGTTCGGCATGCTGCTGAGCTTTTTCAAAAAATTCCCGGAGTTGTTGTTGTAGACGTGCACTATTGTCCTCGACGACATTGGCTGACTGCAGCGGTCTCTCTTCATCTCGTCCCGATGGATCACCAATAAGACCTGTCGCACCTCCCAACTGGATGCATTAGGAAAAGCTTGATGGAATCAATGTGAGGTGTCGTACTAAGGCAATAGCTTGGTGACCTCTCAGTTGGAAGTGCAATAAGGTAAGCAAAGGGACCAGATTCCCAACATGAAGGGATACTGCCGTTGGATCAACTCCGCAGTACACAGTACGAGGTATCTTTAGGAATTCGCCCAATGCCTCAGATCTGAATCAATCCAATAAGTCATTAGACGTAAAGGAGGACGAAATTGCTTACCCTGTGGTAAGATCAGCCACTAATCCTCGAGCTTGAAGTTCCTCAGGTAGAGAAGAAAAAAATCTTCGGAGACTGATATTTCTTGGGTTGCATTGGCATAGAATATTGAATTTTAAGCCTCTAAAAGCTCGTTGGCATTGTAGCATTTGCTGCCGGAGTTTGAAGAACAAAGTTGAAGTGTGACATCACGGTTGACTCTTTAAAGTTTAAACGACCTGTAAACGACTAAAGCTTTTTACTGATCCGCTTTTTGCGCTGGTTTTAGTCCCAGACAGCCTGTTTATAAAACATTGGGAAGATTTTCTTCTGGTTGAACCTAGTTCGTGTCTTTTTCAACCTCTCCTCGAATCATTCCCCCAACTGGTTATAGATTGTCACACATTGAATACACACCCCTTTCAAAAACCTCTGTACAATGCAATTCGAAGTACTAGCTCAATGTTCCACTACAAGAGCTAGAGTATCGAGAATGGTCATGGCTCGTAAGCCTTCTCCTGTGCGACGGAACCGATGACTTGATCTAAATGTTACTTGTGTTTCTCTAGATGGAACGTAGGTATTATATCTCGATATTCGCATACATCTCTAATCTCCTGACTAGAACTCTGTTGCCCACATTTATGCCCGTCGCCACACAGGCTGCTATAAAAGGCCTCACCTCCCAGCAGATGGAAGAGCTCGGTGTGACCCTTATTCTAAATAATACCTACCATTTGAACCTTCGTCCTGGTATCAAAATTCTACGTGAAGCAGGAGGTGCCCACAAATTCCAAGGATGGCGCAAAAATCTCTTGACTGTAAGTGAAGTGGCGAGGACCTTTTTAAAATTCTTTCCACCAGAAGCCAATAGACAACTATCCAGGATAGCGGCGGTTTTCAGCTTGTCAGTCTTAGCAAATTCACAAAGATAACTGAAGAGGGCGCTCTTTTTGCCAGTCCCTTCACTGGTGAACCTACTCTGTTGACACCCGAAGAATCTATTTCCATACAACACGCCATTGGAGCAGATATTATCATGCAACTCGATGATGTAGGTACGAATAAAGTAATACCCTTTCTAAGGACAGATGGTTATATTTTCATCAGTTTCGAGTCTTACAACAGGCCCAAGAGTAGAAGAGGCTATGTGGCGATCAGTACGATGGCTTGATAGGTGTATTACGCAACATAAATCGGGTGGACGACCAGAACAAAATTTGTTCGCGATTATTCAAGGGGGATTGGATAGCCGTCTTCGAGATATATGTTTAGAAGAAATGGTTAAAAGAAAAGGCTCTGTTTCGGGATTCGCTATCGGAGGTTTGTCAATCCGCCTCACTTCATATTTAAATCTGACATTTCCACTCAAGGGTTGAGTGGCGGCGAAGCAAAAGGTATCCCCATTTCCCCAAATCCTGTCAGTCGATATTAACATTTTATTCAGATCTTTTCTGGAAAATGTTAGAATTGTATTATTCGACCGAAACTTTCTTGCTAATTTATTTCAGGATTGCACGATGCGCCTCTAAACTCCCCGACGACAGTATGTGAAAATGTATGATCATGAAATCTCAAATTTATTGACTCTTCCAGAGCCTCGGTATTCCATGGGGATTGGATTCGCTGAGGGTAAGTCAAGCTATCGATAATAACAGGAGCGCCGATATTTAATTCACAGATCTCCTTGTTTGTGTGGCCCTTGGCGTTGATATGGTAAAACGGAGACGTATATTTGTGGATCTTCACACTAAAGCTCGAAACTTAGGCAGATTGCGTTTTCCCAACACGAACAGCGCGATTCGGCGTCGCCTTGACCCCCAAAGGTCCTTTAAGTCTCCGTGCGTAGTCTGATAGTTTATATAGCGGAAACATCGTGATTTCTAAGCCTGTAATTTCACGCAGGACTAAACAAATACTCTCAAGATTTGGATGTCATCGACAAGGATTGCCCGTGCCCAACATGCGGAAGTGGGACATCTCGAGCATTCATCTATCACAACATCGGCACGGAGACAGCAGCAGCTCATGGTACGCCACTCATATCCGAAAATTTTCAGATATTAAGCTTTCACAGCTGTGACCCAACACAACATTGTCTTCCAAGCAAAGTTAATGGGACAAGTCCGCGATGCCATTCTGAAGGACGAGTACCCTGCCTTCCTCAAAGGCTTTTTCAAGGAATACTATGCTGACGGGAAATATCCGCGCTGGATATTAGATGCTTTGAATAGCGTCGGTGTGGATCTTTTGGAAGGTGTAGAAAATGCTCAGGTAATTGATGCAGATGGTGCCAACTGGGATTATGCATAACATTGGCGCAGTTCTCGCAATATATTCCAGGGTTTTACGATATCGGGTCATATTAGTGTGTAATGAATATCAGAGCATGCAGCGAGGAAAAGATTTTACAGTGGGTTAAATATTTTGGTCAAGAGGCAAAAGAAGAAGGAGCAAGAAGAACCACCATAAGCACGGTTGCAACTCTTATCGTTTTCCTTTCTTCTTGCTCGGCCTGGCATTCTTGGCTTTCCGCTTCGCTTGGAGATCTCTCGTCTTCTTTATCTGATCCACTGTCTTCAGCTCGTTCTTCACCTTTCCAATAGGTTTGCCACCATAGCGACCACCACGCTTTCCTGTATCTGGCTTCCTCTTAGAAGCTTCGCCTTCTCCAGGCGTATCCTTCTGCTTCTGCTTCTGCTTAGTCTTGCGTTCAAAGCCGAAGCTGAGCTTGTCCAGAGGCTTCGCCTCGGTGATCTTGTTATGTTTGAACTTCCTTCCACTACCAAACATTTTCTTATTGGCACCCTCTGGCTCGGCCTCTCCAATTCTCGGCAGAGACTTATGGTGGCTATTCTTCCATTCATCGAAGCGTCCACTGCGATAGGTGGCCGGAAGTTTTGTACCACTTTCTGTCCGGACAAGTTTGACATTGTCGGCACCTGCGCCATCTCCCTTGATGAACTTCTTCTTCTTTTTGTCCCAAGTCAGTTGACTTTTCTGCTTGCGAGCGGCGGTGCCGTCATCATTGGTCAAGTCGAAGGTAACATGTTTAGCCTGTTCGATGAAGGAAGCTCCATCCTTGAGCGAATATCTGAAATAAGAAATGAGTTTAACAGGATCAGTGTGAGTGATCAAGACGTACCCTTTGTCGGTATTCGCATCCTTTTGCTCGTACGAAAGGTAGAACTCTGAATCTTTGTAATCCTTCCGCGACTTCTTACGGGAGGTCTCAAAGACGGCCTGGCGACAATATTAGAAGGTGAATTGTAGACGAATAACTTATTACCGACCTCAATATCCTCTTCATCAGCCATTTCTGCATTGTTATCTTCTAACATCTCTACATCTTCGGTAGTGACTTTGGAGGAGGTAACCACCTGGGCTCTTTGTGCGGCCTTGCCAAGCGCCTTCCTTCGGTTTTGCATTAAAGCTGCAGCCTCGTTCTGACCTCTTGTGCCAAGTTCGAAGACTGTCTCTGAAGGACGGAAGGAATTGACAACTTTTAATAGTGCTTGTCGAGCACCATCGTCCTGCTTTCCAGAAGAGGCTTCTCTCATGTGAAGAACTGGATGCACGCCAGCATCTACCCCATCGAAACATATCAGCTTTCCACCCTGAAGCATGTCCTTTGCCCGCTTGTAACTAGCCTGACTGGCCTTTCCTTGACTGCGTTCATACATGCTTTGGCCCTTCCACATGACCTCTCGTAATGCTGGAAGTGCAGAATTCGCCTCGTGCAGCGTACGGATATATTCGAGATCTTCGTCGACTTTCTCGCGCTCGAAAGTACCCAACACCATAGATTCCACGTATGATGCCTCTTCTGCTCCAGCACGCCCTCTTAGTGGACGTCCAAGGAAAAGTTGCAGATCCAACATGTGCGGCAGTTCTGTTTGTGTTACGAATGACCAAGCCCAGCCTGTACGACCGGCACGAGCTGTACGACCAACGCGATGAACGAATACTCTGGCCCCAGTTGGAAAATCGTAGTTGACCACATTTTCCAAGATAGGAATATCGATACCACGAGCAGCGACGTCAGTAACCACAAGGATATTCGTCTCACCGCGACGGAACCGGTCCATCTGCATTTTACGTGCCGTTTGGTCCAATGCACCATATAGGTGCGAAACGGCATAACCAGCTGTAGAAAGCAGATTACTGACGTATTCGACGTGGTGTTTGGTTGCGACGAAGACTAATGTTTGGTGAGGGGCAGCGTCCTTGGATTCTGCACCTTTTCCTTTCCCTTTTCGTGGTTTACTTTCATCGAAATTATTCGTTGAACCCTGTGGGACCTTAATGACATCTCGCAGAAGTATCAGAAGTGACGCCTCCTTTTCGGCAGGCTTGATGGAGAAGAAAGCCATACGAAGATCTGCGCTTATTTTGCTCTCTGCGTCTAATCGAACGAGTTTGGGATTTTGAAGGCCTGCTTTGGCAAATTCGACCAAGGTTTTAGGTAGGGTTGCAGAAAAAAGAAGTGTTTGTCGGGATGTAGGGAGTCGGTTGAGAATCTCGTCAAGTGCAGTGGCAAAACCCATCTCGAAAAGACGGTCAGCTTCGTCGAATACGACATATTGGATAGACCGAAGATCCAAGTTCATTTCAACGGCCAAATGTAGCAAACGACCAGGGGTTGCGATGATACTAAAAAGAGTGAGACGGAGGATACACGGATTGTAGACATATACGTACACATCCGGATTCGATGTAATCATTTCGAATTGTTCATCCATTCCTTCACCTCCCACGACTAAACCCCATCTTAAACTTCCTCCTCCTTTGGATTCCTCACCCTCCGCATCACCGGCATGATCACCACCTCCGCTATTGAAACCTCGGGCGAGCTCCTTGCCCACTTTGAGGACCTGCAGAGCCAACTCTCTTGCAGGGACCATGATAAGAGCACGAGCACCAAAGGTTATAGAATGCCTTCCACCCAAGCGTTGAATAAGAGGGATCATATACGCCAAAGTCTTTCCTGAACCAGTTCGAGCCATTCCAACTACATCTCTTGGAGGAGTTGCCAGAAGACTGGGTATAGTCGCACGTTGGATCGGAGTAGGTACACGGTATCCTCTGATGGTCAGCGAGCGCAATAATGCAGGATGTAAACCTGGTGAAAATATGGTAAGGGATGTATACAATATGCGTTTCTACAAAAAAGGAGACATACCCATGCTCTGAAAGCTTCCACCACCCAGTTCTCCTTTGCTGATTTTCTTCCCCTTTGTTTTTTTTAGTAGCTCCGTACCGCTTTTGATATTCTGCTTGGCCATGGACAGTCGTATAAAATCCTCATCATCTTCACCGTCAGTCATTAATCCATGCCGGCCAACCAAAGTAGACGAGATATCGATCTCTCCGTCCGACATGGGGATCTCGTCGATACTGGATTCGGAATCTGATGCATCGCCCCGAGGCCGAGAGTTTTCGTTGCCTCTCTTTCGCTTTAAAGTAGGCATTTTGGAAGGAAGGATATTTCGACGGGACCAAAACTTCTCGGTCAGCGCGTAAGCGCCCGATTGAAATCTCGTTCTCTCTTCCACGGCATTGCTATCAAAAAGAATCTCCCACACCCAAGACTCATGCAAAAATCACTGAGCTCCAGATTCGCATTATTGCTTGTCATCC
>Ga0157379_10001889_pt1 | contig 17326 bp, 16 predicted proteins | sample S25metaG_FD_121802 | JGI IMG/M metagenome (GOLD analysis project Ga0157379, IMG submission 121802) | Switchgrass rhizosphere microbial communities from Kellogg Biological Station, Michigan, USA - S2-5 metaG | ecosystem: Host-associated > Plants > Roots > Rhizosphere > Soil | place: USA... | reverse complement strand
TTAGATGACATACACCGTTGACCAGGCTATTGATGCCCATGCCAGCCCTCAGTCAAACATGCAACAATCCCGCCCCCCTTCTCCCGTATTCGCAACAAACTATGTAAGCTACGAGACGCCAGACGAGGAGGGGGACGTCCCTTCCCAAGCTCGATATGATTTCCATCGTCCAATCAACACCGGATATGTGTATAGCGGGTACACAAGTCGAACTCATGACGAAGAAGACCGTCCACGCGCATCTCCGGTCCATGGGACGATAACAATCACTCGGAAGGACTCAGACTCAGACGAAGTTACTGGCCCGACCATATATGCTAGGGTGGTTTCATCACCCAGGACCTGGCCGTCCTATCGCGAGTGGCACACTTGGAGGGACGACTCTGAACCCAATTCTGATGGTGTGGTGCCCGAAGAATTGAGAACATTGACAGGCCCTTGGGTACGCTCTCCTGACGACGAAAACCAACCACCTCAAGTAACGCCGGAACAATCCGAGTCCGAGTATGAGACTTACCCATCTCTTCCTCTTCGCCGTGCATTCTCCTTCATATCTGATGGCTTGAGCACTCGAGCCACACCTCCCTCGTCCCCTTTACCCTCCCTCGACACCCTCGAACTCGACGACGAAGCTATGGAAGTGGATCCTACCCCAGCTCGTAAGTTATTTCAGTATGCAGAGTTCGACCTGTAAAACTAAGTAACGTTCTACCAGTTGAACACTGATCGAACCTCGAGGTTCCAGTCTCCCCTTTGTGGTGGACTTATCGGTATATATACTGTTTTCGTGCCGTTCGCCACTGCCGAAGCCAGGAGGCTGGGAGGTGACCTCATCCTCCGTGAAAGAAACTTGGGTGTTCCAGTATGCTTGCTTGTCGTCGCCACCCTAGATTATTCTCCCTTTCTCATATGTCTACTTCCATTAAAATCATGAAACCACATGTTTCTTTGTATACTCTATGCATTTCTACTTGTCATGTCATTACTCTTTATCTCTCCCCTCGCCACTCGCACGTCCCTTATTTTGTTTCATTCCTATGTGCTTCCCGGTTCTCATGTCTCATGTCCCGTGTACTCCTCCTGTTCCCTGTCCATATCCTTCCATATTATTATCAAATTCTGTATCATTAGGTACCGATAAGTGTAGGATAAATTAGAGATTTAGAATCACGATTCGATTGAATCGTTTTTCAAACCTTTGTCGCAAAAATCCAAAATTTCCGGATATAGCCTGACATGGCCTGATATGGATCATGACTTGGATCAGGAGACAAAAGGTGTTTAGATTGTGCTAAAAGCGCTGTATACGAAATCTCACAGAGGGTGAAAAATCCTGATAATTCCTGATCAGGCTGAATCAGGACCTTCAGGGTGGTAGGTAAAATGGATTTTTTGCGACATTATAAGCTGCTCTTAAACATGAAAAGATTAGATAGGATTTTGATGGCTCGTGGAATTATAAGACGAACATAAATGCCATGCAAACGGTTTGTTCTCTCACTGACAGATACATATATATAGATGGGGAAACTGTGGAAAATAATAAATACAGTATAAATAGCATTAACCCTTTCAATAAATTACATTATCATTATCAATAATACGATGAAAGAGCAAATAAACAATAAAACGACATAGACTACATCTATTGATGGGGTATCTTTGGCACTGGCTCCTCAAGATCCGCGAATTTCTTTGTCCCAGACCGCTTGAACAAACTTGCGACTCTTTGCCTGCTGGTTGACCGCTGTCGAGGTTGATCAAATAAGCTCTTGACCCTTTTCCGAGACATCCTTTGAGGCTCTTGCTCATCGTCGGTTTGAGAACTGGGAAAGGCATGCGTCTCTTCCGGTAAGGAGCCAGGAGCTGATGGACGAGGGGAATCCTGAACAGTACTTTTACGCCCAATTCGTTTAGGTCGGACGGTTTCTTGGCCATCATTATCTTTCCCTAATCTCCCCCATTGCGTCTTGGTTATGAGTTCTTTCACGACTCCTCCGACGCTGAATATAGGTTGTTGCCAGGCGACTTTCACCCAACCTCGTAGCGAAGGATCTGAAGGCATGAATTGATTGAATAGCTCTTCCAACTATTCTCGCAATTTGAATCAGACGAGGAACCCGAGGAAATAAAGTAGAACATACACTTGATGTCCGATTCCGCCATTCAAGATCATGGGTGCGCAAACGTGCCTCTTTCACCAGGAAACCGCGTCCTTTCTAAGGGGAGATCAGAGTCTAGTAAGTGTAGATTGAAGTTGAACATACCATAACACTCAGCAGAACATGAACACTTTAGATCCATTAGCTACCTGTTCGTGAATTTGACTTAACGCACCAACGCACCTCGGTATCTCAACATGAACAAAGGTTTTCTGTACGGATCGATGTCTCATTTCCGATGCATCTCCATCTCGATTAACAAGGACACTGTTGTGTTGTGTTTGTTCCAGGAAACTGTCATTGTCCGAGTCTGTGGAATGCCTTCTAATTGACAATGACGTGGAAGATATCGATTTTGGAAGTCCCGGTGCATGGTATTCACGGCTGGAATCATCAGCTAGTGTTGACCTTAGATTTGTGAACGACCGAGATGCAGCCAGTCTCGGCCTCGGAGGCGGGTCTTGATGGGATTGAAGAGTAGGTGTATTCACAGAAACGCCTTCGTCATCATCAGGTTGCTGCAAAGTGAAGCGTGGACCGGAATGCCTCCGTCCGCTCTTGGATTCCTCTGTTGGGGAAACTTTAGGAGAGGTCTTAGGGGATGCTTTGGGAGAGGCCTGACGATGAAGGCCACGAGCAGGAATGAAATAATCTGCAAGCTTATTTCCCAGTCTCGTCTCGACAGCTAAACGGATCGGATGAAGCTCCACTTTGAAATGATCATATATCGATATGCCTCCAACGGGAGCAAGAACGCTCCATTGAGCTTCAACAAACAAACCACGCTAAAACTATGTGTCACAACGCATTTTTAATTGACTTCAGAAGAAAAACTTACTTTGATCATACGATGGGTGGGAGGTTCGTCATACTTCGCCAGGATTTCGGGCCACAAGGCATCGGGGGATCCATCGAAAGCCTGTAGATCCGCAAGAGATAATAGGGAATTTGTGGAACCATCTTTGCGACTTAACCAGGAGAAATGAATTCCGCGAACAGCGAGTTTTGCAAGCAACTCTCGTCTTTCGTCTAAGATCAGCCAAGATATTTCCGATGACGAGAACTCAGCCCTCAATGCAGATTTCTTTTCCTGGTTTCCTTTGTCTGTCTTCTCTTGTGCTAACCTAATGGCGTCAAATATCAAGTTGAGCTCCTGCGATAACTTGAATATATGAGCCTTGCTTGCGAGCATACTCCGTTGTCCACCTTCTTCAAAGAAGTGCTCCCTAAAGGAAAATGTCTCTTCTAGACTTGTCAGTCTCCTTATTCGAGATTGTAGGTCTGAGATGACTTTGGCGGCCGATCTGAAATCAGTGAAGTCGTAACTAAATAGCATTGTTTCCAGGTGGGTCATCCGGGCCTTGTAAGCAGGATCACTGAAAAGTAATAGGTCGGTGACAATATCCCCCATCGCTGCGAAGGCTACCGAATCTGCAGAGAAGGAGAATCTTGGTACGTCGATTCTGATAAGATCCTGAAGTTCAAAGATTAGCTTTTCATGAAAAGGTTCGAAAGGGACCTAGATTCTTACAGTTTCATGTAAGAGATGGTCCACTAAAACCGTGTCAGGTGTAACACCAGGTGCAAGAGTGACGGCTGTCAAGTCATTTCGAAGTCTTAGGCGATTGAATTTGTCGTAACGGAGTGTTGCTTGAGTTTGTTGAACCAGTCGGTCGAAATCCCTACTTTCACAGCGAACATCTACGAATATTTCGAAAGGCAAATGGTCTGTAGCCGCCCCTACCGTTGGCTGAAATATTTGCAAACTGTTAACAACGGCATAGTTCCTGACCCAATATCAGAGAACCGAACAACGGATGATACAAGTAACATACCTCTGCATTATGAAGCCACTGACGGGATCATTCGCATTGAGAGTATCCAGGATGCCATAATTACGAAGAATAACGTTGTCTGCGACAAGTACAAGCGACGAACGACTATTCTTTTCGCTTCGTAAGACTATTTGCGGCTTCAAAAGCAAACAGAGATGCGATCTTGTTTCAGTAACTCCCTGATCCCAACCATACAGAGGGTCGGTTTCTGATAGTGACGTTCTGTCTTTCGTGGATCGTAATGAAGTTTCTCCCTTGGTTTTGTCTTCACCTGATATTATGCGGCGTACCGCTTGAGCAGCGCGTGTCCGGCGTTTTATGGTATTTTCTCGTGTATCTTCTAGTTGAAGTCCGGTGGCTTGATCTCGGATGAATTTAACGGCCCTAGTAGACATATGGTATTCGAAACCTGCGGCATATTAGTATTTTCAGGCTAAGGAAACCAGGAATCTTGGTATCTCACCTCGACGCGCCCGCGAGGCATGGTAATACTGCTGAAGTATCTAGATTGAAATAGTTAGAGGGAATAACCCTTCAATCAGATTTCACCCACATCACGCGTTGCGTTATCAAGGTGGATCTTGGGACAATGGACTTGGTAAACGTTTGCAAATGAACCTAATTCCTCAGGCATAGCAACGTCTACCGGCATATCGTACAGATCTCGCGATGGGTTAGGAACTTTTCCTTCGGAAGCAGATAACAGTGAAGTGTTCAATCTGGTTAAATGCTCTATATAGCGCTGCAGGATGGTGATCATTTGGATGGTATTGGCTGTTTGAGGGTCCTGTCGCGAAGAAGATTAGTGTGTGTGAACCCAAAGAAGGCAAAGACGAACAGTGTGTGGGGGATCATTCGGAATAACACCGGTGACGATAGAAAGCCCAGCATCCGATTTTTTACTTGCTTTTTTGATGTTCAACTTCGCTTGGAGCTCCTTTAAACGGCTGACGGCGAAGTCAAGTTGAACCTCATGCACAGCTGAGCAAAGCATTAATAAAGCGATGAGTTATATGAAAAATACTCACTAGGTTCCTTCCCCATTAAACACATGTGTGTCTCCTCCTCACCGAATTTGCTGCGTGTATGCGGAGTCATGTCATCGCTCTTCTGAACGCCAGGACGAGGTGTTCGCTTGAAATATACGAATCGGGGACAATGTACCGCATTGTGCATGTATACATTCGGTTCATTATCCAAAGGCATCCAATCAAGTTCGACGAAGTCTTCTGTGTCAATCCATTCAGAAGACAATGGTATCGGTTTCAGGTCTTCCCAAAATTTCCTTGAGCGGGGGAATGAATCTTGAAGAGGAAACGATTGCTTCCCAGGGTCCAGAAAGACAGCGAATAATGCCCGCAAGTCGATACCACAAATTACAACATCGACAGCACCGAACGGTTTGTGCTTGACCTTCTTGTATTCGTTTGTCTGCCGATTGAGGATGGACCATTCTTCCTCTCTTTGATGCATATCGGCTTGGAACTCTTCCAAAAATGCCTTGACCTATGAGAGATTTCCAGGATGAAGCTACAAAGTAGAAGTGTTTAAAACAGACTCACCCCGACACAATGCGTTTCGCCAGAGGACCACGCATCACCTGTATCCAGGGGGTAAACATGAGCTATATAGACAGAAGAAAATAATAAGCGATATTTGATAGTAGCCAAATGTTTCCCAAATTTCTTTGTTGGTGGGCGAGATTCAGGAAAAAGCTTCCCTTGGCGGATGGGTAAGGAGAGTGCACTGTCAAACAAGTGCCACCAAGACCAGAAGTGAGCAAAAACCTTCGGGGTCAAATGAAAGCTGCTGTATTTATTCTTTTCGGGACGGAGTGGAGAGGTCAAAGAGGTAGAAAAGTGGATGAAGTTCGACCTGAAGCCTTCATAGGAATCGGCCTTCGTGCATAAAAATCAGTATTGACGAAATGGTAGTAATTCACAGAAAAAATCTCACAGGTGATTGTTTATCGCAACGCAATTTGACATCATAATGTGGCATAAAGGTGAAAAACCGGCAATTTCGGTCGAACGGTTCACCGTGGCAAGTCCTACAAGACTTTCCACACGCTCGCTCTAAGACGACGCCGATTCCCCATCGAATCCCATTCGTGAACTTAGCACAAAGCTTCTTGACATCGCCACCAGAATGGTCATGGATCGAAGAAGATGCATCTGAATCCTGTCCATGATTGGAATCATAGCTTAAAAAGTTGTCAATATCCAATCAGTTGACTGCATAAGATCCACATACTCAGGAACAATAACCTCCATAGTTTCGGATGTGAGTTGTATTAATTCGTTCTCATTATTTGGATATCCGGCTTCAAGCAGAACACCGCCCTCCCAATGGAAGTCGAAACCGGCACCTTCTCCTGAAATATGATAGGGATCGCGAGACCCTAAAAAGATACAAAACTTGTTATCATTTGTCAAACGAAGTCCAGTATTACTAACCTTTGAAATGTAGCTCCGCACCACCGTCAAAAGTCGCTTTAAGTCGCCAGTGGAATACCAGGCGTAGTTTATCCCAGAAGCCTATGCTAGGAGACGAATCTTGGGGAGGAGACGAAAGAGTTTCAACCTTTGCAATAAAGACAGGTTTAGAACCCTTTTTATCAAATAAATAGTCTCCCACTTACTACACGCATGATATCTTGAATGGCTGGAATATAGGAAACACCCCAAGTGAATTCGACGATGGATGGAGAAGTAAACTGAACCTGTGGGGAAGCGTAACTTTTGACAGGCATAACTGTTTTAGGGACCTTCAATTCAAATGCACCTGCACCTGCAATCCCTGAGTCCTCAGGAAGAATAGGACAGCCAATCCATTGGACAGATTCGGGGAGACCCATCTCTTCCGCAACGACCAAGTCTGTATCAAAGATAAAACTCTTCTGCCCGCCATTAACGGGGATATTTAGCATGGGTAAAGGATAATCTCGGATTCTGATGGTAGCAGCGTCCACTGTAAACGCAATATGTAAAGGGACAAGAAGGGAAAATTCGGTAAGCTCTGGCATGTTACCCAAGTCTTTCAGGAATCCAGTATGGCTATTACCGAATGAGGGTCTGGACAACGACAGCTGCAGATGATCAAAGATAACACGGACCAGAGGGGCTATTTTGTCTCGCGACATGACGTTGAAAGGCAATGAAAGTAGCTTCTTCGAGACGGCTTCCTCTTCTTCGTTATGAAGCTGATAAAACAAGGTGTCTTCCTTTTGCCCAACTTTATCCCTCTGCCGTGAAAATGTGCTAATCCAGCTCATGGAATGGACCATATTGAGTCGATCCCTGGCATCGCTGATAGATGTTGTCCGTTTCGACGTAAAATGGTATGGAAGATCAGCTTGGGGAATTAGTGCATTTTCACCCTGCTCTTCCCCTTCGGTGAATGCTGTTACTGCTCTCAGCTTAGCTTCGAAGGCAAGATCTCGCTCATTGCGGATTCTCTGAGCATGGGACCCTGTCCGCCAAATGAGTCCAAGTTTAGCTTCAAAGGGGTCTTCTGCAGCCTCAAAGGTTACGACTCCAACTGACATTTCGATGTTCAAAGGTAATATTTTCGCATCTTCTGGTGGAGGAGACGGCATTGGGTAGTATCTTTCAAACTCTGCCATCCTGACAAAATGTTTGATGGCTTTCACAGACAATGAGATATCCAAGATCAGATCGGAGAGAATAAAATTGTGGGGGATAGAGACCCGTAGGCCTTCTGCATCCAGCCGCAATCCTTTTTGAGGAACTCGCTCGCATAGCGTAAGCAAGATCGCTCGAAAGCGCACCAACTCTGCCCAGGAGCCCTCTTTTAAGTTTGGAACGTAAGCCACCAAGGTCTTTAAGCTTGTTTGAAATGTTTGTTCAGGAATGTAGTTTCCAGAGAATGATGTAACTTCAATGAAGAGTTTTTGACCCAATGGGAATTGACATGACATATGCAATTGCCCGACCGAAAACGAGGTTTCTACCTTTACAAGAGACTGCTTTGGTTTCTTGGGTGGTTTACCCGGTGGTAAAATCGATTTTAGTGTTTGAATTGCCAATATAGCGGAATACATATTGGCTAAGTTGAAATGGCCTTGGACAACCGGAATATGGACAGAAGCCCTGTGCGTTCCCATGATGTTCTTGTCCACAATAGCAATTCTTTGGACGTCATAGAGAGATATTGATGCACGAGAAACATAGAGTATGGCCGCCTCATCTTGTGCATTGAACTCGTTATTGGGTCCATATTCGTATGGCGTCGCCACTGCCGTGTTGCAAAGTATCCTCGAAAGGAGAAGCACGAGGGATGGTTTCACAGGCGTGTTACCGGAAGCACCCTCAACAGGTAGATCCTCAGGAATACCCAGAGACGCACAAGCTGAGATATCCCTCCTAACAGTGTGGGTAGTATCTCCAGTTCGGTACTGTACGGCAATCGCCGTTTGGAATAAGAATCCTCTGGATAGCTCCAAATCACAAGCCGGATTAAGATCTTTGCCAGTGACGACAATCCTAAAGGTCGGAATAGAAAAATGAACGGATAAATTGAGGGGCGAAGGGCTTGGTTTCGCAATGCTTTGTAGTTCTTGAACCTCACCCTGTTTCAGACGGGTAGAGAACTCGTGCATTTGTGAGATTAGCGCCTCTTCCCAAAGTTCGATTGCGAAAGCGTCTGTAATGCATTTTATACTGATGGATGAGGGTCTACGGTCCATAGAGACGATACCAACATCATGCATTGAGCCTTCGACAGCTGCAGAAGCCGACAGCTCAATAAAGTCTGTCACGACCAAGGAGGTTATATCTTCCAGACTCTCCGAGCTCCGAAGAGTTTGATCAGTCATAACACGAACAAAGATCGGCTGTGCTGTGAGAGTGCTGTCCACATCCATTTGGACCGTCGACGTCATCGTATCCACTTTGGAAATCTGAGAAAATCTCGTATGCATATCTGCCACAAAACTGGCAGTTCGGATATCCAGAGCGGGACAGGTATCCTCGGATATTGCTTTCAAGCGTACGCAAATATCTGTGCAAAGCAAGCGTAACGCCAATCGGGGGGTAAACGTCGATAGTGGGCGGGGCTGTTGCTTCGCCGTGACGTTGCCTCGGCTAGAGGTAAGGTGTCGGATTGTGGATTGTAATACATCGATACTCTCTGAGAAGTGAAGTTTGGATATGGAAATGTCGCATGCGACGAATGGTCCATTAGGGTCCCCAGTGAAAGCGGAGGATAAGGTGATCCAAGGAAGTTCGTGCACTAATCCATTGATCCTCGGCTCGGCCATCAAAAAGACAGTCGTGGTATCAATTAATTGACTCCCTTGCGTGAAGGTAAGCTTCACCTCCCGAGAATGGCAGGATACTTTATATGTTGGGGGGTCTTGTTCAGGAACATGTGCCGAACCTAGCCAATTGCGATGAAGTTCATTTGATTTTGGATCACTGACACCGCCATGAAGATGGAAATTAGTTACAGAGAAGGTATAAGTGGGCTTCAGGGATATGATTGGAGAATTAGGCTTGTAATGAAATATTTTGAGGGACGAGAGTTCGATGTCTGTAGATCCTAGGATAGCCACGTATGCCTTTGGGAAAGCGCTTAATTAAGATTAATTAAGACTTTTAAAAGACTTTAGGTACCTTATACTTCGGGTCCTTATAAGGGGCAGGGGGTGGAATGCGACGCAACGCCGCGACTGAATATCGACGTTTCTAAAACCACGCCAGTTAATAAAAACACTAAGGGAGAAAAGGGCGTGCTCACAAATTGAGATATTGCATTTACGAAAGGCGAACGCGGCGAAATACTTGGCGACAAAAGGGGGGAGGAAACGTCATGGGTCGGTGAAACAATAGGCGATTCCAGGGTTGCAGCGGGGTAAAAAAGTTGCAATAATGTGTGTAGGTTGTCCGCGAAAATCTCAACCGCAGGAATCTTGAGCATAGTCTTCAAGCTATGAGGTTTCGTCTTTTGCAGCCTGGGAATAGCTTGTATTGATACCGATGTTTGAAGGCCCGGCCAAACACGAAGGAATAGGTTACGTTTCGATTTCATTCCGTATTCGTCACCAAGCATCTTCATGATATGCGGGGTATGCTTGGGTGAAGGTATATTTAGAGTACCCGGTCCAAGGAATCCACGAATTCCATCTACAGACACATCCAAAGTGACGGTAATCTGTAGCTGTCCCCAGACACGCTCCCAAAACCTTTCTGCGCGGGCTTTGGTCCTGGGACGTGGTAGATCTTGCGGTTTGCCGTCTCCACTCCTGCTCGAGTGATGTTCTTCTGACAGTGGCTGGTCCTGGATTTCTTGCACCTGCGACATGTCAACCGCGATATCGAATTTAAGGCCCTCAACAGCCATGCCTGCCCCGGATAAAGCTTGAGATGTGACAATAATAGAATCCATTTCGAATTCAAGATCCCTGACAAGAGACGGTAAAAATCTCAGAAAGAGCTGTCCTATCCCAATGGCACCTGCAGACAGTAAAGCCTGGATGTAAAGAATAACGAAAAATAGACCACAAGCCCTGAGAAGAATTGCAGTGATATCCTTCAATATAGTCAGGGAATGGAGGATTTGTTGCAATATATTAAGTCCTTTGAAACGTCGACCACGAGCATCCTTTGGGAGCGCGTTTCTCCGGCCTGTTATGTCGAGTTGAAGATCTTCAACTTTAATAGATATAGGACTCTTAGAAAAGGGATTAATCCCCCACCCGACGCGCTCCACCTTCAGAACATGTCCCGATCGCTGAACGTATAGACCTCGGATTGATCGAAGACTGATACTTCGAGCACGTATATGGCGCGAGATTCTTGACAGGATAAAGGGCGCGAGATTACGACGAAAGAGAACTATAAAGACTATAGTCCTAATAATGGTTGTAATCCATGCCGCGGATCCTGTTAAACCAGGGGGGTTGAAGAAGAGAGCTGTGATGAGTGTAACCACGATTCGCCAAGGACCAGTCAGGAGGGACTGCATCAGCGTCGTCGTAGGCCAAGAACGATGACTACCAGTTACTCCAGGGATAATTGCGTCCAATGGCCTTGACAGTGCCCACGTCGCCTTACTCTTGTAACTGAGTTGGTTTGTTGAGCGTCGGTCGAGCGAGCAAATATGGGCCAAGTCCACGTGATCACCGTTTGTGATACAAAATGGAATGATGTCACTGAGAGATCACAGTGAAGATGAAATCACTTCCTTGGACTCAACATTTACTACAAGATAATATCTCAAAGTTAAATACAATACATGACGATATCTAAAAAAACATGGATAGAACCGAGCAATTACAAGGCATATATCTAGCGTGAAGATTCAGATGAAATGTACATATTGAATTATTCATCGAGTTCACTGAAGACAAATGTGAAAAACCGTCCGCAATCGGAAACGGAAAACTCACGAAGGCTCAGATTTCCCAGTGGCAGGGTAATATGTGGAGAATCCGTACGAAGTTCCAAGAAAACTCCCTGGGTTGAACACGTGGCATCCTTCGTACGTCAATTCGTAACGTTCATATTTATCTGCCAGGACAAGCTGTGCATCGAGCTCGGGATAAATAGTTTTAAGCGAAAGAGAATGTGCCCATACCGTCGTAGGCATGGGATATAGCCTGAGGGCTCCCTCAAATTCAGGTAAGGTGGGCAGTACTAATGGTGTGAGTGGACAAAGATGACATTGATCAATTAACGATTGGACCAGCTGGATGACCATTAGAAACATACATCATTGAAAGAAATTTACCCACATAACGTTTCAGATCATCGGTACTTGCATTCGGTTTCACACCAACCAAATTGCGAAGCATTCGTGCCATCATGTCTTCGCGGAATATGACTATTTCCTGGCCAAAACATTTGATACGGCAAGGGTTACTGGCGAAATGAGCTTTTGGAATCTTAGCCTTCAGACGAGTTGTGAAAGAAGGAAGCAATGCCCTTCGAGGCAATATTGAAGAACTGCAGAGATCTTGGGGACCAGGCACAAAGACGAAGTGACATGTCCTAGTAATTATCGGATAGGAAGCTATCAGGTCTGCCAAGTTGTCAAAGCCATCTAAAAGCGATTAAGAGTTAGAATACTAAGGACCTTGCCTCCTGAAGAAAACACATGCCTTGATAACCCATTATGCCTTTACCGCTGCCTTTCGCTATGCCTTTGCTAGAGAAATTGCCACACATTACAAATACCTTTGGGAGCCAATTGTTTTCAATGCAATTGCTGAATAATTTTCGAACGCCAACAAGGGTTCGCGGATGATCTAACCATAAGTCGGAAATAACGAAAAACGTTAATTGAGTGTGTTCAGACAATCGCTCCATGAGCCTATTCTGTATCTATATCAGTTTCGATTTTAAGAAGCGAAAGGAAAAATAAATCACGTCTTCTAGTACAGTGGTGGAACCTTTTCCAAGGAAATCTATGTGACCGTGAATTGCTCTGTCATCGGATTGTGTGTAAATTCATTTTAAAACCCGTATCATCCCACAAACCTAGACTCAGCTCTCCTTTCACATGGTGGATGGCCAATAGCATTTACGATCAAAATCTCCTCGTCCGTGTATGTGCCCTCGACGAGTGTGAAACAGCCTTCAGTGAAGAAGCCTTCGCTGGTATGCGCCTAGAAGGCGTCAGTCAACGAAAATCTTCGACAGGAAATACATACATCGTCTGTCAAATCAAGTCTGACTCTCCCATCAAGATCTTCAAGACATAACTGTCCCTCTTGGTTACGAGCGAGCATCCCAAGCAGTAGAAAATCTATCCCCGCACGACCCAAGAGGTCTTTGGTTGACGAAAGCTAAAACGACACATTTAATGTATGCGCATACGTGAAAGAAACATTACAACGAACTCTCAGGATTTTTTCTCTATTTGCTCCACCGAAAGGGCGCGGCGAAAAATTGTCATTTCGCATTATTGTTTGCTTTATGATATTAAGTCGGTCGCGAACCGCATTCGCCCGAGATTCAGGAGTACCAGATATCGTCTGTCCACTGGTTATTCTGACAAAAATTATGAGCTTAGGACTGGAGATTATGCTGTTAAAGCTTACTTCTCAAATGTGCTACGTTCTGCGGACCAGTGCCAAAGTGGCATTTCAAAAGCATCGATGAAGAACAAGTGGCTATCAAAGTCTAGCCTATCTTCTATAGGATCCGCATGTCCATGCGTTTGAGAACCTTGCATATTCTCGTAGACTCGTTGTAGGACATCGAGTCGAACTACCATTTCTGCGTCTGTAACATAGAGTGTCAGTCAACAATAAAACGAACATAAGAAACACCCACCATCCTGACGGTTATACTCTCGCGCCAGATGCTCTACTGAACTAGCCACATCCTCATCATCTATTCCATGATTATCGAGCACTTCTTCGATGAATGAAATGACTTGCGGCCCTAGCGTATTCTTGTACTTGGAGTAAAAGACCTTGACCAGCGAGATCTGAATACTCTACTGTTGCAAAAGATGAAAAGATGCAAACCTTTAGAATAACCTGTTGACGAGTGAACTCCATGATCAGAACGCCAAACCCAGCTAGATCGAGGTATATGTCTAAGACGCGTCTCGCGTTATGGAACCATGTGGGCGACGTCTACGTCTTACCCCTCTCCCTCAACCTCGCTCAAATCTATGTTATCATTGGAATACGACTTGGTCCCCGGACATGCTCTGGGACCCTTTGTAATCGGGAGCTCTTTATGGACAGTTCTAGAATATCTCAGAGAGGCCAAGGTTTCGTACCCGCAAGTCAATGTTAAGTACGACTCTGAGAATCCGGTCACATCACCTGTTGTTCTCCACATCCTTCCTTACATCGATCTTTTATTTTCTGGATTTTCTCAGAAGTTACATACAATATCGGTTCGACGGCTGCGGCCTGCCCGACAGGGGATGCCGGTTGTGTTACTCTACCGAAACGAAACCCTTGCTGCCTCAGATCACCCCTTGAGGAAAGCAGGCGTTACCAAATACTTTGGACCAACATATCCTGGTGAAACTATGAGATATCCTGGTGTTTGGTTTGGTTTTCAAGAGGACGGGGAGGACATCAGTACGAGTTCCAAAGCCACTGCGATGGAAGATCGTAACCTGGAAGTTAAAAAGATTGTTATTTGTCAGAAGGATCAAGAGGCATCCAATGAAGATTCCATGGGAGAAGTACGAGAATGCCAGGTCATGGCAGGAGCTGTTGCACGCGTAATAGTTAAAGTAAGTCACACATTGTCCCCCTTTATGGATACCAAGAAAACTCTTCAGCCCCATAAAGGAATATCATTATTCTTCTACCCTTCAAATACTTCGCCCATCCACATTCGATTTGGAGCCACTGCGGAAGATCTAAGTTACGATCTGGGACCCCCTCTACGTGTCTTCTACAAAGAAGATGACCGGATGGATATCCACTCTACTTCCAGGCTTTCGGGTACCATCGAAGAAACAGACTGTGAGCTCAACCTACGTATTCGATTATTTGACTGAGAGTACCCAGATTTCTTCAATTATTTCCAATTTGGTATCGACCTCCTCATATCCGGCTCCACACATCGAGTGAAAAAGATAGTTCTACATTCCAATGTTGTGCGTAGTGTTCTTCGCTGTTATTAACTTGTGGATGGAACACGTAAATTAGCCAGGATCCCCGGCCTTCCAGCGATACGCAAGATGTCCTTGGGAAATTCAGAAAGATGTACCAGAAGAGGAGGAAGGTGAGGCTTTCTTATCAAACATCATCGTATCTAATTCGTCTACGCCTAGACACTGAGCAAATACCAAGTATAACTTTCGCTGACAAGGTAACAAACCCATCGTGGTTCTTGTAGAATTTACTCACAATCTGATAGTTAGATGTCCTTTCCCGATTTTTGTCTGTTCCTGGGACGGAAGCGTTGCCTTCAATGGAACTTGAGCAGATCGAGGATGAGAGATTATCGCTACCGAACTCCAGAACGCGTAAGTCGTACTAATGGAGGGTGACAACATGTCGAATCTAAATCCCCCTTGCAGAGTTAATAGGTTTCGATGGGGTGGTAGTGGAATCATCATTAGGCAACATCCTTACCTTAATGTTGTTTTAACATTTGTATTGAGAGTATCTCTTCGACGGTTATCTGTAAAGCAAATGGTATCTATACTGTACTCGAATTATTTTCTGATTTAAATATATGTCCCCAAACCGTTCGTAATTCTTCAAGATTCTCAATCGTTGCATCCACGCCCTCGATAGTCACGTTACTTGGTCTTTCACCATCAGCTGTCTTCTTTTCCCGATAGTACACGCATGATCCCCATCCAAGTTTCTTTGCGGCTTGAACGTTCTGTAAACTATCGTCGACAAAGAGGCATTTCGATGGGTCTACGACGCCTGCTTTCGAAAGAGCCTAAGATGGTAGGTGATCAGCAAGAGATTGAAAGTCATTCAGATGGACACACTTCTTGATAATATTCTGGCTCGGGTTTGCATTTAAAATCAGTATTGGCATAATCACAGTAAACTATCTCATCGACCAGGTCCTCGAGATTTAGGATGCGCAAGACACGGTTGGCATGCTGTAATTCCATTAAGAAATGTCGTTCTTTACCTCTTGGATAAATGAACGTACAGTAATATATGCATTTGTTAATGCCCAAACACGTGTCTTCGACCGATTTATATCTTGGAGTAGCTTGCGAGTCTGAGGGTTCTCCGAGAGTAGATCCTCGAGGGGCAAAGATTGGTCGCATTTCTTGTCGAAATCAAGAGGGTCTTTGAGAAAACGGTTAAATCTACAATCTCCCTCTAGCTTTATGGAAACCATTTACCAGCACCGTGATGTCTGATGAGTCCTCGAAGTGAAAGGCCATATTTCGTGTAATATTCTCGATGCAGTGCTGAAGCTTCTTCTTCATCCATCCCAAGTTCATTGACAAAATATGCTACACGTATTTAGCGATAACAGCGGTCACCATATTTATAACCTACAGTGAATCTTGTGCATCATCAAGTCGGATATGCGAGCATTCGAGGTATATAGTGTATTATCGATGTCTAGCCAAACAATGTATTCCGGAGGTTCTACGGAACAAGAAATAAATAAAGACGTGGTAATTGAACCAAAATAAAATTACTTTACCGTCAGATGAAGAGCCCATTGCGTTAGATGAAGGCTGGAAGAGATGGCTACAGTCTGAGTAGCGTCACAGTGACATGGAACCAATTCTGCCGGCGCCAACCCGTATTATCTAATCCAAAAGGTAGGAGCCATCTATCCCTCAACGCCAACAGCAGCATCAAGACACGACGGTGAGTTATATCCATCCAGTATTCATGTCGGAGAGCCCTATGATGTTCAAGTTTGAAATGATACTCATTTGGAGTCGTTATTCGAACGAGAACGGATGGATGGGAATCTCGTGTTTAGATGACGAGGAAGCAACGAGCTGACATTTCTACTTCACAGATGGCCCGCAACAAGGTGCTCGCTTCTCATATTGGCCGGTTATCCCGCTCGAAGGTCAAGGCTCTCCGTGGCCTCCACAAGGGTCTCAAAAAGTCAGAAGCTCAGGCTTTGCCTGAGGAACAACCCGTTAAAGAGGTCCAAATTGGTGGCGAGAAGAACGGCGGAAAACGTCTCGTGCCCACACAAAAGGCTGCTACTTTCTATCCTGCTGAGGATGTCCGGCAACCAAAGAAGAGCCGCAAGACCAATGTCCCCACAAAGCTCCGCTCTTCAATTACCCCCGGAACCGTTCTCATTCTCCTCGCTGGTCGTTTCCGTGGCAAGCGTGTTGTCTTCTTGAAACAACTAACAAGCGGATTGCTGTTGGTCACTGGCCCCTACCAGGTTAACGGTGTTCCCCTCCGCCGCGTTAACCAGGCCTACGTGATTGCCACTTCCACTAAGCTTGACTTAGGTGACTTCAAGGTGAGGCGCATATTAATTTATCTTTCGTCTATATCTTAGTCGGATTATGCAGTTGGATGAGAAGTTCACCGACTCCTACTTCGCCAAGTCCACCAAGACCCGCTCTCGCGATGCCGAATCTGAGTTCTTCGAGGATGGAAAGCCCAAGGCCAAGGAGGCGTACCCTGAAGCGAAGGCTGCAGACCAGAAGACTCTCGATAAGGCGATTGTTGACTCGGTGAAGAAGACGGAGAACTTAGCGAAGTACTTGAAGGCCAGCTGGGGTCTAACAAAAGGGCAATACCCACATCAGTTGGCATTTTAGTTGTTGCGTAGGGGATCTGATTTATGCAAGCTGTTGAGGTTTTCACCAGTAGCTCCTTTACACGATATGTTAGCATGCTATATTATGCCCACAACATGCATGACTCTT
>Ga0157379_10001888_pt1 | contig 17328 bp, 7 predicted proteins | sample S25metaG_FD_121802 | JGI IMG/M metagenome (GOLD analysis project Ga0157379, IMG submission 121802) | Switchgrass rhizosphere microbial communities from Kellogg Biological Station, Michigan, USA - S2-5 metaG | ecosystem: Host-associated > Plants > Roots > Rhizosphere > Soil | place: USA: Michigan... | reverse complement strand
CAGCCAGTGGCCGCCGCTCGAAACGTCATTGCGCAGCAGCGACGGCGGCTCGTTCATGTTCATCACCAGGATGTCCATATCGCCGTCGTTGTCGAAGTCCCCAAAGGCGCAGCCTCGGCTGGAGTGAGTCTCGGAAACACCGCTTCCCGCTTCCTCCAGTAATTCCTCGAATCTGCCGTCCCCGAGGTTACGGAACACGAGGCGGGGAGTGTGGAAGCGGTAGGCGGGGAGTTTCCGCTCCACCTCCGGATAGACGCTACCGGTCGCAACGAACAGGTCGGGAAAGCCATCGTTGTCCAGATCTACCATCCCCGTTCCCCAGCCCACATAGCGGGTTTCAACTCCCAGACCGGAGCGGATAGTGACATCGTCGAAGTTTCCTTTTCCGTCGTTGCGGTAAAGGACATTGGTGTCGTCGGCGAAGTTGGTCTTGAACATGTCCAGGTTTCCGTCGAGATCGTAGTCGCCGACTCCAACCCCCATGCCGGCCTGCTCCAGGCCATCTTCGCTCAGAGCAACACCACGCTCCAGGCCCTCCTGCCGAAAGGTGCCATCATGCTGATTACGGAAGAGCCAGCTCGGGGTGGAATCGCAAGCGACGTAAATGTCGGGCCATCCATCGTTGTCATAGTCCGCGGCGACCGCCGTCATGGGATACGAGCCAGAGGTTGTGGAGACGCCGGACGCCTTGCTCACATCAGTGAAAGTCCCGTCGCCGTTGTTGTGAAACAGCTGGACGAATCCGGTGGGCAGACCGCGCGGACCGCAATTCACGGAGACCCCCTTCCAGGTGCAGTCGGGATTCTCGCCTGGCTTGGGCAGCTTCTCAAGCGTGGTGTTGAGATAGTTGGCCACGAACAGGTCCAGCCGCCCATCGCGATCGTAGTCCACCCAGGTACAGCCGGAGCCGTAACGTACCGCGGCCTGGCCGAGCCCGGCCTTTTCCGTCACGTCGGAGAAGGTTCCGTTGCCGTTATTGCGATAGAGCACGTTATTGCCATAGTAGGTAATAAAGATGTCGTCGAGTCCGTCGTTGTCGTAGTCGGCCACCGTCACGGCCGACGCCCAGCCGGTGCGAAGCAGCCCGGCATTCGCAGTGACATCGGTAAACGTTCCATCGCGGTTATTTTTGTACAGGCGGTTGGACGCGCCGGGCGGCGCGACTTCCAGGCGAGTACCGCCGAGAATGAGCAGGTCCATCCAGCCATCGTTGTCGTAGTCAATGAACGCCACGCCGCACCCGACTACTTCGATGATGTAGCTCTTGCTGCCAACACCACCGTAAATTATCGGCTGCGTGAGGCCTGCAAGTTTTGCGACATCAGTAAAGCGAGCCAGGAAGGGGCGGCCGGAAGGCTTTCCGCGAGGCTGGGGCTTTACGTTGCGCGAGGAGATTCCTTGACCGAAAGCGGCACCCACCATGGCGCCTCCGGCCGCCGCAGCCAGAGCGGTGATCATCTTGCGACGCGTGATTTTTGTTCGAGTCATTGGACTGGTTCGATCGCTTTCAGAGTTTGGTTGGCTTTGACGTTCTCGAATTTCTGGACAATTCCGGAAGGCCACTGGATCTCCACCAGCTTTGCCATGGAATCTGCTCCCAGGCCCACCAGCAGGCGCTTGTCACTGGCCGAAAGATAGCCGACCGCCGTGTTGATAGTGAAATACTGAGTTAGTCCGGACGCGCCGACGACCTTCACGCGGCTTCCAATTCCGTCACGGTTCGATTTCTTGCCAGCGGTCTCGATCATGATCCAGCTCCCCCGATTGCCGCCATCGTTGCGCAGCACGTACGCTTTCTGTCCGGCATTGCTGACTACCACGTCTATGTCACCGTCGTTATCAACGTCGCCGAAAGCGGCGCCACGGCCGGCCCAGGGTATTTGAAACGCTTCGCCAGGAGCCACCCGCACGAAGTGTCCGGACTCATTTCGCAATAAGAGCGGCGGTTGCAGGTATCGCAGATTAGGCGAAGTCTTCTCGATGGTGTCCATCACGTGGGACTGGGCAACGAAGAGGTCCTTCCAACCGTCGTTGTTGTAGTCAAAAAAACGGGTGCTCCAACCCGCGAACGAAAGGGTTGCAGCGCCCAACCCGGATTGGTTGGTTACATCCCTGAAGGTGCCATCGCCGTTATTGCGAAACAGCATATAGCGCTCGTTAGAAAGATCAGTGACCACGATGTCCGGGCGGCCGTCGTTGTCGTAGTCGCTGAAATCGGTACCCATTCCGGCAAACGTCTTGCCGTCCTCGTTGAAGCCCACTCCAGCCAGCAGGCCGGTTTCCGTAAAAGTGCCGTTCCCGTTGTTATGGTAGAGAAAACACTGCACTGAATCGTTGGCTACGAAAATATCGGAAAAGCCGTCTCCATCGTAATCGGCAAATGAGACACCCAGTCCCTTGCCCTTTGGATTGGCGATTCCGGCTTTTTCGGAAACATCGGTGAACGTGCCGTCGCCATTGTTGTGATAGAGGATGTTGGTGATACCGTCGTAGTTATCGGGATGGCAGTAGGCGCGATAGCCCGGTTGTTTTTCTCCGCAATAGCGGTTGGTTTTGAAAGTCCAATTCACGTAACGGGTGACGAAGAGGTCAAGCTTGCCATCGTTGTCGTAGTCGAAAAACCCGGCGCTGGCACTCCATGCTCCGCCAGCGACTCCAGCGCTCTTTGTGACATCCGTGAATGTACCGTTCCCGTTGTTATGGTAGAGCGTATTGCCACCGTAGCCCGTTACATAGATATCCTCGAAGCCGTCGTTATCGTAGTCGCCCACCGCAATCCCCATATCGTAGTGGTTCTGCGGCATCCCAGTGAGGCCAGCTTTTTCCGTGACATCGGTAAATGTGCCATCGGGGTTTTGATGAAAGAGCCGATTCCAGTACTTGCGGTCGGATTTGTCTGGCAGTTTGTCGTCCGCCATGGGATCGTCAATCCTGGCGCCGTTGGTGAAGAAGATATCCAGCCGTCCGTCGTTGTCGTAATCGAGGAGAGCGACACCGCCTCCCATGGTCTCTACTAGATATTTGTTCGAGGTGGCGGAGCTTTCATGCTTGAAATCAACTTTCGCGCTCTGGGTGATGTCGGTGAATCGCACCTCTGACGCGGGTGTAGCGCCCATCAGATACCCAATCAGGATGAAGACAAGCCCAGATGCGGTACTCCAGCCGCGCGCATGTTGGGGTCTTCTCATGATGGGCCCGTGTTTGGTTCTATCCGAACTTCCTGGTGTCGAGTATTCCCTTCGCCTCCTGGAGAACGAAGAGGTGATTGGCGGGCAGATTCTGGAAGCTCTCCTTCAGGCCCGAGGGCCAGGTTAACTCAACACTGTCTGCTTTGGTGGCGCGGCCTAGCCCAAAATGGAGGCGAAAGTCGTTTTGCGAATAGTAGCTTGATCCGCTCATCACTTCGTCGATCTGGCTATGGCCGCTGCTGGTGACTTTCACCCGGGTCCCGATGGCCGAGCGGTTGGAGCGAGTACCCACGCACTTGATCATGATCCAGTTATGCCTGTTTCCATCTTCGTTGCGCAGCAGCGACGGCGGACCATCCAGGTTGTTCACGATCACATCCACATCTCCATCGTTGTCGAAATCCCCGAAAGCGCAACCGCGGCCCAGGTTCTCGGCCCGGATCGCCGGGCCGGCCTTTGCGGAAAAATCTTCGAAGCGTCCGTTTCCCAGATTGCGGTACAAGACCTTGGGCTCTTTGTAAGACAGGTGCAGTTTCCGGTCAACGATTTGAGAGTAGACGTGGCCGTTTGCCAGAAAAAGATCTTTCCACCCGTCGTTATCAAAGTCGAAGAAGCCTACGCCGAAGCCGAGGTATTTCCGGTTAACCCCCAGACCGGCCCTGATGCTGGCGTCCTCGAACGCGCCGTTGCCGTAGTTGCGATATAACGTGGTCACCTGTTCGGAGAAATTCGTGCGCGCAATGTCCAGCCAGCCATCGGCATCGAAATCTCCCACCGCAACGCCCATACCAGACAGGGAAATGCCATTCTCATCCAAGGCGCAACCAGCCGGTATCGCGATTTCGCGGAAGGTACGGTCATGATTGTTGCGATAGAGCAGACTGGGAGCGCTGTCGCAAGCAACGTAGATATCCGGCCATCCATCGTTATCGAAGTCCGCGGAAGCCGCTCCCATTCCGTACGAACCGCTGGCCTGCCAATTTCTGCCAACGAAGACCATGGAGGAAGGTCCGCGCGGCCGGGCGATGCCCGACTCTTCGGAAACATCGGCAAAAGTGCCATTGCCTCGATTGCGGTAGAGGATGTTGGTCCCACCGGCGAAGCCCAATGGTCCGCACGGGACGGGAATGTCGTTGTACATGCAGTAGGCAGCCTGGCCCGGTTTGGGCGCATGGGCTGGGTCGAAATTCACATAGTTCGCCACAAACAGATCGAGCTGACCGTCACGATCGTAGTCCAGAAAGCAGCAACCTGCTCCCCAGCGGTCTTCGGAGCCGGCCACACCGGCTTGTTCAGAGACATCCGTGAAAGTGCCGTCGCCGTTATTGTGGTAGAGGACGTTGCGTCCAAAATAGGTAACGAAGAGGTCGTCGAAGCCGTCGTTGTCGTAATCGCCCACACAACAACCTTGCCCCCACCCGGACCTGGTCAGGCGGGCCTTTTCGGTGACATCGGTAAAGGTGCCGTCATGATTGTTATGAAACAGATAACTGGTTGGATTGCGATTCCGGACAGCCGGATCCAAGCTGGTCCCGTTTACCAGAAAAATATCGAGCCAGCCATCGTTGTCGTAGTCGAACAACGCCACCCCGCAACCCATTTCCTCGAGCAGAAACTGCTTGTTTGTGGGGCTGCCAGAAATATTTTGGGCGCGCCCCAAACCGGCCTTGACGGTAATGTCGGTGAAAACAACGGGCGGAGGCGGATCGGCCGCCAGCAGATGCGGAACTGTCAGGGCAAACGGTAGTGTCGCCCCGGTACGGCCCAGCAACTGCAAAAACTCTCGCCGCGATTGTCTGCGGCTGGAGTTGCTACTCACGCTGTGCTCCGGGCTGCGGTAGGGTCGCCGGAGGACTGGCGCCGCTGCGCCGCATTTTCTCTAGATCATCCGACTCCTTGTCGAGTCGCGTAAATACTTCCAACGCCTCCTTGCTTTCTTTCGTCTTGCCCAGCCTGCGGAGCACGCCGGACAAGACATAGTAATAAGAGGAGGCTCGTGGGTTGAATGTGATGGCCTGGGCCAGTGAATCAGCTGCATCGTTCAGGTTGCCCTGGCCCTCCTCCGCCTTCGCCTTTTGAAACCAGGCCCGGTCGGATTTGGGATCAAGTTCAATGGCTTGGCGCGCGTACGCGAGGCCTTTTTCGTGATCGCCGGTACGATTGTAGTACGCGCTCAGGTTCGCATGGGCGGAGGCGAACTTGCCGTTACGCGCCTGGTTCAGGGCGATGGCTTTTTCGTAGCTCGCCACGGCGCCAGGGTTGTCACCCAGCGCTTCCTGGGTCAATCCGAGAGCGTCCAAAGCTTCGACATATGAGGGGTCGATGCGCAGGGCCTCTTCGAATTCCCTCCGCCCCGGAGCCCAATTGTCCTGCATGGAAAATAGTTTGCCAAGGTTATAGTGCATCTCGGCTGACTTCGGGTCGTAACGGATACCCTGTTCGAACTCAATCTGAGCAGCCTCGAATCTGCCGATGATCATCAGATCGCGGCCCAGAATCTTATGTGCCTCGCTGTTTTTCACGTCGAGTTGGAGACATTTCGCCAGCGCCCGAATAGATTCGCCGATCTTCTGCTGGGCAAACAGGCTGTAGCCGAGAGAATACCAACCCCGCGAAGACTCGGGATGCTCCCTGACGAAGTCGGTGAGCAGGGGCTCCACCTCCTTGAACTGGTTCGCCCGAATGTAGTTCTCGAGCTGATCCAATCGCGCGGGATCGTCTTTAACGGTGGAAGTCTCTAACAGTTTTTGCAGACTCTGTCTGGCTGCGAAATTGCCCGGGTTCAGATCAACCGCTTTTTCATAGGCGTCGGAAGCGGCGTCTTTGTCGCCCTGCTTCTCCAAAACCACTCCGAGATAGCGTTGGGCATCCGACGAATCGGGCTGAAGCTTGAGGGCATGGCGAAATTTTGTGGCAGCTTGATCCAGATCGCCCTTGTCGAGCGCGGCACGGCCTTCGCTGATGTCCAGGTTTGCATTCTGGTTTCGGTCGTCAGCGGAGGTAAGCTCGCGGCCCTGCTTGAGTTCAGTCGCCGCCTCATCCTTGCGTCCCGCCCGTGACAGCGCCAGCCCCAGCTGATAGTGGGCCTCGCCACTCTGGGGATCGAGCCGCGCCGCCTCCTGGAGTTCGGTGATTGCATCTGGCACTTTTCCGTCCTGCAGAAGCGCCTTGCCTAAGCCGAGGTGCGCACGCGAGAAGTTGGGGGACACCGCGATTACCTTGCGCAACAGCTCGATCTCTTTCAGTGCACCATACTTCGGGCTGGCACCATAGGCCGTCGCCAGGTTGAATTGGGCTTTCACAGACGACGGTTCGAGCGCGACTGCCTTCTCCAGTTCCCGAATGGCTTGTTCCCCGTCGGTAGGAATGAGGGCTGCTCCAAGATTGGCGTGAGCGTCCGAATAGTCAGGTCGGACGCGGATCGCCTCATGAAAGGCCGCGACAGCGGCTTCGTCGTCGTCAGTCTGGGTCAACACCAGCCCGAGGTTGTTGTAGGCCTGAGCAAAGTCAGGACGCAGCCGAACCGCTTCGCGAAATTCTGCGACAACCTCACTCTTGTCCGCCCCTTTGCGGCCGAGTAAAAGTCCCAACATATTGTGCGCATCGGCCCGCTCCGGCTTTTTGGCTATCGCTTCCCGAAGTGTGCTGATGGCGCTGTCCCAGTCTGGCTCGGGAGGCGAGGGATTCTGGATGTTTAGACCCGCTTCGAACTGTCCCATCGCCTTATCGAGATCCCCGGCCCGAAGAAAGACGATGCCGAGGTCGATATATGTTGCAGGGAGCGGCGGTAGCAGAGCAATCGCGCGTTGCAGGCTCAGGCGTGCGCCCTCCCAGTCACCCGTGTCGCGCAACGCTGTTCCCAGAAACGCGTGACTGGCTCCCGCCGCAGGATCGAGCCGCACACTCTCTCGTAGCTCGGAAATGGATCTCTCTTTTGAACCGCTATACCACAGCGCGACTCCAAGATTGTAGTGAGCCTCAGCCCATTCCGGCCGCAGCGCGACCGAACGCTCCAGGTGAACCAATGCGGAAGCCATGTCTCCCTGCTGACCCAGCACGAAACCCAACAGGTTGTGGGCCTGGCCATCATTCGCATCGAGGACAAGGGCTTGGCCAAGCTGATCCGCGGCGGCCCTCAGATCGCCGCGAGCGACCGCTTCCTGGCCACTTTTGTACAAATCGTCTGCCGGACTCCCAGCAGGTGGAACCGGTTTCTGTTTGGCAGCGCTCTGTTGCTTCAAGGCCAGGCCGAGTCCGTAGTAGCCTTCTCGCAGTTCAGGATTAATCTGCAGGGCTTTCTCGAAGGCCGCAATCGCTCCGGTTAAATCTCCACTCTGGCGTAGCGTCTGTCCCAACTCGTACTGGATATCGGCGTTGTGCGGATCAGCTTCGGCAACCCGCCGCAGGTGCATCAGCGCGCCTTCGGCATCGCCCTTCTCCCGCAGGGCGACTCCGAGGTTCATGTGCGCCGCCAGATTGTCCGGCGCTACCGCCAGCGCCTTCTTAAACGCGTCGACCGCTGCGTCGAGCTCCCCGCTTTTGGCCAGCGCGGAACCCAGATTTGTATAAGCTCGCGCGTACTCTCGATCAAGTGCGACGGCTTTTTTGAATTCCGCGACGGCACTGGGCAGGTCGGCTTTCCCCATCAAGGCAACACCCAACCAGTTGTGCGCCTCGGCCGAATTCGGTCCGACCTTCACGGCGCGTTGGAAAGCGTCGAGCGCATGTGGGTAGTCGTTTCGATCCCAATATGCCAACCCGAGAGTTACATGAAGCTTGGGATTACCAGGATCGCGTCGGATAGCGGCTTCAAGCTGGCTGATTGATGGAGGAGCTTTTTCCGCTTTTTGCGCCCAGGCCGGGATCAGGCAAGCCATCATAAGGATAGCAACGGCCGGCAGTCGAACGATCGTCTGAGCACAATTCATTGGTTGGGATCTAATAGTCGAAGCTGTAGGCGCGAGTTGGCTTCGTCTTCCTGACGAAGCGACTTCGCGACCTCCAGCCGTTTGTCGGCTTCGTCCTTCTTGCCCATCCGCGACAGCAACAAGCCCAGTTGGTAGTTGGCCTTCACCGACTTGGGGTTCAACTGAACGGCTCTTTCCAAGCTGATCTCTGCCTCAGGATACCGCTGAGCGCTCATCAGCAAACTGCCCAACACCTCACAGGACGAAGCGTGGTCGGGGTAGCGGTGGAGCAAATCCTCAAGCATGCTGATGGCTTCGGCATCCTTTCCCTGATCCCTCGCAACGAGAGCCAGATAATAGTAGGGTGCGACCTGTTCGGGCAGCAAGCGAACACTTTCCCGCAGGTGCGTGGATGCCTCCGCCAGATGGCCCTCCAGATATAAAACCGAGCCCATCGCATATTGGATCTGCGGGTCACTCGCCCTCACTTTAATAAGGTTCTCGAGCAGATCCTCTGCAGCCTGGAACTGCCGCTTCCCGACCTTGGCCGCAGCCAGAGCATACTGAAAGGAGAAATCGTTCGGTCGCAGGCTGGCAGCTTTGGTCAGAGCAGGTTCGGCGTCGTCCAGCAGATCCATTTTCAGGCAGACTCGCCCAAAACCGAAGAGAATCTCAGGATTGTCGGGCTCAATCTTCTTGGCCCGTAACCAATAGGACAGGGACCGCTCGAGTTCACCCTGCTGCTCCGCGATGCCAGCCGCCTGGTGCAATGCCGGAACCGACGTGGGATTCAAGACGAGTGCCTGGTCATAAGATTCGAGCGCGGCCGCCCGATCGTTCTTCAGCAGGTACATGCCCGCCAGGTTAAAGGACAGCTCGTAAGAAGGAGAGCTGGTCCGCTTGACCCTTTCCAGGATCTCGACCGCTGCCGGGGCCATTCCCTCTCTCGCCAGCAGCAGGGCGAATTTTATGGACCAGTCCGGGGGCGTGTCAGTGAGCTGCGCCCAATCCTTAGCTAACTCGGCCGCTGCCGCGCGGTTGCCGATCTTCACATAGTCAGTCGCCAGCACCAACAGCCCGTCGGGAGACTGTTTCAGCGTCAGAAGCACAGGTTGCGCAAGTTCCAGCGATCGCTGGTAATTTCCCTTCTCGGTTTCCGAACGAGCCAATGCGAGCCTGGCGGGAGCATTCGACGGATCAATCGTCAGGATTCGCCGGTACAGTCGCAGGGCCAGCTCCGGCTTCCCCTCGATGGTGTATACATCGGCGAGGCTAAGATGGGCGCCCAGCAGGCGAGGATCAAGCCGGATCGCCTTCTGGAAAAAATCAACACTTTCTGGGAGTCGCTTCTGTTGAAACCGGATGGTGCCGAGCACTGAACAAGCGACGGCCCGCATTTGCGGATTGGAAAGTGCCAGCTGAGCCTGTTGATCTGCTTCTTCCAGCCGTCCTGCCTGGACCAAAGCGACCGCTTTCTGGAGAGCCTCGCGAGCATCAGCTCTCAGTTCGGTCGCTGTACTCACGAACAAAAACGAACAAAACAAGGATGTCGCAGCCAACGCGACTATCTCCCGAGGCCTGCCCCTTTTGCCACTACCCGTCACCGAATGCTCCCAGGCTCCGCCGTTTCCGACGGACGGAGCCTGGTACCCATTATTACTAGTAAGTGAACTTCAAGCCAAACTGAATCGAACGCGGCTGGTTGCATTGAGTGCTGATCGTTCCGAAGCTTGACGCGCTGAAGTTCGTGTTCGGATTGCAGAAGTCGGTCCGGTTGAAGATGTTGCCGAATTCGGCATCAAACCGCATGGCCAACTGCTCGTGCAGTTTGAAGACTTTAAATACGCTCGCGTCTTCGTTATAGGTAGGAGTGCCACGCACCGATCCATCGGCACGAGGCGCGTTGCCAAACTGATCCGTGCCAGGATCAACCCAGGCGTTCTTGTTGAAATAGTTCATGGTGAGTGGATTAAAGAAGCCGTCGTGCGACGCTATAGCGCTCTGGCCTTTCACGCGATTGGGCCGTTTCTGTCCGTTGAATATCAATCCACCCAAGTCGTTGTTCATGAAAATGTTCAGAGGCCGCCCGCTCTCATAGCGCAGGGCTCCGGACAAGTTCCAGCCGCCGAGCAGCAATCCCGTCGCACCTTTAAAGCGCTTCCCTGGCAATTCCCAACTGTAGCCGAACAGGAACACATGCGGCGTGTCGTCCTGGCTGAGCCCCCATTCGCAAACATGGGGACAGGCCGGGTTCTGGATGGTGGCATTTACGCCGTTTCCGCCCTGTGCACTTTCTGCGCCATCATTGTTCAGCCTGGAGTACGTGTATCCGGCACGGAACTGGACTCCATGCGCGAAACGTTGTTCCAGGACGACTTCGAGAGCATTGTAGATGCTGCTGCCGGTCGGCACATCGCGCCAAAGAATGTTTTGATACTGGGGATAGCGCCGCAACGCCTGCGCCACGCTTCCATTGAAGGTGGCATACGGTAGCGGGACTCCTCCTGGGCAAACGCCTCCTACCGCCACGGTACTGTTGCAAGTCGAGGCCAAGGTATTCGCTTGCAACGCTAGAACGCTCGGATTGAGCATGTTGGCGTCAACACCAAGGGATTGCCAGTTGTTGGTCAGCCGGGTTCCACGATTGGCAATGTATGAGACATCCAATCGCATATTGTTGGTAAGCTGTCGCTCGAAGGTGAGCGAATAGTTCTGGTAGCGGGGTAGTGTCAAACCGTTCTTCGCTACTGCGATCACCGACTGGTTGTTGCCGACGGTAGGATCAATGAATGGCGGAATCTTGATGCAGGAGCCGCCACACGATGGGTCACTCTGCGGGAACCCATTGTCGAGCAAGAAACCCGGTGCTCGGCCGTTTGTAGTGTTGTTAAGGGTTGGGTTCGATTGGAAGCCGAGTGTCGGCTGCCCTATGAATTGATCGAATGCGATCCCGGAGTAGTAGATCCCGTAGCCTCCGCGGAGAGCCATCTTATCTCCCAGGCGATAGGCAAACCCTAAACGCGGGCCCCAGGCATCGTGGTTGGGACGCTCAAAGCTGCGAGTCCCAGCACGGCCAGTTCCCTTTCCAGCAAAGATGATGGCGCCTGGGATATTCCCGGCACCAGGATTGGGGGTGGTGGGATCGAAAGTGGACATTTGGTCCCGACTTTCAGTGCGGGCGAACTGATAGTCAAAACGAAGCCCAGCGGTGATGGTCAGACGGCTGTTGACCTTGAACTCATCGTTGATCCAGGGAGACATGTAGGCTTCGTAGAACATGGGATGGAAAGGAATAGTCTGGGTCGAGGAATGTACCTGTCCCAGCAGGAAGGAGGCAAAGGAGTCGCCGGTCTGGCCATTGACGTTGTTGCCCGTGGCATCGTAGCCAGCCGTCTCCAGACTGCTGAAAGCGAACTCTCCACCTTCGTTGGCGACTGCCCAACCAGCATACGGGAATTGATGCCAGCGGTATTCGAAGCCGACCTTAATGGTGTGCTTTCCCTTGACCAGAGACAGGTCATCCGAGAACTGCCAGCGGTTGTTCGTTAGGAAGCCGAACTTACCCCAACCGTACTGTCCGATGGAGTTGTAGGGGATGGTGTTGCTGGCTCCATTATTGCCGCAACAGAAATCAATTAGTGGCGGTCCGGCATCGCCGTTGAGCAGTCCGCCGCCGGTTGCTACTGACGCTCCGGGAGTCCCCTCCCAGAGCCTCTGCGGCCAGCCTGCGCCGGCTGACAGTGGATTTCCGCCCATGAACCAACGATCCCATGCAATGGTCGTGTGGTTGAGCACATTGGGCCTGATGATCCAGTCGAACTGGGTGTGGGTGTGTTGCGTGGCAATGCGCTGATAGAAGCCATTTCCGTAATAGTCGGTGTTTTTCTCCGGTGAAGTCTCACCGTTGAATTGAGTATTGCAACCTGCTACTTCGCCGCAGTTTCGGATGGAAGGCCGGTGGCCCCAGTAAAAGCTTTCGGTCATCCTGAAGTTCGGTTTGAAAGCGTGGTCCACACGGAACTCAATGGTTCGTGCGTTCAAGAGCCATGTCTGGTCGCCCGATGGGTTGCCCGCAACATTGAAGGCGTTCCCTGCTCGGTCCGGGTGGACCATGAAACCTGCAATCCGCGAAGCCACAACACTTAAATTCGGATCGTTCGGCGGTATGATGTTGCCAGGAAAAGGATCGCGGACCGGAATTCCACCGACCAGGCGGGTGGTGGAAGGATCGAAGATCTGTCCCTGGAAAACTGGCCTCCCCAAGGCGTCAGTGGCAATCTGGTTGGTGGTCAAAAGCGAGCTGAAATCTCCCGCTTTGAAGGCATCCGTTGGCGTAGTGTTGCCGAAACCTGGCAGAACGCCCGAGCGGTAACGAGTCCAGTCAATATTGGTGAAGAAGAAGGTCTTGTTTTTGCCGTTGTAAACCTTCGGGATCACCACCGGGCCGCCCAGCGTAAAGCCGAAGGCGTTGTTGCGTACCGGAGTCTTCGCGCGCGGCGTGCACTTGCCTGTTGCCGCAACGCAGTCGGCGTCGAAAAACCCGCGCGCATTGAGGGCATCGTTGGCGAAGTACTCGTACGCACTTCCATGCACCTGGTTGGTGCCGGACTTGGATGTGTATTCGATGAATCCGCCGCTGGTGTGGCCATATTGAGCTGAGTAGGTTGTGGTGATGACCTTCATCTCCTGAATGCTCTCCGCCGGGGGAGCACTCTCCTGGCTCTGCTGGTGACCGACTGCGTAACCAAAGGCGGCGCCATCGAAAAAATTCTCCGTGGCCATGGTCTGGCCGCCGTTAATGCGGGAGTTGAACTGGCTGCCGCGGAACATGGGGTCGCCATTGGGCTTCATGGGGAGATATCCGGGCTGGATCTGCAACATTGCTTCGGCCAGCCGAACGTCTCCCGCTGTGATGATCGGGATGTCGCGGTAGTACTTCTCATCGACCGTGTGACTGACGTCAGGCGTGGTGGTTTGCAGCTGTTCAGCCCCGGCCGTGACTTCAACTGACTCCGAGACAGAGCCCACCGTCAGGGTCATGTCCCTGCGGATCGTCTCTGCGCCCAAGAGTCGAATTCCTGAAGCCACCGCGGTCTTGAATCCGGCATGGTCGACCGTCACCGAATAGTCACCTAGCGCCAACGGCGGAGTTGAGTACGCTCCCGCATCATTGGTGACCAGGGAGGTGACAACACCTGTGCCCTCGTCGCGAACTTTGACCGTCGCGCCGGGAACACTGGACCCGGTTTGGTCGGTTACGATGCCGGTGATAATCCCGCGATCGGATCGTTGTGCCAGGAGCAGACCACTCAGGCAAAGAACAACCAGAACAACCAGCAACCCTACTACGAGGCAGGATCTCATCGTCTCACCCTCCCGATTCAAGGTTCCCCGGGGTGCGATGCAGCGCCGCCAAACCGAGAGGCTCATCGGGCCTCGTCAGTTTTGCCGCAAGTAAACGATTGCTGCATTCGCACGGAAATTACTCTTACTGAGCATTATTTGTCAAGAAAAATATAGTACTTTTAGGTTATAGGGATCACGGCCACACTCGTGATCTCCGTAATCGTGTTTAGCCACTATTAATCAATACCTTATGTTGATTTCGCCACGAGGGACGGCAGCCTTGGCCAGCCCGCTATCCCCTGCCCGAAGGTCATGGTGGCGGTTGAAGGCTGTCGGGAACGGCCACTTTTCGTTCTTGGGCGTCTCTTATAGAGTTAACGTTTACTGGATATCTAGAACCTGCTATCTCATTGCGACAGCTTGGGTTTCCCACGTCTCGAGCGGGGGCTTTCAACCCCAATACGGCCCTGCGCTCAATGGGTCAACCGTCGGATGAGCGCCACTTCCCTCGGATCATACGGACTCCCGTCTTTGCGGAAAATGTCATGAAACCAGACTGGCGGCTCACCAGTATAGGTTTTCTCCCAGGAGTCCCAGGGGTAAATGGTTTGCGACTTTCCGTTCACAAGACCCCAGTTGTACGCGCCCACCCCCTCTGCCTTCAGCAGCGGCAGGATCGCGACGAAGGTGCTCCCCCGCGGCCGCGCCATGTATTCTGTGCAAACAATGGGCCGGTTGTAGCGCCTGAGTGAGGTTATCCGACGCTTCATCTCATCCGGCGGCTCATAACTGTGAAATGTAATCACGTCGGAGTTTTGCAGTTGAAAGCTTGCCATCTCGCTCAATTTGTCATCGCTCGCCCAGTCGCCTCGCCACACGCCGCTGGTCAGAGGCTGCGATGGCGCGGCACTGCGAGCCCATTTCCACTCTTCCCGGAGCAACCGCAGGGCAACCTCGGCTTTGTTCCGAAGCTCCCGCACCTTGTACGATCCGTTTTCATTATCCGGTTCGTTCATCAGGTCCCACATCAGTATTCGTTTGTCATTATGAAAACGGCCGATCACTCCCGTGATGTACGGTTTCAGATCCCGGTTCCAGCGGGCTTCATCTTTGAGAATCTCCGCCCCGGGAGCCTGTACCCAGCCTGAGTTGTGCACGTGTGGCCGCGGGTCGCGCTGCTTGCCGAGTTTCGGGTCGGGATCCCAGACTGAATCCAGGAGAACGAACATGATTCGAATGTGATGCTTGTCTGCGACTTGAAGGAATTGATCCATCCGGCGAAGAAACCCGGCAGAGTCCTGTTGCCACAGAAGGTTGTGCAGAAAGACGCGCATGGTATTCATGCCCAGGTTCTGCGCCCAACCTAGTTCGCGGTCGATCGTGGGCAGATCAAACGTGTCCGCCTGCCACATCTCCAGCTCATTGATGGCCGTGCTTGGAATGAAATTGCTTCCGACGAGGAATGGCTGCCTCGCGTACCATTCGTCAGCTTGTTTCGCAGGCCATGCGGGAGCGTTGGCCGCCAACACGGTCGTAGAAACTCCGAAGAGAAACAGGATCGCTGCTACTGTCTTGTACATGAGGGTGCGCCTCGATTGAGAAAACGGCATTCCTATATCACTAAAGTTATTTTGGCCCATGATTTCGGTGGATTACTCACCGGGGCGCATCTAGCACACCGCGGTTCCTTTTTTTCTCCAACGAGATATCCGCAGCATCTTGGCCGACCCGCAGCCGATTACGCCGTCGTGAATAAACTATCTGCGTCCGAGCAAGGTTATCCTCCCCACTGGATTACCGCGTAGGAACGAGCCGGAACTTCGAATTTCGCTCGTCCTCCCGCGATCGAAGGTTTGTCCAATGTGCGCGGAACTACACGTTGCGGCGCATCGAAGCTGTTGAAGGCTTTCAGATCGTCGCCGGTCAGCAGAACCGAAGACAGTGCCCGTGCCGGGGTCTTGTCCTGCCAGTTGATCTCAACCGCGTGAGCCTTGGACAAATCACGATTCAGAACGAAGAGGGAAACCTTTCCGCTTTCCGGGTCGGTGGTTCCGGCAACGTCCAGGTAAGGAACCTGGCCCATTCCCGAAACTTCATAGCCAGGGGAATCGACGAGCAGGTTAAGCACCGAACCGCGGGCGAATTGAAGGGCCCAGCTGTACGGATAATAAATCGTTTGCCGCAACATGCCATTGGAGTTGGTCATGAGGGGAGCGATCACATTGATCAGTTGAGCCAGGCAAGCCAGCTTCACCCGGTCGGCGTTGCGGATCAGCGAATTGATGAGTCCGCCCACCAGCAGTGCATCTTCGAGGTTGTATACCTCTTCCAGCAAATGCGGGGCTTCCTGCCCGTGACCGTTGACCGCATCCCCGCGGCGGGCACGATACCAAACGTTCCACTCATCGAACGAGAGCCATAGTTTCTTCGGCGAGCGCTTGTGACCGCGTACCAGATCGCACACCGCAACTGTTTCCGCGATCTGCCGTTCCATGCTCAGATTCATGGCCAGGAATTTTGCGCTGTCCCCGCCAGTATCCTCCGTTGTGTTGCCAAAGTAGCGATGCAAGGAGAGTCCATCAACATAGTCGTAGCACTGCTCCAAAACTTCGCGATCCCACTCCAAATATGTAGGCATGAAGGGACCACTCGATCCACACGCAATGAGTTGAAGGGAAGGATCAACGGAGTGCATCTGCCGCGCCGCATCCTGCGCTTTGAGTCCGTATTCCGTGGCCGTCATATGTCCGATCTGCCATGGACCATCCATCTCATTTCCCAAACACCAGCGCTTTACTTTGTATGGTTCTGCAAAGCCGTGTTTGCGGCGGAGATCACTCCATTTCGTGCCCTTTTCAACGTTGCAATATTCCACCAGAGCAGCAGCTTCCTCGGGGGTTCCGGTGCCGAGATTCAATCCCATCAACGGCTCGGTCCCGACAGCTTTGCACCAGGTCATGAATTCGTTGGTGCCAAATTGGTTGGTGTTGATGGAATTCCATGCCTTGTCCAGAACACGAGGACGGTCCTGCTTGGGACCCACGCCGTCGAGCCAGTTATAACCGGAAACAAAATTTCCTCCAGGATACCGGACGATGGGAACGCCAAGTTGGCGTATTTCGTCCGCCACGTCCTTGCGTAGACCATTGGAGTCCGATAGCTTCGAGCCGGGATCGTAGATTCCCTCGTAGATCGCACGGCCCAGATGCTCGAGAAAGGACCCAAAGAGATTGCGGTCAAGCGGAGCTACAGTTCGTCGCGAGTCCACGTAAACTCGAACAACTTCGCCGGGATTGGATGTTTGTGTCTGGGCAGACAGGAAGCGTCCAAAAGCAAAATTTGCGGAGCAGGCAATTCCAGCCGTCGAAACTTGACGCAAGAAACGTCGTCGATTGGATGAAAACATGTTGTCATCTCCTCAGGCTTATTGCGCTATGAAATCCACTTACGAGATCGATCGTTTGTACCCGTGGAAAGTCTGAGCCGAAAGCGGATTGAGATGTTTATCATCCGCAGATCGCATCTTTGCCGAAACAACTCAAGGCGCGAAGCATGGTAATCGTTTACCAGATTTTGCGCCACAGTTTATTGCGAAATGTCTTGTAAGGCAGGGAAAAGCCATCGGGTCGTCGCGGCGAACAACGCTCGGCAGTTGCTATTCAGCAGGCTACGCTCGTGTCTGGAACTGTGATCGCGATCGTCAGAGCCACGCGGGTGGCAGGATGGGCGCCATTTCGGATTTGAAGGAACTGCAGGAAGGCGCTTCCCCATCTGTTCCCATTTCCCAAGAGGATCTGCATCTGGCCTGGCGGTCCACGGAACGATCAGCCTTCATCTGGACTTGTAAACGATTGCCTGTATGATCTGCATTTCAGAGTTCTATGAGT
>Ga0157379_10001887_pt1 | contig 17328 bp, 16 predicted proteins | sample S25metaG_FD_121802 | JGI IMG/M metagenome (GOLD analysis project Ga0157379, IMG submission 121802) | Switchgrass rhizosphere microbial communities from Kellogg Biological Station, Michigan, USA - S2-5 metaG | ecosystem: Host-associated > Plants > Roots > Rhizosphere > Soil | place: USA... | reverse complement strand
GACCAGGCGGAGAACGTCATGTCACGCGCGACCCTGGCTGCAACAACACTGTGCGCCGCCCTGCTGATCTCCGCCTGCGAACGCCCAGGGACGCCTCCCGCAGCGGGTTCGGGGTCCGCCGTCACAGCCACGACCACCGCGGCGCCCGCACCCGCGGTACCAACGCCGCCGATGCCCCCGCCGGCGGCGCCTGGCGCTTCGGCTGACACGGCGACCGCACGCGACACCGCTGCGAATCGCCCGGCCGACCCCATGACGCGCCAGGAGGAGTCAACGTCCATGCCGAAGGCGGGCCAGGTCAACAATGAGTCCAGCACGGCACTGGACAAGCCGTAAAAAAAAGACGCCGCATACTCCGCGACGTCGAAGGCCTCACGCCGTGACGGCGTGAGTAGGGAGGAGACTGGCAGGGCGTCGTCATTCCGCTTTCGACGCCAATGCCTTCGGGTCGAATCTTAAGTATGACCCTCATGCAGCGCTGTCGGTCGGTCTCCGATAGACGTGTAGGACGGAGTCTTACAAGCGCCGCGCCGGTGCTCGGCGAATGCTATAGTGGGCTTCGCTCGTGCCCGTACCCGCACCGCGCACGCGGTGGTTGATTCCACGATGAAGAATACCTTTCCGCTGAAGGTTCTTTTGCCTCTGGCGCTCGGCGTCATCGTCTCGATCGCCATCCTCGTCTTTTCCGAATTCGGCTATCGCCGCCTCGACGAGGCGAATCGCACCATCACCGGCGCGCTCGAGATGCAGACGCGCGTCAACGACGTGATGGCGCTCGTCACCGACGCCGAGACCGGGCAGCGCGGCTTCCTGCTCACCGGCGACGCCAGCTATCTCGAGCCGTACCGGGCGGCCGTTGCGCGGATCCTGCCCACCCTCGTCGAGCTCCGCGAGGCCGTCCAGCGCAACGGCAGCACGAAGGAACGCGATGGCGTGACGAGTCTCAGCAACCTCGTCGGCAAAAAAGTGAACGAGCTCGAAGCCACGCTGCTGCTCTATGAAAAGAACGGGCGCGAGGCCGCGTTCCAGCTTCTCGACACCGGCATCGGCAAGCGGGCGATGGAAGATATCCGTGCGCAGGTGGCCGCGCTCAGCAACGAGTTGCAGGCGTCCCTTTCCACCGGCACGACGCGCTGGCGGCAGGACATCGAGTTCGCCCGTTTCGGGATGGTGACGATGACGGGTTTCACCGTCGCGCTGCTGCTCGTCGTCTGGATTCTCGCGCGGCGCGAGGTCGCGCTGCGCATCGAGCAGCAGCAGCGTGCGCTGAAGGAGCGCGAACGGCTCGAGCGCGATGTGTCCTCCCGTACCACCGAGCTCTCGGAGCTGTCGAACTATCTGCAGACGGTGCGCGAGGAGGAGAAATCGCGTCTCGCCCGCGAAATCCACGACGAGCTGGGTGGCATCCTGGTCGGGGCCAAGATGGACGTCGCCTGGGTGAAGGATCACATGGGTGCGCGTGACCCGTCGGTCACCACGAAGCTCGACCGCGCGCTGCTGATGCTCGACGAGGGCGTGGAGATCAAGCGCCGGGTGATCGAGGACCTCCGGCCGACGCTTCTCGACAACCTGGGTCTGGGCGCGGCGCTCGACTGGCAGGTGCGCCAAACCTGCGACCGCGCCGGCCTCTCCTGCGACGTCAACGTTTCCGACGTCGACATGGAGCTGCCGCCGGCAGTGTCGATCGCGCTCTACCGCATCGTCCAGGAGGCGCTCACCAACGTCGTCAAGTATGCGCAGGCGAAGCACGTCGACGTCGAGCTCCTGCGCACGGCGGACGGGGTCTCCGTGGTGTTCCACGACGACGGCGTGGGGCTGCCTTCAGGTGCCGAGTCGAACATTCTGTCGCACGGCATCAGCGGGATGCGGCAGCGCGTCCGCGCGCTCGGCGGCGATTTCACGATCCACGGCGCGAAGACCAAGGGCACGACCATCGAGGTTCACGTACCGCTCGACGCCGCTGCCCCGAGGCAAGAGGCCGGGGCGGCAGCCGCCCCGGCCTGACCGCAGATCCGGGCGGCATCCCCGGACCCGCTCACCCCTTGCCGCTTCAGGACTTGCCGAACCGGACCTTCGCGTTTTTCACGCACTGGTCCTTGGCGTCGCCGGAAAGCGAGTCGCACTTCTCGACGGCCACCTTGTAGTCCGCATCGCGCTTGTCTTCCATCGCGTTGCGGCTGGCGTCGGCGCGCTTGTTCGACGCGTCGGTCGACGCATCGTTGGCGACGTGCGCCACCTTGGCGTTGGCCTTCGCCTTGACTTCGGCGGCCTTCGCTTCCTTCACGCAGACGTCCTTCGCGTTGCCGGAGAAGTCATCGCACTTTTCCTTCGCCACCGCATAGTCGGCTTCGGCGTGCGCAAGCCGCGCGTCGTACCGGGCCTTTTCGGTGCCCTTGTACGCGGCGTCGGCCTCGGCCTTGGCGACCTTCTCCTTCCCCTTCGCCATCTCGACGCATACGTCCTTGGCGTTGCCGGACATGCCGGAGCAGTGTTCGCGGTCCGCCTTGTACTCGGCCTTGATCTTGTCCATCTCGGCGTTGTACGACTCCTTGGTCATGGCCGCGGCGCCGGCCGACGACGCGAACGCGACGCCCGCGCAGACGAACAGGCTGGTCAGTAGTCTCGACATGATGAGTTCCCCCTCAGCGTGACGGGCTATCGACACGTTCGACGCTGCCGCCGTAGCGGGTCTCGAACATGCCGATCTGCCGCTCGGCCTCGTCCTTGGACAGGCCGTACTGCTCCTGGAGCTTGCCGACGAGTTGATCGCGCTTGCCGGCGATCGTGTCGATCTGGTCGTCGGTGAGCTTGCCCCACTGCTCCTTCACCTTGCCCTTCAGCTGCTTCCAGTTCCCTTCGATGCGGTCCCAGTTCATCTGTAACTCCTCATATCCCTGGCGGACGCCGATCGCCCGCGGTCCCTTTTATTCGCAAGCGCCGTGCCGATCGCGATTTGCAGACGATTCAACGAGTTGCCTTGGCAGCTCCGAGCGGTTCGTGTAACGGCGAGCGGCGTCCGTGGCAGGCGTCACAAAAGCGTAGGACGCCGCATTTCACACGGTTTACTTCGCGGCCGACACGCGCGTCCCTGCTCAGTGACCGAGGAAGCCGCCGAACTTTTCCAGCGCGGGAATACGGTCGGCCACCGTCTTGGCGATCGCGACGATCGGCGCACCGAGCAAGAGGCCCCAGCCGCCCCACAGCCAGCCGAAGAACAGCAAGGCGACGAACACCACCATGGGATTCATGTGGCTCGCCTTGCCCTGCAGCCACGACGTGAGGCCGAGCCCGATGGCCGACGACAGCAGCATGGTGGCGAGCGCCACACCGGCAGCCTGCCCGATGGTGCCGAACTGCAGGAACGCCGCAATGCCGACGGCGGCCGACGTGATCGCGGTGCCCGCATACGGCACCACGTGCACGACGGCAGCCACGGCGCCCCAGAGCGCCGCGCGCTGCACGCCGAGTGCCGCCAGCAGCGCCCAGATGGCGAAGCCGACGAGCAGGTTCGTGAAGAGCAGCACCATCAGGTAGCGCTGCACCTGCGTGTCGATCTCGTCGAGGATCTCGACGGTCACGCGCCGCGCATTGAGCGTCGGGCCCGCGAGACTCACGGCCTTGCGCCGGAACGTGTCGCCGGCGGCGAGCAGAAAGAGCGCGACCATGGCAGCGATCGCGAGATCGCCCGCGACGGCCAGCACTCTCGCCGATTGGGCACCCCAGGCGCCGGCATCCGCCGGCGGAGCGGCCGGAGGCGGACGCTGCGCGCCCGCTTCGGCGGTCGATCCCACCGCTTCCGCGGCCGCGCGATTGAGCTCCGCGGCGGCCTCGCGCACGTGTCCGATCGGGTTGCGCGGCTCGTGGGCCGTGGCCTGCGCAGCCATCCGCAACTTGCGTGCGGCATTGGGAAGCTCGCCCAGCGCGACGACGGCGTCGTCCTTGACCAAGGCGCCCGCACCGACGACCACCGCAGTGGTCAGCGCGAGCATCAGGAACGCGGCCACCGGACGCGGCACGCGAACGCGCTCGAGCAGGCTGACGAGCGGATTGAGCGCGTACGCGAGAATGATGCCGGCGATGACGGGGATGAGGAATGCCTCGGCGGCCCTCGCCGCCGCGATCGTCGCGAGCACGGCGATCACAACCAGCGCGATTTCGCCTGCCCGTCGCGTTCGCGGCGTTCGTTCGGCTTGCTCCATGATCGTCCTCCCCGGGATCTGGTCGCAAAAAACGGCATCGCGGGAGACCCGCGATGCCGTCTCGGGCGGGCGCGAACGCTAGTAGTTCTTGTGTTCCTGAGCTTCCTTCTGCACCTTTTCACCGCCGCGCTCGATATCCTTGCCGGCGCCTTGAACCGTGTTGCAACCGGCGAGCATCACATAGGTCGCCGCCAGCATCAGCGCAATGATCCGCTTCATAACTGTCCCCTTCCGTAATTGGGTCGTCTTGACCGAGGCGCACGACGCGCGCCCTCACACCGATCATTGCATTAGGCGTGCCAATATTTTTGGCTTTTGAATCAAAGCGGTGCGGGAGAAAAAGACGCTGCGCTTGCAGCGGGTGCGTTGCCTGCTGGCAACCGTTACACCCGCGTCAGCGGGCAGCGGACAGGCGCTCGGCTGCGACGCTGTCAAGCACTTCCCGGACCCGGTGGTACTCGCGCGCCTTGTCGAAGAAATGGTCGGCGCCCATCGCCAGGCTTTTCGCGCGGTACTGCGGGAAGGCGTAGTTGGTGAGCACGATCACGCGAGTCTCGGGCCGGCGCACCGCCTTGAGGGCGCGGAGCACGCCGAGGCCCGTCCCGCTCTTGAGCTGGAGATCGAGCACCAGCACGTCCCATGTCGCCTGCTGCATCAGCGCGATGGCGGCGGCCTCGGAGTCAGCTTCGCCGACGATCTCGACCCGCCCCGGGTCCATCAGCGTCTCGGCGAGCCGCTCGCGGATAAGAGGCGAGTCCTCGACGAGGAGTATGCGAAGAGGCGCGGCGGTCTGCACTTCGTGTGGGGCGGTCGATGCTCGAACTTGTACCGTCCCGGCGGGAGGTAAACGACGTTACCAGCGGGCGGGGAGCGTTTCTGTCCGTGTCCGTCCTACGTAGGGGTACGCTGCAGCTGCGCCGGGCGCTGGCGGCGCTACTCGATCAGGCCATTCTTGATTGCGTAATACGTCAGGTCCGCGTTGGACTTCATCGCCATCTTTTCGAGGATGCGCGTCCGGTAGGTGCTGACCGTCTTCACCGAGAGGTTGAGCTCGTCCGCGATCTTCGACACGGCGAGCCCGGCGGCGATCTTGCAGAAGATCTGGAACTCGCGCTGCGACAGCTCGCCGTGCAGCGGCCGGTCGGCATCGCCCGAGACGCCGTCCGCCAGGATCTGCGCCAGGGACGGGCTCACGTACTTGCGCCCGCGCACCACGGTGCGGATCGCCCCGACGAGCTGCGTGGATGCCGCCTCCTTGTTGAGGTAGCCCGCCGCACCGGCGCGGAGCAGGTTCACGGCGTACTGATCTTCGGCGTAGGCGGAAAGCATCAGCACCGGAAGCTCCGGACTGATGTGCTTCAGCGATTTCAGCGTGTCGATGCCATTCTTGTCCGGCATCGAGATGTCGAGCAGCACGACGTCGATTTCGCCCGCGCGTACTGCGGCGATCGCTTCGGTGCCGCTCGCCGCCTCGGCGACGATCTGCATGTCAGCCTGATCGGCGACGAACTGCCGCAGGCCCGCGCGCACGATTGCATGGTCGTCGGCGATAAGGATGCGAATCATGATCGGTGGCGCCGGGTCGGGGGAGCGGCCTGCATTCTAGCGTGCTCCCCGGAAGGCGACCACTCGCGCGCCGTCGCGGGATTCCTCCCCTTGATACTCGGCAAGGCGGTTATAGACGGTTTTCAGGCTCACCCCGAGGATCTCGGCGGCGCGCCGCTTGTTGCCGCCGCAATGGTCGAGGGTTGCGAAGATCACCCGGCGCTCCATTTCGGCCAGCGTCGCGCCGATCGGCAGCCGCAGGCAGTCGCCTTCGACGGCCGGACAGGCGAGCCCGGCGAGTTCGAGGTCGACCATCGTGTCGGCCATGATGAAGGCACGGTGGATGGCGTTCTTGAGCTCGCGCACGTTGCCGGGCCAGCGATGCGTGCGCACGGTGGCGATCGCGCCGCGCGACAGCTGCTTGTCCGTGCCGTGCTCATCGTTCAACTCCCGCAGGAAATGCTCGGCAAGGAGCTCGGCGTCGCCTTCGCGATCACGCAGCGGCGGCAGCGCGATCGGAAACACGGCGAGGCGGTAGAGCAGGTCCTCGCGCAGGCGCCCATGGCGCACGGCCTCGAACGGATCGCGGTTCGTCGCGGCGATGATGCGCGTGTTCGCGCGAAGCTCGCCGTCGCCGCCGACGCGCGTGAAGCGCCCGGTCTCCAGCACGCGCAAAAGGCGCACCTGCATCTCCGGCGTCATCTCGGTGATCTCGTCCAGGAGCAGCGTGCCGCCCTCGGCCCGCTCGAAGCAGCCGCGGTGATTGCGACTTGCGCCGGTGAACGCGCCCTTCTCGTGCCCGAATAGCTCAGCCTCGATCAGGTTGGAAGGAATGGCGCCGCAGTTGATCGCGACGAATGGCCCGCTCGAGCGCCGGCTGCGGTCGTGGATGGTTCGCGCCACGACTTCCTTGCCGCCACCCGATTCGCCGGTGATGAACACGGTCGCGTCAGTGGGCGCGACCTTGTCGATCTTGCGATAGACCTCCTGCATCGCAGGCGAGCCGCCGTACAGCCGCCCGAAGCGCCCGAGCGCAGGCGCCGACGCGGCGGCGGCACGCGCAAAAGGAAGGGCCGTTACGCCCTCGGGGACGCGGATCACGGACGGTGTGTCGTACAAGCTCATGCGGTCTCCCTGGTGGTGGTGATGCTGACCGGATGGTATTGAAAGGCGTGCAATCCACGTATCGGTATCCTCCGGACCCTGCTGTCGTGATTTGTCCTACAGTCGACTTGAACGGTAAAGTGCGATCCGTACGCTGGTTGCTCCACGCCGGTTTTCGACACCTTTCCGAACGATGACCTCTCCTTCCCTGATTCCGCTGATCCTCGCCGGCGGCGCCGGCACGCGCCTGTGGCCGCTGTCGCGCGAGGCGACACCGAAGCCGTTCATGGCGTTGCCCGACGGCGAGACGCTGCTCGGCAAGACGGCGCGACGCGCGCTCGACCTGCCCGGTGCCGCGCGCCTCGTGACGATCACCAATCGCGACTACTACTTCCACACCAAGGACGTGTATGCGAGTGCGGAGATCGCTCCGCCGGGCGGTCTCACCTACCTGCTGGAACCGTTCGGGCGCAATACGGCGCCCGCCGTCGTGCTCGGCGCGCTGTACGCACAGGCGCAGGGCGATGACGACGCCGTCCTGCTCGTGCTTCCCGCCGATCACCTGATCCGCGACCAGGCGGCGTTCGCCGCTGCCGTCGCGCGCGCAGTCGAGGTGGCGAAGCGCGGCTCGCTCGTCACGTTCGGCATCACGCCGACACATCCGGAGACGGGCTTCGGCTACATCGAGTGCGGCGATCAGGTGATGCCCGCTTCCGCTGATCGCCCCGCGGCCTTCCGCGCGCGCCGCTTCGTCGAAAAGCCGCCGCTGCTGACGGCGCGCCAGTATCTTTCCGCAGGCAACTACGTGTGGAACTCGGGGATGTTCGCGTTCACGCCCGCGGCAATCGTCGGCGCATTTGCGCGCCACGCCCCGGGGGTGCTCGCCGCGGTCCGCCCGATCGTGGCTGCACTCGCTGCGGGCAACGCTTCAGGCATGGTCGAGATCGACCCCGCATTGTTCGCCGCGGTGCCGGACATTTCGATCGACTACGCAGTGATGGAGCCGGCTGCAACGGCCGGCGAGGTCGCGGTCGTGCGCGGCACTTTCGACTGGAGCGATGTCGGCTCGTGGCTCGCGGTCGCGGCGCTGTCGGAGGCGGACGACCTCGGCAACGCCGGCCACGGCGAGCGTGTCACCATTGCGACGCGTGGCACGTACGTCCATTCGGAGGATCGGATCGTCGCCACCGTCGGCGTCGAGAACCTTGTGATCGTCGACACCGCCGACGCGGTGCTGGTGGCGCACCGCGATCACCTGCAGCGGGTGAAGGACGTCGTCGGCGAGCTGAAGGCGCGCGGCCACGACGCGTACAAGCTCCATCGCACGGTGGCGCGGCCGTGGGGTGCGTACACGGTGCTCGGGGAAGGACCCGGCTTCAAGATCAAGCGCATCGAAGTGAAGCCGGGCGCCGCGCTGTCGCTACAGCTTCATCACCGCAGGAGCGAGCACTGGGTGGTCGTCAACGGCACCGCACGCGTGACGCGCGACACCGACGTCTTCGACATCGGCGCCAACGAGTCGACGTACATTCCCGTCGAAACGCGCCACCGCCTGGAGAATCCCGGCACGGCACCGCTCGTCATGATCGAGGTGCAGTGCGGCGATTATCTCGGCGAGGACGACATCGTGCGCTTCGACGACAAGTACGGCCGCACGCCCGTCGCCGGCTGAACGGTCGGAGTCTACTCGGGCGCCGCCGGCGCGGGCAGCGGCGTGCGGCGGCTCGTGATCATGATGCCCGTCAGGATCAGGGCAATGCCGGCCACGTGGAACGGCATCAGCTGCTCGTTCAGAAACAGCCACGCAAGCACGATGCCGAACACCGGCATCAGGTGCACGAAGAGCCCGGCCACCGGCGCACCGAGCATCTCGACGCCGCGGTTCCAGAAGATGTAGGCCAGCACCGACGAAAAGAGCGCCACCGCGGCGAGCGCCGCGACGTTGGTCGCCGTCCACACCATCGCGCGCCCGAACGCGACCTCGCCGAGGTACAGCGGCAGCACGCAGAGCTCGCCGATGCACGCGATGACGAAGAGGAACGACAGCGTATCGAGGCCGGGCGGCCGGAACCGCAGGCAGATCGTGTAGATCGACCACATCGCCATCGACGCAATCACGATGAGGTCGCCCCCGTTGAGCCGGAACGCGGCCAGCGCCGCGAGCGAGCCCTGCGAAATGATCGTCAGCACGCCGGCCAGCGACACCAGCACGCCGGCGAGCCGCAGCGGCGACAGCCGCTCGCGCAGGAAGATCCACGCCATCGCGACGATCATCACCGGAATGAACGAATTCAGGATGACGCCGTTGGTCGCGGTCGTGTAATTGAGCCCGAGGTACGCGAGCGCGTTGTGCGTGCCGATGCCGATGGCGCCGAGCGGGACCAGCACGCGCCAGTGCGCGCGGACGACGGGCCAGACGCGGCGAATGCGCGGCAGTGCAAAAGGTGCGAGGATGACGAGCGCGAACAGCCAGCGGTAGAACGTCATCGCAAGCGGCGGAATGTCGTGGGCGAGGCCGCGTCCGACGATCCAGTTGCACGCCCAGAAGAACGGCGCGAGCGTGAGCATCACGTAAGGCGCGAGGCGCTCCCGCGTGGCGGCATGCAGCATCGACCGATTATCCCACGCGGCGCGGTGCCGCCCCGGCGCACGCCCGCGTATAATTCACGTCGTTCACCTTAGTCTCCATCGATGTCGCCGGCCACCACTTCCGCCGGGACGGCCGCGGCGATCGACTCGCCGGTTCCCGACTCCGCCGCGCCTTCCGCCCCGCCCGTGCCGTCACCGCTCGTGACGCTGCCCGCGCTCGTGCCGGCTTTGCCGCCACCGGGCAGGAAGCTCGCGCTGTCGCCGCTGCCGGGGTCGGCCGATGCGCTTGCACTTGCGCAGCTCGTTGCGGCCGCGAAGCGCGAACGCCGGACGCTCGCGATCCTTTGCGCGGATGCGCTCGCCGTGCAGCGCCTCGCCGACGAGATCGCGTGGTTTGCGCCCGGGTTCGTCGTCGCGCAGTTTCCCGACTGGGAGACGCTGCCCTACGACCACTTCTCGCCGCACCACGACCTCGTGTCGGCGCGGCTCGCCGCGCTCTACCAGATCACGCGCGGCCAGTGCGACGTCGTGCTGGTCGCGGCGCAGACCGCCCTCTACCGTCTCGCGCCGCTGTCGTACCTTGCCGCGCACACGTTCTTCCTCACCACCGGCGAGACGCTCGATGTCGACGCGCTGCGCGCGCAGCTCGGGCTCGCCGGGTACTCCCACGTCACGCAGGTGATGTCGCCCGGCGAGTTCAGCGTTCGCGGCGGCCTGATCGACCTTTATCCGATGGGCTCGGCGCTCCCCTACCGGATCGACCTCTTCGGCACCGAGATCGAAACGATCAAGACGTTCGACGTCGATACGCAGCGGACGCTCTATCCGGTCGGCAACGTGCGCCTCCTTCCCGCGCGCGAGTTCCCGCTCGACGAGGCGGGGCGCACGCGGTTTCGCACGCGCTTTCGCGAAGTGTTCGAAGGCGATCCGTCGAAGTCGCCGCTCTACAAGGACATCAGCAACGGCGTCGTGCCCGGCGGCATCGAGTACTACCTGCCGCTGTTCTTCGACGCGACGGCCACGTTCGCCGAATACCTGCCGCGCGACACGGTCGTCGCGCTGCACGGCGACGTCGACGGTGCCGTGCGCCGCTTCTGGGAGGACACCGAGGCGCGGTGGAAGCTCCTGCGCGGCGACAAGGCGCGACCGCTCCTGCCGCCGCACGAGCTCTTCCTCGCACAGGACGAGTTCGCCGGCCTGTTGAAGACGTTCGGGCGGATCGCGATGGCACCGCTCGACGCAGCGACGGCCGAGGCGGTCGACGCCCCGATCCGCCGGCTGCCGTCCGTCCAGGTCGATCGCCGCGCCGACGATCCGCTCGCCGCGCTGAAGCGCACGATCACGCTCCTCGACGGCCGCGTGCTCGTAGCCGCGGAGAGCGCGGGGCGCCGCGAAACGATGCAGCAGTATTTCGCCGAGTACGGTCTCCCGACCGCGCTCGTCGACGATTTTGCCGCTTTTGCCGCCGGCACCGCACGACTCGCGCTGGTGGTGAGCCCGCTCGCGTCGGGATTCGTCTGGCCGGCCGCGCGCCTCGCGTTCATCACCGAGGCCGAGCTTTACGCCAACGTGGTCCGGCGCGCGCGCCGCGACGCCGCCCGCCGGTCCAACGTCGACGCGATGGTGCGCGACCTCTCGGAGGTGCGCATCGGCGATCCGGTCGTCCACGAGCAGCACGGCATCGGCCGCTACCTCGGTCTCGTGACGCTCGACGTCGGCGACGGCGCGACGGAGTTCCTCGAGCTCATTTACGCGAACGACGCCAAGCTGTACGTCCCCGTCTCCAGCCTGCACCTGATCGGGCGGTACAGCGGGGCGTCGCCCGAGGCGGCGCCGCTGCACGAGCTTGGCAGCGGCCAATGGGACAAAGCGAAGCGCAAGGCCGCGCAGCGCGCGCACGATACGGCCGCCGAGCTCCTCAACCTCTACGCGCAGCGGGCGGCGCGCAAGGGCCACGCGTTCGAGTTCAAGGCGCACGACTACGAGGCGTTCGCCGAGCGCTTCGGCTTCGAGGAGACGCCCGATCAGCAGGCGGCCATCGAGGCGGTGATCGCCGATCTCGCATCGGGCAAACCGATGGACCGCCTGGTGTGCGGCGACGTCGGCTTCGGCAAGACCGAGGTCGCGCTGCGTGCGGCCTTCATCGCACTCACCGACGGCAAGCAGGTGGCGCTGCTGGTGCCGACGACGCTGCTGGCCGAGCAGCACTTCCAGGTCTTCTCGGACCGCTTCTCGGAATGGCCGGTGAAGCTCGCCGAGCTGTCGCGCTTCCGCTCGGCGAAGGAAGTGAAGACGACGCTCGACGGCCTTGCGAACGGAAGTATCGATCTCGTGATCGGCACGCACAAGCTGATCCAGCCCGACGTCAAGTTCAAGAACCTCGGCCTCGTCATCATCGACGAGGAGCATCGCTTCGGCGTGCGGCAGAAGGAGCGGCTGAAGCAGTTGCGCGCGGAAGTCGACGTGCTGACGCTTACCGCAACGCCGATTCCACGGACGCTCGCCATGTCGCTGGAAGGGATCCGCGATTTTTCCGTGATCGCGACGGCGCCGCAACGCCGCCTCGCCATCAAGACGTTCGTGTCGACGTATTCGTCCGGCATCGTCCGCGAGGCTGCGTTGCGCGAACTGAAGCGCGGCGGCCAGATCTACTTCCTGCACAACGACATCGACACGATCCGCACGACGGCCGACCGGCTGCACACGCTCCTGCCCGAGGCGCGCATTGCGATCGCGCACGGGCAGATGGGCGAGCGCGAGCTCGAGCACATCATGCGCGAGTTCTACGCGCAGCGCGTCAATCTGCTGGTCTGCTCGACGATCATCGAGACGGGCATCGACGTGCCCACGGCCAACACGATCATCATCGAGCGCGCCGATCGCTTCGGCCTGGCACAGCTCCACCAGCTCCGCGGCCGCGTCGGCCGCTCGCATCACCAGGCCTATGCGTATCTGCTGACGCCCCCCGACGAAGCATTGTCCGCGCTCGCGAAAAAGCGGCTGGAGGCGATCCAGATGATGGAAGACTTGGGCTCCGGCTTCTACCTGGCGATGCACGATCTCGAGATTCGCGGCGCGGGCGAGGTGCTGGGCGACGAACAATCGGGCGAGATGCAGCAGGTGGGCTTCCAGCTCTATGCGGACATGCTGAAGGCCGCGGTGTCGGCGCTGCGCGCCGGCCGCGAGCCCGATCTGTCCGAACCGCTCGGCGTGACGACCGAGATCAATCTGCACACGCCCACGCGTCTGCCGGAAGCGTACTGCAACGACGTTCACGAGCGCCTCGTTCTCTACAAGCGCCTCGCGAGCTGCGAGACCGACGACGAGCTCGACCTGCTGCGCGAGGAGCTCGTCGATCGCTTCGGGAGCCCGCCGGAACCGGTGCAGGCGCTCGTCGCCTGTCATCGCCTGCGACTGCTGGCGAAGGCGCGGGGCGTGATCAAGATCGACGCCGGCCCCGAGCGCACGACACTGCAGTTCGGCAAGCATCCGCCGTTCGATCCCGGCAGCCTGATCCTCGAGGTCCAGCGCGACGGGCGCACGCGCTTCGCCGGGCCCGACCGGATCCGCCTGGAGCGCGCCGCGCCCACCGTCGACGAGCGCTATGCGCTCGTGCGCGACTTCCTCGGTCGACTGTGACGGCGCCCTCCACACCGTCGCCGATCCTGCCGCCACACGTGCGGGTGTTCGTGCGTGACTGGCTGTCGTCGAACAACGTGCTGCTGAAGGGCGATGGCAAGCGCGTGCTCGTCGACACCGGCCATGGCCGCCACGCCCCGCTCACGCTCGCGCTCGTCGCTTCCCGCCAGGGCCTCGACGGCGCGCCGCTCGACCTCATCGTGAACACGCATTGCCATTCCGACCATATGGGCGGCAATGCGGCCGTGGCGCGCGCTTACGGTTGTCCGGTCGCCGTTCCCGTCGGCGAAGCGGCGGCGATCGTCGAATGGGACACGAAGGCGCTCCTGCTCGACTACGCCGGCCAGAGCGCCGAGCGCTTCGTCGTCGACGAAGCGATCCACCCCGGCAGCACGCACGCGTGGGGCGGCCTCGAATGGCGCGCGATCGCGGCGCCGGGGCACGACATGGGCGCGCTCGTCTTCTACAACCCGGAGTACCGGCTGCTGATCTCGGGCGACGCGCTCTGGGAAACCGGCTTCGGCCTGGTGATGCCGGCCGAAGTCGATCCCGCCGCGCTGCCGGCGACGCGCGCGACGCTCGAGACGCTCGCGCGCCTCGACGTGCGCATGGTGATTCCCGGTCACGGCGAGCCGTTCTCGGGCGTGGCGCAAGCGCTGGAGCGCGCCTTCAGCCGCATCGCCGCGTTCGAAAGCGACCCGCGGCGCCCCGCGCGCCATGCGCTGAAGGCGTTGCTGACGTTCATGCTGCTCGAGCGCCGGCGCATGCCGCTCGCGGACCTGCCTGCCTACGTCGAGCGCGTGCCGATCTTTCGCGAATTCAACACGCGGTTCTTCCGGCTCGCGCCGCAGGCGTATGCCGAAATGCTGGTCGCGGAACTGCGCAAAGCGGGGGCCGTCGCCATCGACGGCGCCGACGTGGTTCCGGCCGCCGCTGCCGTGGCCGGCTGACGCCGCCCGCGCGGCGGCCGCGCGAGCGCCGGGCGCTGCTATTCCTTGTACGCCTCGACAGGGATCTGCAGAAAGATCTCGTCGCCCGGATTGGAAATCTTGAGGCCATCCGACATCCCGAAGTCGGAGCGCTTGATCGTCGCGGACGCGTCGGCACCGCACATGGGCTTCTTGTTGAACGCCTGCTCGCCACATTTGAAGTCGGCGACCTTGAGCGCGACCGGCTTGGTCACACCAAGTATCGTCAACTCGCCATTTACGCCCACGACACGGTCGCCGTCGAAGACGAGATCGCTCGACTTGTAGGTGAGCGTCGGAAACTTCTCGACGTTGAAAAAGCGCTCACCCTTGAGGACGGCGTCGAGGCGGGTGTCGTACGACCGGATCGACGTGGCGTCGATGACAATGTCGACCGTCCCCTTCCTGGCGGCCCGGTCCAGCGTGATCTTGCCCGTGGCCTTGCCGAAGCTCCCGCGCTGGAGCGCCATGCCGATGTGGCGCGCCGTCCAGGACGGCTGCGAATGCACCGGATCCATGACGTAGGTTTCCTGCGCGAACACGGGGGCCGAGGCGGCGGCGAGCACGCCGATCATCAGTTGCAAACGCATATCGACTTCTCCTTGCGGGTTGAAAACGGAAAGGCGCGCCCGCGACGACGCGGCGCGCTCGGGCTCACTTGGCCGGTGCCAGCACCATCCGGACGCGCACGGCGACGTCGTCGGCGACTGTCGACGGATCGGCCCATTCACCCTCCCCGATCTTGTACTCGAGGCGCTTCACCGTGAACGTGCCCTCGGCGACGTTGTTGCCCGCCGCATCCTTGCGCAGCGTGACCGGCACGACGGCGTTGCGCGTCGCGCCCTTGATGGCGAGCGTGCCGGTGAACTCGTACTTATCCGCGCCGACCGACTTGACCGACGATGATGCAAAGTGGGCGACCGGGAACTTCGCGGTGTTGAACCAGACGGCGCCCTTCACCTCGGATTCCGATTCCGCGCTGGCGAGGTCGATGCTCGCGAGCTCGATGTCGAAGTCCGCCTTGGAATGGGCGAGATCGGAAGGCATGAAGACGACGTTGGCCGTCCACTTGCGAAACCGTCCCTCGACGTTCACGCCCATCTGCTTCGACACGAAGCGGATCTCGCTCTTGTCGACGAGCACGCCCTGGCCAAACGCACTCGTCACCGCGAGGGCGCCGGCCGCGGCCAATGCCGCACGAAGAATCCAGTGTCTTGCTCCGCCTGCGCTCATCGCGACCTCGCGAAGGGCAGCATCCGGCGCAGCACTGCATCCCGAGCCACGAAATGATGGCGCAGCGCAGCGGCGACATGGACACAGACAACCGCGAACAGCGTCGCGTTCAACGCCACGTGCACGGACCTTAGGACCGTCGCCAGTTCCCGGTCCTTGGCCACAAGGTCGGGCAACGGCAGCACGCCGAGGTACACGACCTGCACGCCGGTGGAGGAACTGTAGATCCACCCCGACACCGGGATGGCGAGCAGCAGGACGTACAGAAGGCCGTGAGAGACCGCGGACGCCCGCTGCTGCCAGCGCGGCATCGCAACCGGCGGCGGCGGCGGCCGGAGCGCTCGCCAGGCCACCCGCAGGCACGTCACCAGGAAGACGGTGATGCCCACCCACTTGTGCCATAGATACCATTGGAGCTTCCTCGGGCTGATCGGCAGCGCGACCATGGACAGCCCCAGCAGCAGGTTGGCGACGATCAAGACCGCCGTCAGCCAATGCAGCGCGATCGCGAATCCGCTGTAGCGCGTCGGGTCCGTCACTGACATCGATTCAATCCTGCCTCGCGAGACTTCGTCGTGGTTGGCAAACAGACGGAGCGCCGGATTGTTCCGGCCGGTACGCCGCCCGGGATTCTACCCAATGGCGGATGGACCTCACCGGGCGATCGTCGCCACGAACGCGCGGAAGCCGTCCAGCAGCATCTGCACGGCGATCGCAGTCAGCAGAAGGCCCATCAGCCGCTCGGCCGCCATCATGCCGCGCTCGCCCAGCCATAACTGCAGCCGGTGCGCGGCGAGCATGACGAGCGTCGCCACAAGCATGGCCGCCGTCAGCGCGCCGAGCCACGTTGCGAGATGTGCCGGATCGCGCGACGCCATCAGCATCACGGTGGCCAGCGCCGAGGGGCCGGCGATCGCCGGCACGGCCAGCGGCACGAGGAAGGGTTCGCCGCCGGGCGGATCGCCGAACAGACCCTCGGGATGCCGGAACACCATGCGCAGGGCGATCAGGAACAGGATGATGCCGCCCGCGATCGCCAGCGAAGTCTCGGTCAGTTGCAGCCATTGCATGAACGTGCGCCCGCCCAGCATGAACGCGACGAGCACGACGTAGGCGGCGACGCATTCGCGCAGCACGACCCGCGGCCGGCGCGCGGGCGTCACACCCGAGAGCGCCGAAATCACCACCGGCACGTTGCCGAACGGATCGATCACGAGCAGCAGCAGCACGGCAGCGGAGAAGAATTCGGTCGTCATCGATCAATCCCCGAGCACGATACCTTCGCGCCGCGGATCCGCACCGCCGATCCAGCCGGTGCGCGTGCGCACGATGGCCTGCAGCCCGCTCGTATGCGGGATCACCACCACCTGGTGGCCGAGCGCCGCGAGCTTCGGCGCCAGCGCCGCGGCCGGCGTGCCGGCCTCGAGCTCGGTCGGGCCGTTCTGGCTGCCGACGTTCGGCAGGTCGATCGCCGCCTGCGGGTCGAGCTCCCAGTCGAGGATGCCGAGCAGCGTCTTCGCCACGTAGTTGATGATCGGCGGGCCGCCCGAGGCGCCCGCAAGTGCGTAGACGCGACCGGCGCGATCGTAGACGATCGTCGGCGACATCGCCGAGCGCGGGCGCTTGCCCGGCTCGATGCGATTCGCCACCGGCTTGCCGTTCTCGACCGGGACGAACGAGAAGTCGGTCATTTCGTTGTTGAGCAGGAAGCCGCTTTGCGTCATCAGACGGCTGCCGAACGCGCGCTCGATCGTCGTGGTCATCGACACGGCATTGCCCTGGCGATCGACGATGGCGACGTGCGACGTCGACGGCAGGTCGGCCGCCGCGTCAGCGCCCCAGGCGACGGCGCGTACGGACGACGCGCGTAGCGGCAGCGTACCCGGCGACGCGCGGCCGAGGCTTCCGCGCGTCGTGATGAGGCCCGCACGCTGGCGCAGGTACCCGGAATCAAGCAGCCCGGCGGGTGGCGTGTAGAAGTCCGGGTCCGCCTCGTAGACGCTGCGATCGGCGAACGCGAGGCGTCCCGCCTCGCTCAGGAAATGCGTGCT
>Ga0157379_10001885_pt1 | contig 17345 bp, 12 predicted proteins | sample S25metaG_FD_121802 | JGI IMG/M metagenome (GOLD analysis project Ga0157379, IMG submission 121802) | Switchgrass rhizosphere microbial communities from Kellogg Biological Station, Michigan, USA - S2-5 metaG | ecosystem: Host-associated > Plants > Roots > Rhizosphere > Soil | place: USA... | reverse complement strand
TCGATCGGCGTCAACACCAAGGATCTGGGCATGATGGGTGCCACGCTCGCGAATCTGGGTGTCAACCCACTTACCAAGAAACGAGTCATGCCGGCCGAGGATGTGCCTGAATTGCTGGCGATCATGGCTACTGCCGGCTTCTACGACGAATCGGGCGAGTGGATGTACACCGCAGGCTTGCCCGCCAAGACTGGCGTGGGCGGTGGAATCGTCGCGGTGGTGCCCGGCAAGTTTGCTATCGCCGCATTCTCGCCGCGCCTGAATGCCGCCGGTAACAGCGTGCGCTCGATGCACGCGATCCGCGATATCGCCGGCCAATTCGGCGTCGGCGTATTCGGAGCCAATCCGGAGTAACCAAGTGCCAATCTGCGGCGGAGTCGTGGCTCCGCCGCATTTTTCTGGTTAGTTGACGCAACGCGTTGTCGCTCTGGCCGACGGGAAAATAGGCCTATGTCCACATCCACTGTTCTAGGCATAGTTCAACATCGGTCAGCGCGAAGGTCGCTCGCCATCCTCAGCTCGTTGCTCGGCCTGTATGCAGGAGCAGCGCTGGCCTCTGAACCCACCGTTGGTCCGGTGCCGCGCGCCAGCACGTGTCTGTTCAATGATTCGCACTTTCATCTGACCAACTATGTCCAACAGGGCACCGACGTGCACACCTACGTGAATGCCATCATGGGCGATAAGATTTGTCGCTCGACCCTGTTTGGCATCCCCCTGCAGCAAACCTGGTCGTACGAGAATTCGGGCAATTACGCGCCGACCTACTACCTGCAGTCCGACGCGCCCCTTTACTACTACTCATTCACTGACGCCGTAATCGCACGCGCCTACCAATCACTGTCCAAGGAACAGCAGGCACGCTTAGATCCGATGATTACCGGCTTCAATCCGGCCGACATGTACGCCGTCGATCACATCCGGCGAGTGCTGCAACTGTTCCCGGGCGTCTTCAGCGGCATTGGCGAGTTCTCCATACACAAAGAGTTCGTCTCGTCGAAGGTCGCCGGCGAGACGGCGAGCCTCACTAATCCCGCGCTAGACCGCATTCTTGATCTGGCAGGCGAGGTGGGCTTGGCGGTGATCCTGCACTGCGACATAGACATGCCGTTCGCCAAGGTGGGGCAGGAGCCTGTCTATCTCTCGCAGATGAAGGATGTGCTGAGGCGACACCCGAAGACGACCATTATCTGGGCGCACATCGGACTGGGGCGCGTAGTGCAGCCGACCCAAAGCCAGGCCACGAGCGATGGCGCGGAACGTAGCCCGGCTTACATGGAACTGGTGGAAGCCATGCTCAATGATCCGACTCTCAGCCACGTGTACTTCGACATCTCCTGGGACGAAGTCGCCAAATACGCAGTGGCCAGTCCCGAGAGCATGCAGCGCACGGCGGCGGTGCTAAACAAGTATCCCGAGCGGTTCCTATTCGGGACCGACAATGTGGCGCCCGCCGATCAGGCGGCGCAGCTGCGCGTCTTCAATTTATGGGCGCCGATCTGGGCACAACTGACTCCCGAGGCCAGTCTCAAGGTCCGACGGACCAATTACGAGAGGATTTTCGACGCCGCCAGAATCCGCGTCCGGGAATGGGAGCGCAACAACGTTCACTAGCACGCCGGGCACGCATTTAAGGACACCTCTCGGACCGCCGGCCACACGCACGGGCTTGCTCGGCAGTTAAGCATGGAATCCATCGACACAATCATCGAGCTTCTGCGCGGACAGCCGGTGATTGTGTTGTTTGCGCTGATTGGTTGCGGGTGTGCGCTTGGCCGCATTAGGGTTGTCGGGATCGCGCTCGGCTCGATTGCCGGAACCTTGCTCATTGCCCTGATCGTGGGTCGCTACGGTTTTTCCATTAGCGGCGGCGCGCAGGCGATTGGGTTTGCATTGTTCATATTCTCGGTCGGCTACCAGGCCGGACCGAAATTCATTGAAGTACTCAAGAGTCAGGGACTGAAATACCTGGCGCTCGCACTGTTCGTGGCCGCGGTTGCATTTCTTTTTTCGTGGGGCGCCGGAATCCTGCTGCATCTACCCACCGGCGGAAACGCCGGCCTGCTGGCTGGCGCCCTGACCTCGACGCCAACCTTGGCCGCAGCACAGTCCGCTGTGTCTTCCGGATTGGTGCCCCTCCCACCCGGCTTGAGTCCGCAGGCCGCAAATGCCTCGATTGCCAGCAGCTATGCCATCACCTACCTGGTAGGAACGCTCGGAATTATCGCCGCTGTAAGCGTGCTGCCACGGATCCTCGGACTCGATCTGGCCGGCGATGCTCGTCGGCATGCGGCCACCAACAAGCAGCAGGCGCCCGAACCGCTGCAGGCGCGCGCCTACCGAGTGACTAACGAGGCTTACTGCGCCAGACCCATTGCGGAGCTGGCATTGCAGATATGGGATCACTTTTCCGCAGTGTGGATCAGGCGTGATGGGGTATGGATCAAACCCGCCGCTGATGAGCAATTACGCCTGGGTGATGAGATCCATGCCTACGGCAATGCTCAATTTTTTCGCGCTGGCATTGAGCAAGCCGGCCCAGAGATTCGCTTCCTTAAGGAAACTGAAACCGCCGTGACATGGACGCGGGTCAGTGTTGCTAAGAGCGCTGCGATTGGCAGGCCGCTGCAGGAACTGAAACTCGCCGGCCAGCATGGCATTGTCGTCTACGCAATCAGCAGAGAAGGGCACATGCTGCCGGTCGAACCGACTCTCGAACTGGCACGCGGCGATATCCTGACTGTCGCGGGTCCGGAACTCGCCATCAAGAAACTCCCAAGCTGGATTGGTCCGCTGGAGGCGAATGCCGTCGAAACCGGAATGACGAGTCTGTCCTTCGGAATCTCTTGCGGTGCCGCTCTTGGATTGCTGTCAATGACCGTCTATGGCGTCCCGCTTTCGCTAGGAATGGCCGGCGGGTTGCTAGTTATTGGTGCTCTCGTGGGTTGGATCAACAATGCTCGGCCGTCCGTAGGCCGTCTGCCCGATGCGGCGCGCTGGGTGTTGATGGAATTCGGCTTGCTGGTGTTCATTGCCGGCGTCGGCTTATCGGCGGGTGCCAGCATCACCGAGACCTTTCGGCAGGCGGGCCCGTCGCTGCTGCTGGCCGCCGTGGTTGTGGTATTGGCTCCGTGGGCCTGGGTTACGCCTTCGGCAGATTGGTCTTGCGACTCGAGCCGCTGGTGCTCATGGGCGCGCTGACGGGGGCGATGACCTCCGGTCCAGCACTCAGCTTGGTAACTCAACAAGCGGATAGCCCGCTGCCCGTTCTCGGATACACCGGCACTTATGCCTTCGCGAGTATTGCGTTAACCGTCGCCGGCACCTTGATCATGTATCTATAAAGAGTCAGAGGAACCAATTCCTGTGTGTCCGGTCGAGCCGTACTATAATCCTAAAATTCCTGACGACAGAGAAAACGCGCGCGGCCGGTCGTCCAGCTGCGCCGAGATACAAGTTTGAGTGGAGAATGTTCATGACCGCATTGAAGCGAATCTCGGCGTTGACCCTACTTGCTGCGGCATCAATGTTGCTTGCTCCAGCGGCGCGGGCCAGCGGCGATTGGGTGTGGCACGTCAACACTGGTTACGCCGATACGATTGGCGAAACCTCCGATTACCTGAAGGGCGGCTGGACTATAGGCGGCGGCTTTGCGTTCCAGCCCGAAGACTGGGAACACCTGGGCCTGCAGATAGACTTCGGCTATGCCGACATGTCGGCGACCAACAACCTGATCCAGCTGGGTCAGCAGCATTCACCGGTGCGCATCGATGATGGTGATGGCTCGATGGCGTTTCTGACAGCCGCGGTCAAATACGCCGTGCCCTTCGGCGAAGCGGTCCGCGGCTATGGCTTGCTCGGAATCGGTGGCTATCACCGCTACGTGGAACTGTCGCAGACCGCGTTATTCGGCGGCACTATCTGCGATCCGTGGTGGGGCTACTGTTACCCAGGCCTGGTCACCGGACAGGCCATTGTGGCGAGCACCTCGACCATTAAATTTGGTTACAACGCCGGAGTGGGCTTTGAGTGGCAGAGCTATGGGGCCGGTACCTGGTTCCTTGAGGTGCGTTATCACCGCATGCAGTCTTCGCACCCCACCGAAATTCTGCCGATCCAGATCGGAGTGCGATTCTAGAAAAACACCGTCTGCTTTGCGGGCGTGGCAATCTCAGAGGTTCAGCGCCATGTCCACCACGTACACCCAGCCATCCATCCCAACGAAAAGCGGATAGGCGGTGTACCCGACCGGTGACCTGTTGACATAAATGCCCATCACGTTGAGGCGCGCTTCCTTGCGGGTGAACGGAAACCAGTTTACACCGACGCCCACATCGTAAGGATTGCCGTACTGGCCGAAGATCTTCGAACCTGACACGAACGCCTGCAGCTGCCTGGGCATCAGCATGGCCGAGGCCTGCAGCTGGAACCCCGTATCGTAGAGCTTGTTCACCGGCACGATGCCGGTGACCTGGAATTGGTCGAGCCAGCGCCAGTAGAACTCTCCTTCCAGCGCGTAGCCGCGATACTTCGCGCCCGCCTCGAGGTCTAGCATGCGGTAGCGGGCCTGGTTGATCTGGCCCGGGGTATTGAAGGCATTCTGCGAGAACAGCAAGGTGCCGTCGGAGAGTCGCAGTTGCGTGTTCTCCATGCTGTCGGTGCCCGGTTGCGACTGCTTGTCCTCGGTGCTGGTGGTGTAGTGCACGCCCAGGAGCGTCGCCAGCTTGTCGTGGTTCTCGTAATCGCCAAAGCCCCTCAGCGGGCCGTACTCGCGCGTGGTAGGCATCCACACCAGAGCGCCAGAGAAAGTGTCAATCTTTGAGTCAAGCTGGCCGGCATTAACTCCCAAGGCGCTGAGATTGTTGGCCAGCATCGCGCGGTACTCGAGTCCCGGCGTGATCACCCCTTGCGCCCAGATGCCCTGGGTATAGGATCCGCGGAAGAACTCATCCGCGATCGGGCGCTGGTCGTTGCGCAGCCAGTAGGGGAAGCTGCGATTGGTGCTGCGGGTGGAAGGCAGCGAATGGATACCCGCATACAGCTGGAACGCGTCGCTGAAGTCGTAATGCAGGTTGCCGGCGACCACCACCTGAGCACCCTGTCCCTGGCTGGCGTTCGAAGTCCAGACGTAGAAGTTCCACGCGAACTTGGGATCGAAGATCCATCCCTTGAAGGTCATTTGCACTTTGGCCAGCTGGATATCCTGGCGCCGGTCGATGTTATAGGTGCGTCCGAAAGAATCGGTGTAGGTGCTCTTAGTGCCCAGCTGATTCAGATACCGAAGGTACGCGGTCAGATTGAAACCCAAATCGCCCCAGGGCCCGCTCGCCAGCGTAATGCCCTTGCCCGTATCGTAGAAACCACCGGGCTCATAAGTGCCGCTTTGCACCGGGGCGGCGATCGCAATCGCACGTTTGGAAGCGTCGGCCGGTGACAAGGGGTTTGTGCCACCCGCACCGCTCGCTGCCGGTTCCTGGGCAGCGCCGAAGCCGCTCGCCACAGTTGCAGCCGGTTTCTGCCCGGTTGCGGTGCCCTGAAGTTCCGACTCCAGGGCGCTGATGCGCGCGTCGAACTGCGAGAGGCTCTTCGACATGGCGTCGCGCTCGTCACGCAGCTCTTGAATTTGCTGTTCGATATGGGCGCGTTGCGCGTCCGACATCGGGGCCTGAGGCTCCTCCGCGCGAGCCGCATGGAGGACCATAGAGGTAACCGCCCAAGCGATGGGCATGTGCCAGGGGCGATGCAAGGTTTGCGGGACGCCTGCTGACGCCCGCCTAAAGGATCGGATGATCTTGTTCACCGGCTGGGATTATACAAAGCCTTTCGAAAGTTTGTGTTGCGCGTCTCGCGCTTGACATGGGTGATCGACTAGGTTCGTGCTCAGAAGGCACCATCGGTCAATTCGCGTCGGTACCGCTCGCGCGGCCCGCATAGGGCCGACCGGTGGCGGTGGCGCGAACCCTCGCCTCGGCGAGGTAATCTGCGGCGCCCATTTGTGCGCGGTGTTCAGCGACGGTGGTCTCCACGTTGGGATTTGGTGCACCGGCCCGGCGTGCGGCCTCTAGTGCGAGGGTTACGGCAATTTCACGGGCGCGTTCGATAGCCGGTTCTGGGGCACTGAACTCATGGATTCCGGCCGGATCGTGCACCCGGAAGATCCCGAAGGCAGGCTGGTTGACCAGTATGTCTACAGATTGCGACACCACGCCGGCAACGGCGCCGACCGCATTGCACACACCGGCGTATTCCGGAATGGTTGCGGCCGTGCCAAGTCTTCGCGCCACCTCCGGATAGTAGGCCGATACGGGCGCCCCAATTGCGACGAGCGGTGTGGCTAGTTTCAACTCCGCGCGCACCAGCTGCGCAAATGGCGAGCCGGCCATGACATCGGTGAAGAGGCGATCGCCCAATTGACCCCACGAGCCGGCCCGCGACTCGATTCCAGGATCATGCGCAAGTGCGGTGGCCAGCACGACACGAATCGATTCACGAATAACGAGTTCGACAGTGCGCTCGCAAACGGATTGCACCGATGCCGATTCCAAGGCACCGGCCACATTGCGCTCTTCAATGGCTAACAATTGCGCGCCAAGTTCCGCCGCCTCGCGGTGCCAGTCTTGCTGCCTTCCAAGCACATGCAACGCATCACTGGGAGTAAATGCCGCCCAGGTCGCCAATCCCGCATCGGCCAGCCGACGCAAGGCGGCCAGGCTCGGGCCGCTGTGTGCGAGCTTCGACAGTCGCTGCGGCACTTCCGTCAGCTTGTTCCAGACGCGACGATCGACGGCCGCCAAATGCGCTGGCGCCTCGCGGCCTGGGTTGCGAAACGCAAAATTGGTCGCGTTATCCGGCAAGTGGCGCAGCGTGTTCAGCTGGCGAAGCTCAGTCAGCACCGCGGGCTGCTGATGGGCCAGCAAGGACAGCGGCATCGCCTTGCGCGGTCCGACTCTCAGGTGGGCATGCCGATCCACGGCGACAATGCTGTCGCCGCCCAGTCCCACGGTACGCACGTCAACGGCTTCAACCATCGTGCGCCAGCCGCCGATCAGCGCACCCTCATCATTAACTGCTGGCTTCCCGGACCTGACCACCGCGCAGTCCGTGGTCGTGCCGCCCATATCCGAGACCAAGAAGTCCTTAAGTCCCGTGAGGAAGCCTGCGCCGACGACGCTGGCTGCCGGCCCCGAAAGTATGGTCTCCACTGGATACTCAAGCGCGATATCGGCGTTGATCAGCGATCCATCCCCCTTGACGATCATCAGCGGAGCGTCAATGTTTTCGGCCTTTAGCACGGCTGCAAGCGCGGTGACCAGATGCCGGATCTGCGGCGTCAGACGCGCATTCAGTGCCGCGGTCAGCGCTCGACGCGGAGCGTCCAACTTGGAGCTGAGCTCATGCGCGCAGGTTACGGGCTTGGAAGTTAGCGAGCGGATAAGCTGGCGTGCACGTAACTCGTGCGCCGGGTTGCGCACTGAAAAGCAACCCGCCACCGCGTAGCCCTCGATGCGCGCCGCGCATTCGTTTATGGCCTGTACAAGATGCGGCTCGTCGAGTGGCTGCAACTCCTCCCCGGTGGCGTCGTGGCCGCCGGCCACCGAGATAATGAGTCCCGCACCGTCGCGATGCAGCTGCGAGCGCTCCATCATTGCCTTGTCAAAACCGATCAGTACCGTGCCTACGGGACTGAACCGATTTTCGACCACCGCATTGGTGGCGAGCGTCGTCGACACCGAGACCAACTGCACGTGCTCACGCCCTGCATCCCTCGGCAAAGAAAGCAGCACGGATCGGATGGCATTGCCGATACCGACCGCCAGGTCCCAGTGGGTGGTCAGTGACTTCCCGCTGGCCACGACCTGGCTGCCGTCAGCCAGCAGCACCGCGTCGGTATAGGTTCCTCCGGTATCGAGCCCCAGCCAGAGCCCTTTACGGTGGTTTGGAGTCGTGGTCGTCAAGCAGGTCCCGTCATGTTAAATGCCGCAGACCGTACTTTAAGCCGGTTGCGCCCCTAACTGCAGAAATGTCGTAGCATAGGCTCATGAAAAACACCGACCGCTTCTACATCAACGGCGCCTGGGTGCAGCCCTTGAGCTCGGCCACTCTGCCCGTGATCAACCCGGCAACCGAAAAGCCGATTACCTCAATTGCCATGGGGAACGCTGCTGACGCGGCGCGCGCCATAGCGGCGGCCCGCGCCGCGTTCGCTTCATTCTCGCAGACCTCCAAGTCCTATCGCCTGGAGCTGCTTAAAAAGATGCTCGTCCTCTATAACGAACGCGCCGAGGAAATCGCCCAAGTGGTCTCGGACGAGATGGGTGCTCCATTGCAGTTTGCGCGTGAAGCGCAGGTGTGGGCGGGACGGGTCCATATGGAATCCACGATTGCCGCGCTCGAGGCCTTTGAATTCGAGGAGCAGCGGGGCAAGACTCGCATCATCCGCGAAGGCATCGGCGTGGTCGGACTGATCACCCCCTGGAATTGGCCGCTCAACCAGATCGTCTGCAAGGTTGCGCCAGCGATTGCCGCCGGCTGCACCATGGTCCTCAAGCCCAGCGAGATTGCACCGCTCAACGCCATCATATTTGCGGAGATCGTGCACGCTGCCGGCGTGCCGGCCGGGGTCTTCAATCTGGTCAACGGCGATGGCCTGACCGTGGGTCAGGCGCTGGCGAGCAGCACGGATGTGGATATGGTTTCTTTCACTGGATCTACGCGCGCCGGCGTCATGGTCGCCAAAACGGCAGCCGATACGGTTAAGCGTGTAACCCAGGAACTGGGGGGCAAGTCGGCCAACATCATCCTCGATGACAGCGACTTGCGCGCGGCCGTGACCCAGGGCGTGGCAGCCTGCTTCAGCAACAGCGGCCAGTCGTGCGATGCGCCCACGCGCATGCTGGTCCCGAAGGACAAGCTGGCGGCCGCGCTCGATATCGCCAAGCAGGCGGCTGAGAGCCACACCGTGGGTGATCCGCGACGCGAGGGGATTCAGCTGGGACCGGTGGTCAGCGAGATGCAGTTCAACAAGATTCAGAAGCTCATACAGTCGGGCATATCCGAGGGCGCTCCGCTGCTGACCGGCGGAGCGGGCCGGCCGCAAGGCCTTGACAAGGGCTACTACGCGAAACCAACAGTCTTCGGACCGGTCAAGCCCGGTATGACCATTGCGCGAGAAGAGATCTTTGGTCCGGTGCTTTCCATCATTCCGTACGACACGGAACAGCAGGCGGTAGAAATCGCCAATGACACGGTTTACGGGTTGGCGGCTTACGTCCAGTCCGGAAACCCAGAACACGCACGCAAGATTGCCCGCCAGCTGCGCGCTGGCCAGATCAACGTCAATTACCCGGATTGGGACACGACCGCACCGTTTGGCGGCTACAAGCAATCGGGAAACGGCCGCGAGTATGCCGACTGGGGCATCACGGACTTCCTGGAACTTAAGGCGGTCGTCGGTTTCGGCTAGCGCCCTTTAGGCACGACCTCGTAGCCTTCCGCCTCAGGCTCATCGTCGGTCATCTCGGCAGGAAAGCCGATGCCCAGCACCTTGGTGTGGCAGGCCTCCTCAATGCGCCTGATGATATTGGGCGAGTGCTCGCGCGCACCGTAACGGCGCGCGCCATCCCTGAAGATGTCGAGAGTCAGGGGTGATAACTCCAGCGGCACGCCGAGCTTTTGAGCCCAGGAATCGAACAGACCCACATCCTTGATGACCAGGTCCATGGTAAAGCCAATGTCACGGCTGCCATTGAGGATGACCTGCGATTCGGTCTCGTGGACGAAGGAATTTCCCGAGGAGATCCGGATCGCCTCGTAAGCCGTGTTCATGTCCAGGCCGGCGACCTTGCAAACCGTCAGTGCTTCGGCGAGCGCGCACAGGTGTACCGTGCACAGGTAGTTGGTGACGACCTTGAGTGCGGAGGCCGATCCGATCGGCCCCGTATGCAGGATTCTCCGGCCCAGAATCTGCAGCACCGGCAAGACCTTCTCGAAGGCCTCACGGCTGCCGCCGGCAAAGATTGAAATGTTGCCGGTCGCCGCGCGATGACAGCCGCCGGAAACCGGGCAGTCCATGGCCAGCCCGCCTTTCGCCGCCACCAGCTCACCAATACGAATCACCTCATTTTGATCTGTGGTGCTCATCTCGAGCCACACTGCTCCGGCCCGCAATCCACTCAATACTCCATCGGCGCTTTCCATCACGGCTGCGGACGCGGCGGGCGAGGGCAGACAAGTAATGAGCAGATCGACCTGCGCGGCCATTTCCCGCGGAGATGCGGCGCGGTGCGCGCCACGGGCCACGAAATCGGCGACTCGCGCCTCGTCGAGATCGCGCACCGTGAGGTCCAGTCCATGGCGCAGCAGGCTGCCCGCCAACTTTGCACCCACATTGCCGAGGCCAATAAATCCAACCCGCATGTCCTTCACGTGTTACCTCTCAACTTTGATCGATGATTTCCTCAGAGGAATTGGTTCAGTGCGCAGTCAGTGTACACAGCCCGCTCGCGGGCAGTCGCCGGTGCCATCGAAAAAAGGCATATGGGGCAGGCGGCACATCCGGATTTGAGCCGTCAGGCCAGCGCATAGCTCAACCCACGCCCGATATTTCAGGCAATATCGGTATCGAGCTGAAAGGGGGCAAGCGTCAATGAGTCAGCCCGGGAATACCTCACAGACCGCGGCCGGGGGCGCCTCGCCCTCGCTGGCCGCGCGCTGGTACGTGCTGATCCTGATGACCGCGGTCTACACCTTGAGCATCACCGATCGCTACATGATCACCCAGGTGCTCGAGCCCATCCGTCTGGAACTTCACCTGACGGCCGCCGGCGTTGGTGCGCTCTCGGGCGTGGGTTTGGGACTCTTTTACATCACGCTCGGCTTTCCCATCTCCTGGGCTATCGATCGCGGGAGCCGCCGCAACATCGTCGCGGCCTCGATTGCCGGCTGGTCGATCATGACCATGTGCACGGGTCTGTCGCGTAATTACTGGCAGCTGCTGGTCTCACGCGTCGGCATTGGCATCGGCGAGGCCGGTGGCACCCCCGGCGCCAATTCGCTCATTTCCGATTATTTCCCGGTCACCCGCCGGCCGATGGCCTCGACCGTTTTCTCCCTTGGTGCGCCCATTGGGGCTTACTTCGCTTCCGACACCACCGGGGCCATTGCCGATCTGCACGGATGGAGGGCGCCATTCCTGTGGCTCGGCCTTCCGGGCCTGCTGGTCGGGGCCCTGATCTATTTCACGATACGCGAGCCGCGCCGCGGCCGCCTCGATGCCTACATCGCCGACCACAAGCCTTCGTTCATGGATTCCATGCGTTACTTGCGGAAGCAGCGTTCCGCCGTCCACGTAATGACCGCCAGTGCGCTCACCGCGTTGTGGGGCTGGGGGCTGATGTATTGGACCCCGACCTTCCTCAATCAAAGCTATGGGCTTACCGCCGGGCAGGCCGGCGATATCACCGGCAAGATTCACCTGTTTGGCGGAGGGGCGGCGACCGTGTTTACGGGCTGGCTGCTGACGCGCCCCTCGATGCACGATCCGCGGCGCATCGTAAAATTGATGGGCTGGTGGATCGGCGCAGCCACCGCCGTATCCTTGGTGATCTACAGCACCCATTCATTGCCGCTGGTAAAAGCGCTGTTCTGGCTTTTCATCCCTTCGATCTATTTCTACATCGGACCCTGTTTCGGCATCCTGCTCAATCTGGCCGAACCGCGCATGCGCGCGATTTTCTGCGCCGCAACCCTTTTCGTGGCCAACTTCGGCAATCTCATCGTGGCGCCGTTAGCGGTCGGCGCGCTCGCCGACTGGTTCGGGCCCGGCCACGTTGAGAATGCCGAATCGCTGCGCCTGGCAATGCTGTTTCTGGTGCCGACCGGTTTCTGGGCAACCTTCCATTACTTTTGGTCCGTGCGCGGAATTCTCGCCGACCAGGAGCGTGCTACGGGTCTTCCCCTGGCGGTCGCCTCCTCGCGCTTATGAAGCTCAAGGACATCCGTACCTTCGTGGTGGGCAACCCGCCGCCGCACTACGGCGGGCGCTATTTCGTCTTCGTCAAGCTGATTACGGATGACAACGTCGAGGGGATAGGGGAGGCCTATTGCCTGCCCTTTGCTCCGAAACTCGTGGCGCAGATGCTCGAAGACGTCTTCGCGCGCTACCTGGCAAACGAGAGTCCCCACAACATCGAAAAGATCTGGCGGCGCGTTTACTCGGCCGGCTTCACGCAGCACCCCGATCTGGCGCTCATCGGGGTGCTCAGCGCCCTGGAGATGGCCTGCTGGGACATCATCGGCAAGGCCGCCAACCAACCGGTCTACAACCTGCTCGGTGGTCGCGTGCACGAGCGCCTGCGCAGCTACACATATATCTATGCGCGGCCGGGGGACGCCACCGACGTGTACCAGGATCCGGAGCTGGCCGCGAGCCGCGCGGCGGAATACCTGAAACAGGGCTTCACGGCCCTCAAGTTCGATCCGGTGGGACCCTATTCGGCCTTTGACGGCAGGCAGCTTTCGCTCGCGGCGCTGGAACTGTCCGAGCGCTTTGCGCGAATGCTGCGCGAGGCAGTGGGCAATAAGGCGGATTTGCTGTTTGGCACGCACGGACAGATGACTGCAGCCGGGGCCATCCGCCTGGCGCGCCGGCTCGAGCCCTACGATCCGCTCTGGTTCGAGGAGCCGGTACCGCCCGATGCCCCGGAGGAAATGGCCAAGGTGGCGCGCGCGACGCGCATTCCGATCGCCGCGGGCGAGCGCCTCGCCACCAAGTACGACTTCGGACGCGTGCTTGCGGCCGGGGCGGCCGCCATTCTGCAGATGAATCTGGGACGCGTCGGCGGGATTCTGGAAGCCAAGAAGATCGCGGGCATGGCCGAAGTGCATCACGTCCAACTGGCCCCGCACCTCTACTGCGGCCCGGTAGTCGGCGCGGCCAACATTCAGCTGGCCACCTGCAGCCCGAACTTTCTGATTCTGGAAGGCATCGAGCGCTGGGACGGCTTCCACGCCAAGCTGCTGCGCAAGCCCATCCGCTGGAGTGAGGGCTTCGTGATCCCGCCCACCGAACCCGGGCTCGGCGTGGAACTGAACGAGGCCGTGGCACAGCAGCATCCCTATCTGGACTCGCCGCTCCATCTGGACATGGCCGGCCATCCTGTCATCTAGCCGCAGCGCAGTGGAGCCAGTCGATTACATCATCGTCGGTGCCGGCACCGCAGGCTGCGTGCTTGCGGAACGCCTCAGCGCCGGCGGACAGCGCCGCGTGCTGCTGCTGGAGGCGGGCGGGAGCGATCGACGCTTCTGGGTGCGGGTGCCGATCGGCTACGGTCGGACTTTCAACAATCCTGACGTCAACTGGATGTACGAGGCCGAAGCTGAGCCGGCCCTGGGCGGGGTGCGCAGCTTCTGGCCGCGCGGCAAGCTGCTGGGCGGTTCCGGATCGATCAATGCCATGGTCTACGCGCGTGGCCAGCCCAGCGACTATGACGACTGGCGCGCGTTGGGCAATCCGGGCTGGGGATGGAGCGATGTGCGTTCGCACTTCGAAGCCATCGAAGAGCGCACCGGCGGATCGCTCGCCATTACCGATGTCTCGGCCGCGGCGCATCCCTTGTGTAAGGCCTATATCAAGGCCTGCGCCGACCTGGGGCTGCGCTATACGCCGGACTTCAACGGCGCTCAGCCTGAGGGCGTCGGCATCTACCAGATCACGACCCGAAAGGGATTTCGGGAATCGACCGCGACCGCGTTTCTGCGGCCGGCGCTCTCACGGCGAAATTTGCAGCTGCAACTGCACGCACAAGTGCTGCGAATCGATTTCTCCGGCCGGCGAGCACAAGGGGTGACGTACCGGCAGGGAGCGAACACGGTGAGCGCGCAGGCCCGGCGCGCGGTCATCCTGGCCGCCGGCAGCGTGAATTCCCCGCAGCTGCTGCAACTCTCTGGCATAGGTCCTGGCCAGGTGCTGCAACAACACGGCATCGCACCGGTGCTGGACGCGCCGGCCGTGGGCCGCAATCTTCAGGACCATCTGGGCATCAACTACGTGTACCGAGCGCGTGTTCCTACTCTCAATAACGAGTTGGCCCCGTGGTGGGGAAAGATCCGCGCCGGAATCCGTTACCTGCTGACGCGCACCGGTCCGCTCTCGATGAGCGTCAATCAGGGCGGTGGGTTCGTGCGCAGCAGTCCGCAGCTGCGAGTCCCTGACATGCAGCTGTATTTCAACCCGGCCAGCTACAGTGGGACGCGCGAGCGCACGCGCCGGCTGATGAATCCGGATTCGTTCCCAGGATTTATCACTTCCTTTAACGCCTGCCGGCCCACGAGCCGCGGGCACCTGGTCATTCGCTCGAACGACCCACAGCAGGCTCCGGCCATCCACGCCAATTATCTGTCCACTGAGCAGGACCTGCGCGAGGTGCTCTCCGGTGCGCGCTTGCTGCGCCGCCTCGCGACCGCCGCGCCGTTGGCCGCGGTGATCGAGAGGGAACTGCTGCCCGGGCCGGATAAGAACAGCGACGATGAGCTGTTGCAGGACTTCCGGGCCCGTGCCGGCACGGTATTCCATCCCGTAAGCACCTGCATGATGGGGCCGAACCCCGCATCCAGCGTGGTCGACGCGCGTTTGCGGGTACATGGGATCGAAAGTTTGCGCATAATTGACGCCTCGATTTTTCCGACCATCACCTCGGGCAACACCAACGCACCCACGGCTATGGTCGCCGACAAGGGTGCGAGCATGTTGCTGGCCGACGAGCAGGGCTAGGACTGGAGCGGCGCACTATGGGCAGAATTCGGCAAGGCAGAAACCTAACGCTGCACGCGCTGCTCCTGGCGCTATGCGCCGCGGGGCCGTTGGACGCCGCGGCGCCGAGCATCGCGCCCGAGCCGCCCAGCCGGCCGGTCGTGGACTCTCCCGAGTTGGCAAAGCTGGGCGCCTACCCGGTGGGCGTTCGCACGCTCAACCTGGTGGAACACGACGCCGTCGACCTGGCTGCGCCACATAAGGACCGGCATCTGGCGGTCGACCTGTGGTATCCGGCCAAGCCGGTGCCCGGTGCGAAGCCTGAAACCTACCGCGCCAGTTTGCAGTCTGAGCCCTCGGCATCGACCCCGCCACCTGTGAGCTTTGCCATTCCGGGGCTCGCAGTGCGCAACGCGCCCAGTGCGCCCGGGCGCTACCCGCTGGTGGTGGTGTCCCACGGGCGCAGCAACGCCACCATTGCCTTAAGCTGGCTGACGGAAAATCTGGCTTCCAAGGGCTACGTCGTGGCGGCGATCCGTCACGAGGACCTTCCGAGGACCGATCCTACCGAGGCGCCGGAAATGCTGTTGCGGCGCCCGCTCGATATCGCCTTCGTCACGCGCACGCTGCAGGAATCACTCGACCGGGAAGGCCTCATCAATCCTCAACTGACCGCCCTGATCGGCTACTCCATGGGTGGCTATGGGGTGCTGACGGCGGCAGGAGCCGGCCTCGACAAGCAAAGCGCGGCGGCCAAGATCGTGCCGGGCGCGTTGCTCGATCCGTACACCAGCGGCGGTGCGCAGCAGGATGCGATCCGCGTGCGTAATCTTAAGGCGGTCGTCGCCATCGCACCCTGGGGCGGCTCGGTGGCCATGTGGGGCACGGCCGGCATGAGCGGAATCAGCGCGCCGCTGTTCTTGATCGCGGGAGATCACGATCACAGCGTCGATTACGGAACCGGGGCGCGCAACATCCTGGAGACGGCCACCGGCTCGCGCCGCTACCTGCTGACCTTTCTCGGTGCTGGCCACGCCCTGGGGTTCGGGCCCGCACCGGCCGAGATGCGCCACAAGGTTTGGGACGTGAGTTGGTTTGAGGACCCGGTGTGGCGCAAGGAGCGCCTGATCGGCATCAGCCTGCACATGATCACGGCCTTTCTCGACCGCTTCGTCAAGGGCGATGAGTCGCGCGCCGCCTACCTTGATGTCACCGTGCCCGAATCGAGCACCGGCCGCTGGCCGGCTCCCGCCGGCACCCCGTTTGACGCCCTCAGCCCCGGCCCTCCCGCCGCCACGCTGTGGAAGGGATTCCAGCGCGACTACGCCGAGAACCTCGAGCTGCTGCAACGCGCACCGGCGGCGGGTACGCCGCCTTAAGGGTGGGGTCCTTGAACCGGATCTGTCTTCTGGATGGTGGCACGGGCCGCGAGCTGCTGCGGATCGGCGCGCCGTTTGCGCAGCCCGAGTGGTCGGCCCTGGCGTTGATCCAGGGTCCGCAATTTGTCAGTCGCGTGCACCAGAATTTTGTCGCCTCCGGTGCGGACGTCATCACCACCAACAGTTATGCGGTCGTGCCTTTTCATCTGGGGCAAGAACGCTTCGAGCGCGAGGGGTATTCGCTGGCGGCTCTCTCGGGGCGGCTGGCTCGCGAGGTGGCCGATCGCTCGCAGCGCCCTGTGAAGGTCGCCGGATGCCTGCCGCCCCTGTCCGGTTCCTATCGCGCGGATCGCTTCGACGCCGGCCGGGCCAGACCCATCCTGACCACACTCGTAGATGCCCTGGAGCCCTCCGTCGATCTATGGCTCGCCGAGACTCTTAGCGCCCCTGCGGAAGCAGAACTGGTGCGCGAGGTGCTGGGCGCGGAAAGCAAACCGTTGTGGCTGTCCTTCACGCTGGCCGATGAGGGCGCCCCGGCCTCGGCACCGCTCCTGCGATCGGGCGAGCGGGCCGCTGAGGCGGTGGCGAGCGCGGTGCGGCTGGGGGCGGCCGCCGTGCTCTTCAACTGCAGCCGTCCGGAAGTGATGGGGGCGGCGATCACCGAAGCGGCGCAGGTGCTCGCCGGTCAGGATCAGGTCACCGAGCGGATCCTGATCGGCGTATATGCCAACGCCTTTGTGCCGCTGGCGGCGCTCACGGAAGCCAACGAGGCGCTGAGCGAGCTGCGTGTGGATGTCAGCCCTGCGGTCTATCTGCAATGGGCGAAGGACTGGGTCGAGCGCGGCGCGCAGATCATCGGGGGATGCTGTGGCATCGGGCCTGAGCACATCGCAGAACTGGGGAAACTCAATGCCAGCTAATTTCCTGATCCTCATGGCCGATCAACTGACCGCAGGCGCGCTTCGCGCCTACGGCGGTTCGGCCCTGACTCCCCATATCGATGCGCTCGCCGCCGGCGGGGTGGTTTTCGACTCTTTCTATTGCAACAGCCCGCTGTGCGCTCCCTCGCGCTACTCTTTTATGGCCGGCCAGCTCCCCTCGAAGATCGGGGCTTTTGACAACGCGGCCGAATTTGCCGCGCACACTCCGACCCTGGCCCATTACCTGCGGCGCGCAGGCTATCAGACGGCGCTCAGCGGCAAGATGCACTTTTGCGG
>Ga0157379_10001884_pt1 | contig 17346 bp, 14 predicted proteins | sample S25metaG_FD_121802 | JGI IMG/M metagenome (GOLD analysis project Ga0157379, IMG submission 121802) | Switchgrass rhizosphere microbial communities from Kellogg Biological Station, Michigan, USA - S2-5 metaG | ecosystem: Host-associated > Plants > Roots > Rhizosphere > Soil | place: USA... | reverse complement strand
GCCGCTTGAAGCTTTTTCGCGCAAACTTACACCCAACGATCCAAGGGATGCTGCCTTCATGCTCGCGATCCGCCGCGCAGGCACTGGCGCTACCTATGAGCCCTATCGCGCTGGCGAGACACCGTGGCATGCGGCGGTAGCAGCGACATACGCCCATGCCACGGCTCCGCTGCGTCGCCTCGCCGACCGCTACGTGATACGTGCAGCCCTCTCTGTCATGCAGGGACAGCCCGTCGAAGAACAGGTGAGCGCCGCGTTCGAGAAACTGCCAGCTGACTGGTGTCGATACTACCCACCGCCTCCTCCGTTTCGCGCCGGTCTGAACCAGCTTCTGCGCCGTCAGCCAGCTACCCACCTGAATGACCGATTCGTTCGACGGTCCGGAAAGTCCGCTTTCAGCCCGCGAGCCAAGAGATCCAGTCGTTGGTTCATTGTGCCTCGGTTCGACCGCAAGCCGCCCCAGTACGGTGATCAACGAATCTCAAGGTAGCTACGAGCTTCGTGTTGCCTATGCGCTCGAGTTCCGCCTGGAACCAAGCTTTATAGTTATCGTCTGTCCCCTTAATCTCCCTCCTCGCGTCGATTTCCCGCAGATCAAATTCATCGGGCACTGAGAAGCGGATGCCGCGCCTGAGGAGCGTGCCGACCAAGTAATCGTAGCCCATCAGGCGATCTTCGTGATGCTCGATAGCGTATAGGCCAAATCGATCACGGATCAGCGGATCGATGATCCCATAAACAAATTCCAGTGCAAGATTAGATGCGTCGTCGTCCTCAGGCGGGCAGAAGTGCTGTACCGAGTTACGGTACCGACGAAGCCTTTCGTAGCAAATCGGTTCGGGAATCCGGATACCGGTAGTGGCCCAAAGCACCTGCGGCAGCTTATCGAAGTCGTGAGTCCGACCCCTTTTCAGCAAGGTCGGAAGATCGAGATCGGTGGCGCTACTGTCATCGAGACCGGGAATGTCCTTGAATATCAAGAGAGGATGTTCGGTCGCGATGATTGCCTTGATGAACAACTCGCCGGCATGCGCCGCATTGAGCACTGACATCAGCGGCCAATGCTCGTTCCCAGGGTCCATGAAGCCAGCGTGCATGTTCGCCTGCATCAGCGAGGCACGCGCTAAGCCGAGAATTCGCGAGGGAATTTCGCGCAGCAGTTCGTCTCTCGAAGACATCATCCCTCTTCCGGCTCGTAGACTGCGCCCTTCAATTTGAGCTTTATCGGCGACCTCTTCAGGCGTACCGCGTGAAGGTTTGAACGGTTCTGCATCCAGCATTCCTCTCCGAGAGTACCTGTCACTAGAGTACCTCGATTTGCCTCCGCCACAGAACAAGGACCATTAGTAAGAAGTGAGATAGCTCAAGGGATCGAAGCGATCTTCGATTTCGTAGAGCATCGGGTTGCCTGACGGCTGGACATCGACGGCGCGATAGGAAGCCGGTGTGCGGCACACGACCTCGACGCGCGGATTCGCCAGCGCCGCCAGGGCGATCCCGATCGCATGGGGCTTGGAGCCGATAGCCATCATCGTTGTTCCGCGAGCGATGGACGATTCCACGAAATTAGCGGCATGCCGCGCCACACCAACGGCATCGCAAAGCTTGATGTCCACCTGCTTTGCATTCGGCTCGCGCAGCAATTCATTATACGCCATTCGCTCGCTCCCCAGCATCGGACCATCGCGGCTTGGAGAGGTTTCCTCAATGCATATGAGGCCAAGCCGCCGCGGCTCAAAGCGCTCGATGAAAGGAAGGGACAGGCCGAGTTCGCCGCCTAGCGTCACTAGAAGATCGGCATCGTTCGCGATGTACTCGCTGGCCTCCAGATAGGGTATTTGTCGGGAATGCCATTCGCCTTCTGAAAGGAGCGAGCGCGGGCCGGTTAGAGCTGGAGGAATGCCTGTGCCGCCCGACACGAGATCATATTTGCCCGGCGTGTAGAGACAATCCATCCGAGCAACCAGTTCGTCGGAAAATCCCAGCCCAATCAGATAGAGGACGTAGGTCTTAGGAATGCAGGTGATGTCGAGGAGGATTGACAGCGGACGCTCCGCTTTTGCGTAAAGATCCTGCAGCCAAGCCTTGATGCTAGCGAAATTTTTCTCGGCATCCGTTGAAGCTTCAAGCTCCTTCACACCCAAATCCGATTGCAGCGTTCGAAATGACTCTAACTGGGCGACCTTCGCTGTCTCGACTTCCTCGGACCGTGATTTGAATTTAAGTAGCGTCAGCTGCGCTCCGATTGCGTTGAGGCTTCCGAACGCGGCCGGCCCGCGCGACTCCCAGCTTAGCCCGGCGACGGCCACATCATGGGAGCGCCGCAGCAACTCTTGCTTCTCTAAATTCCGCTGTCGGACAACGAAGTCGCCGATAGCAAGTTCGTCAGCCATCATCGGGATCCATGATCATGAGAAGCTCAAGCTGAGCGTTCGATGCCGGAATCTTCGCGACCAGGTTTTCGGCCCAATCCCGGGTGGTCACTGTGGCACCGCCGAGACACAGGATCGCGAGATCCTGCGGGTCGAGCGCGACCGCTTCATAGGCACCACGAAACGAGAAGCGAAACTTGGGAGAGAAGCGGCGGTGTAGGCGGAACGCGACGGAGCGAAATTGGCCATCGATGTGCCGCACCTGGTGCCGTCTGATTTCAACGGGTCGCAAATAGCCCGCAAGCTCCGCCTGGCGGATCGCCGCGTTGACGAACTTTGCGCTGTTAGAGAGTCCGCCAGCTTCCATTAATGACATGTAATCGACGAAGAAGACACCTCGCTCGGTGGTGCTGAGCGTCCTAGGATCGTTCGGGCTAGTCTGAAGCATCGAAGTATATTCGCCGAGGCCCGCGAGCAATCGGGAGATGACGTCGGTATCGATTTCCGATCGTCGGCTCACTCCCTCGAAATATGATTCGCTTGCCGAATAGATTCCGTTCGTCTGTGTCGAATTAGCGATGGGCGTGCGACTGGTCGCGAACCGGCTCAGGTTGGTCGGCTCCTTTGGATCCCATTTCTGAGCAGTGACATAAGCCTCGTAGATTTCACCCATGATCTCAAGGAAATCGCGGATCGATCCGTCGGCGAGCGAGACAACGATGTTTGCACCAGCAAGGGGCAGCCGCCGAATGCCAAGTGCAGTTGCGAAGTGCAGGAAAGCTCCCCTTTGCTTTCGCCTCAACCAAGCTTCGAATGCAGCGTGGTCGAAGCTGTCAGCAAAAGTCTCCAGCTTTTCGATGTCTCCCGCTTCCAGCGTCGTCTTGAACGCTTCTTCCCGCCCCCGCCACAACATCAGGACATACGCTTCGTAATAAGGGAGACGGCCCTCTTCCGCGTCGTAGCGTGGAGGAACCTTCTTTTTTTTCTTCCTCATCAGTTCAAGCAGTCGTTCGGCGCCCTGTCGAAGAAGCGAGGTCGCGGGTCGCTGCGACCGGGTGACTAGCACACCCATCATGTCGTTCACATCCCACCGCCCCAAACGCTGCTGGATGTCGAAAAAGGATGAAATCTCGGTTTGGCTCAGCGTTGGCCTATCGGGCTGCGGAAGCGAGAAGATGAGCCGAAGGCTTACCACGGATTGGCAAAGTTGACGGAATGCATTTTCGTCGCGTCCGTCGAGCGAGATGACACGGCGATCTGCATCGGTGAGCGGCTGCGATTCGATAAAGGTCTCGCTATCGTCCCGCCCGCCGCCGACCGAGCTGACAACCCAAGAACACGGAGAGCGGCTAAGGCGAACTAAACTGTTTAGGCTCTTGCGCTGCAGTCTGCTTAGAACCTCGCAGTCATCAAGGCAGAATTTGAAGCCCACAATTTGCGGGCCCATATTCGTCTTGAGCCGAATTGCCGCACTGACCCGCTCTGCGAAATAGGACAGCATGCGATAAGGCTCGCGATCGGGCAATTCTTCGACAAGTTCGCCAACAGTGCCGCGGCCACACGCGCGATTCATCGCGCTGACCATGAGCCGCAGACAGCGAGTTAGATCGAGAAAGGTAATTGGGGAGCGAGGTCCAAAGCGGGCGATTGCCGGGAACTCGTCCATGAAATCGGAGACGAGTTGTAGCTCCTGGGCTGCCGCGATCTCGATCTCTCCCATCTCACGAAGATTATGGCAGGCATCGGCTACCCGCTCGATGCAAATGGCCTCAACCGCGGCTGAAAAGAACGAATAGAATTCATATTCGGAATTCTGGACGTTAGGGAAGATTGCAGCCCAATCAGTGAAAGACATGGACGCCGATATGTGGTCGGGGAAGCGGATGTAGATTCCGATGTTCTTGAAATCAGCAAGTCGACGTTGCATTCGTAGGGACTCATTGTAGCAAAGGTCTTCCCAGCATATGCCCTTGAGCAGCGTTGTCTTTCCGGTGCCGCGGGTTCCGTGAATGTAAGTCGACTTGTCAGCTGACAGCTCCTCTGCCTCTTCAGTGAACCAGATCAGCGGCCGACCGTCAGTATGATGTTCCCATCTCGTCGGGCGAAAAGGGTTGATTACGCCACTCGTCATATCCGAGCTTCCAATATCCAACTGTCGGGCTTCGCGTCGTAGTTCTCCACCGAGATCGATTGATCTGCCATGAGAAGCTCAACGCACTCTTGCAATTGCTCGTCGACGTCTGATTGGAAATGTTGTCCGCATTCGCGCAGCAAATCCGACCAATAGCATTGTCTGGCTCCAAGCAGGTAGGCATACACTTTCGCCAGTCCGTTATCGAGCGACCTACGGCGCTTTCCGATCAGCGGCACCGTCAATCGCTGACCCTGCCGGAGCACGGCTGACAGATCGAAGGTCCATGGAATCACGTGTCCGACGAGCGGATTGCCCGACCGGGTGAAAACAACCTCCACGACATTGAAACCGGCTTCGGCCGCGGGAGCTGAGATACATACCAGCACATCGCCGCCAGGCACCGAGAGTACCTCGACGGGGTCAGTATGGATGTGGCCGTGGAGATAAAGAATGGGGCGCTTAGCTTCCATCAGGGAAGATCGGACCGCCCCTGAATTAACAAGCTCGGTGTAGGGAGCGAGCCGTGTGAGACGCTGGGGCAAGAGATTGTGGTGCGCGACGACAACAAGTTGCTGTTCGCGGGGCAGCAAGCCAGCAAATTCAACCAGTTGAGAAATGCTAGAATCCGAGAAAGCTGGCGTGTCGAATTGACGATCATAATACGCGTTGAGGACCTTGGAATCGCCGGCCACGATTGCGGCCTCGATAGCGGCTCCAACGCTGACGCGGAATTCCACCGGAATATATTCTACAGCGCCGCAGCCCCAACAGCTGTTCATGAGAACAAGGGTGCATCCAGCATCCGTGGGGCCAACGTGGCTTACAAGTGACCTGTCGACCGGGATTTGGCCAAGCCCGGCTGCACTAAGGGCAGCATTGAGCGGGCCGAACTTCGCCGTCATGCTCGGCAGCTTAGCCAAGTTGCGATCAATATCGTGGTTGCCGGGCACGATTCCGCAGAAGGTTGATGCATTTCGGCGTCCCGTACCAAGCTGCAGCGCATTCGCAACGTAGGTTAGGCCAGCCTTGTAACCGTCGAGTTTCCCGAAGTCGGTCATGTCGCCCATCAATAGGACTCCATCGACTTCTCCAGCCTCGCACATGCGATAGATGCGCTTGAAGACGGTCTTGATTGGCTGGCGAGAAATGACATTACGCAACTCGACGGAGAAAGTGCGATCCTTCTGGTCTACGGTTCGCTCCGTCCGCGCTGCGGAGGGCAAGTGTAGATCACCGATCTGCAGCAACCGGACCCGCGGCAATCCCAATCTATCCCTCCCCATGTGGCCTGCGGTATTTCTTGCATGCCAGTCGCCTGCATCGCAAGAAAATGCGCATCAAAGGTATGGTTAACGCCGACGTGGGAGGCAATCGCTTAGCGTTTGCGCCGGGCAATGTAGTGATTGTCGGCGTCGGCTTTTCGTGGAACGCCGGCCAACCCGGTCGCCTGCAGTGACGCAGCGCTCGCGAGTACTTTCGGATCGGCCATTTCGGCTACCGGAGAGATGTGATGGGATACTCAGACTTTGACCCCGCCGTGCGTGCACGGCGCCCCTGGTATGCTGGACAGAAAGTCGGCCCTAAGCGTCCGCTGAAGCCTCGCGACATCTGGGCCATTCGGTTTTATCTTGATGAGCACAGGAGACTGCGGGACCGGGCGCTGTTTGATCTGGCCATCGATAGCAAGCTTCGCGGCTGCGACCTCGTCAAACTCAAGATCGGCGACGTGGTCAGTGGCGGTGACATCCGGAACCGGTCAACCGTCATCCAGCAGAAGACGGGCAAACCCGTCCAGTTCGAGATCATGTTGGAAGCCCGAAAGAGCCTGACGATTTGGCTGGAGCGACGCCGCGGCAACGTTCATGATTTCCTTTTCCCCAGCCGTGTGGACTATCTCGGCCACTTGGGCACACGGCAATATGCTCGTCTGGTCGATGAATGGGTCTCGACTGTCGGTCTGGATCAGCGCGAATACGGCACCCATTCACTGCGCCGAACGAAGGCTTCCCTCATTTACAAGGCAACGGGAAATCTGCGGGCCGTCCAGATATTGCTCGGCCACACCAACATCGAAAACACTGTGCGCTATCTCGGCGTCGATATCGACGACGCACTGACGTTGCGAGAGAACCGAAATCTGAATTATCGCCGGCTTCTCGATCGGCTTGGGGAGCCGGCACCGACACATGAATCGACGGCAGCTAACGGAATTCGACCCCGGGCTGAAAGGGAGGCTTTGTCGGCGGTCCCCGCTAATTAGTCCCAGACCTGCGCGCTCTCCGCGTCATAAAACTCGACTTCCAACGGCCATTTCTCATGACGAAGGCTCGCAAGCCACTTGGCGCGCGCAATTATCTGCTCGTTCCAGGCCTCCAGCGGATCGCCGTAAATGCCGACGTAGAGCCTTTTGAACCTACCGCGGCCGATACGTGTGAGAATGTGGTCGTCGTTCGCAGCCAGCGAATGTCCGAAGATAAACCAGCAATGCTTGCCTTGGATCACATTGTTGGTGAGCTGTTTGAGGCCCTGATAGAGATAAGCATTGTGCCGAATCTTCTCCTTTTTCTGGGCGCTCGTTCCCTCCGCCACGAATAGGGGGAACTTGTTGTCAGCGAGCGCGGCGCGGACTTGGTCGATCAGCGGCGCCCCCTTCCTGACCCAAGTGTATTTGAGCAGGTCCTTGCCAGAATCGAACAGGTGCAGCGCGCCGTGCAGGAACATGACGTTGGCGCCATGGGCGTTCGTCTCCCCTTGCCAAACTACATAGTCTGCGTCCGGCTCATCCTCGTCGTTGCCAAATCCATCGCTCTTAGCAAGCTCGATTGAATCTCCGAACGGCAGATCCTCATGCATCAGCGTCCAGTACAGAAGAAGGTCGTAGTTGAGCGTGAAGACGCAGCCCGCCCTCTCACCGGAAAGGAGGTGCGAGAGGAAGCGACGGCAGGCCCAGAACTTCGCATCGGGAATGTCTGACGGAATATGTGGGTGGTTGCCCGCGATGGTCTGAACCAGGATCTCCTTTAACATAGCGGCATGCTCAAGCATTTTGGCCGGTGCCGCGCCTTCATCGGCAACATAGGCTGGTAGGATGGTGGCGGCACTCTCCAGCGTACGGATGACGGCCTCAAAGTCCCTAGTGCCCAGGGCCGTAAAGACCGCTTCCACCTCGGGCGCGCCGGAGAAGTCGGCCTGATCGTAAAGAGAGCCATAGTGGAAGATGTCCGCCCGACAGGCGATGCTGAAGCCATTGCCCAGCAGCAGGTGTCGCTTCGAAAATTGTTCGGAATCGGCGATTGCTTGTTTGAACGTAGGTAACGACAAGATCTTCTCCCCCGGGCACCGATCAGTATTGCCGCAACTGATCCCCGGAAGTACCAGAGCAGCGTGCAATTGCTCCGACAATCTACCAGTCTGGCGTCCCTGCGCCAGCCAGTGTGGCGTTGCTTGCGAGGAGCCCATGCTCGACCCCCTCGATCGCAGAACGGGTGTCAGCTATGGGTAGCGCGACGAGCGGTGTAATCTTCCGATTTGTCGGCGGATCCTCATCGCGAACCGCAGATTTTGCCCTATTTCAGTCGACGCGCAGCCCGACCCAGCTCCTCGTCGCTGAACAGGACCCGCCACGGTTCACGCTGAACGATGGACTCGATTGCTAGGTCAAGTCTGCCCAGGAGCGCAAGCCGGTTGAAGCCCTCGGATGGCGGTGATGCCAAAAGGCGATGTGCGGTCTCAATCGCCCCGTGGTCTTGTATCATCTTCGGCATTCCTGTCTGCTTTTTGGCACCTCGAATAATCTGCGAAATGGCGGATTTGTTGGCGACAAGAACCTCCGGTCTCTTATATCCATTCAGAAGGCTACGGTCGCTACATCTTCGCCATTTCCAAGCAGAATGAGCCCTGGAGCAAACGTGAAGCTTGTCTTCGCAAAAACGGACTCGCCCTCACCTTCTCCTTCGCCGTACTGTTCCCAATATGCTTGGACAGGTTGATGTCGTGCGTTGGTAGCTAGTATTCCTGCCTTGGCATGGAGCCACGGATAGGTCTCTCTCACTGATGAGAGGTGTGCTTCAACGGTCGTTAGAAGTTTCTGAGCTGCCAACGCGGCTGCCTCCTCCCCACCACCTTCCTTTGCCGAGTGGAAAAGAATAGCGCCGTATATTTGATAGCGGTCGAGTAGTCCAAGCCGATGATACATCGTAAGTAGGCAAGTGACCCGGTCAATGTCCTGGATGACACCTGCAACGTTGCTTATGCCAAGCTTCGCTTCAGCCAGAAGAAGAGGTGGACGATCCTCACTTGAAGGACGCACCACAATGTCTATCCGGCGGGAATCTTTTTCACCAAACCTATACTCCTTCAACAAGTCGGCAATCTCTGCCCACCTCTTTCGATCATTCATGCTGCGTAAGCGAGCCAAGCCACCCGCCTGCCGACGAAGGTCTTTCATGTGAGTTTCAAGGCTAACGTACCGGTCGACGCGCGTGAGCTTCTTCGCCACCTCAACAGTCGTGACATACTCCGGGTGGATGTCGGCGTTCTCGAAGGTTTCCGTCTCAACCCCAAGAAAAAAGCGGCAGGTATCAAACGCCTCTGCAACCCCCGCGCCGATGCATCTGACAAAATGTTCAGCGTCATCATCCATCATCACGTTCTCCAGAAAAATTAGGCCTCTATCAGATTTACCTGAACAAACGGCAGGTAACGACGCTCACCGCCAGGACGGCGAATGTCGGCTCTGTCGGCGGAGCTATTCGCTGCGAGGACAAGGGTCCTCCGGCGTCACCAGAGAACGGGTTTGGCGATCATTAGCCAGAACACACCCATGAGTCCGAGAAATGCCGGCCATCCAAGCGCGAACCAGAGCCACATGGTGCGGTCGTAGTTTATTCCGAGCGACTGGCCGGTCTGGGCGGCGATCTGCGCGAGGCGCTGTGCCTTGATTTGAAGCCAGACGACGGGAGCCCAGCAGATGAACGCAAGGGCATAAAGCGCATAGGTGACCAGCAGCCAGGATTCGGCCAAGGAATAGCCCGCGAGGTGGGCCAGCAGAACGCCGCTCACCGGCTGCACGAGTCCGCTGGTACCGGTGAAAATCCAGTCCGCCTTGACCACCATGCAGCCAACACGCGCGATCGTCTCGGGCTCGCGGGTCAAGTGCGCATTCCAGAAATACCATGCGGTGCCGGCGCCGAAGCCGAACAGGATCGTGCTGCTGACAATATGCACCCATTTGACGAACAGGTAGAGATCCATCAGCGTTTATTCCCGATTACGCCATAGACCGCGATGGCCAGCATCACCGGTAGGTTCTTGAGAAGCGGCCCGAGCGGATCGAGCCAAAGCTGCGGCAGGGCGACTCCGATCACAACGGTGTAACCGCACACGATTGTTAGCTGCACCAAGGCAGCCCGTGCCGCCGACCGCCCAAAAAGCAACTCGGCGGCGACAAGGATTTCGAGCACACTGCTTCCGATGCGCATCGGAGCGGCCCATGCCATCGGCAGTCCGAGACTACGCACCAAGGCCTCGGTCTGCGGCGCTCCGTACCTAAGCCCCAGCCAAGCCGACCCCAGCCACATCAGGATGAGCGCGGCCTGCAGTGTAGGCGCCAGGAAAAACAGCCTCGCGTGCCAACGATCCTGCACTTGGGCTGGCCTGTCACGAAGGGCGGCGTCGAGACGGCGAGGCGTAAACCCCACGGCCTTGGCAAAGGCCTCGCTGTCGCCGGCGTTTCCTGCCACCATCTGGGTCAGGCTGTTGGTCGAGATGGGGCCATCGCCCACGAGATCGCCAACATGCCCGAGCAACCGCAGAAGTGGCATCGGCACCGACACGAAGCGGGCCGATCCGAAGCCTAGCCACGCCCGATAGCGTGCGAGCAAACCCTTCAGGCTGATAGTCTCGGGGCCGACTAGCTCAAGCGTCTGTCTCGGCGGCACCTCACCCTCACAGGCTATTCGCACCGTCCGTGCCAGATCGTTCACATGGATCGGTGTGAAAGCGAAATCGCCTCGACCGGGCAGGGGCACGATCCACGGCAAACAAGCCATTCCCCGCAATAGCGAGGTGCCTCCATAGCTCCCGTCGCCATAGACCAGCGACGGACGAAGGATTGTGTAGTCCAGGCCGGAAGTGCGCAATGCCGCCTCACCCGCAAGCTTTGAGACGGAATAGTCCGTCGCCACATCGTCCCGTGCGCTGATTGCCGAGATCAGAACTATTCGCCGAACCGCAGCGGCAACAGCAGCTTCATGAAGGGCCTTCGGCATGTCGACATGGACTGCTTGCATGTCTGGCCCGCGCAGTAGCCCCGCCGCGTTTACAACGACGTCCATGTCCGAGAGGTGGATGGACCAATCCTCCGGGCTGACGGCCTTCGCAAGATCGAGTGCAACGAAGGTGGCTTGAGAGAACGCCGCCACCAGAGCTTTCGCCGATCGCGCCACTCCGACGACGACGTGGCCGGCAGCAAGTAGTTCAGCAACAATGTGCCGCCCGATGAAACCACCCGCGCCAAGTACCAGAATTTGCATGAGCCCCCTTGTGCAACTCCGGTAGCACCAGGAAGAATATGAATGAAGGGCGGGTTACAAGGATGCCCTCCAAACCTTTGAACGGCAGCTCTGTCGGCGGCTGACGCCCCGATGCTGCAGCGGCGTCCTCGATCCTCGCGGCGATCCTCAAACCGTGCGGTCACGGCTGACTTTTCTTGCTGGCCTGTGCAAGAAATACCCCCACCTCAACCCACCGGCTCCGTGCTCTGCACGTCGTAAATCCGCATCGATAGGCGCGAATCCAGACGATGGTCCAGCAGTGCCTGGAAGATGTCGCGGCAGGTCTCTAGCGTTGGCACGATGCGCCCCTCCCGGTCGAACCCTATGGTCAAACCCATCGCCGCGCAGTTCGCCCGCAGGTTGTCCATGAAGCCTCGATCGCGGAAGTGGCCTTTTTCGCGGATAGCGATTGCCCGGCGCAGATGGATTTTGTTCGTCCCGACAAACTCAGTGATCGCCGCCATGTCAGAGAATATGCCGTTAAAGTCAGGTTCCCCGACCAACTCCTCGAAGGCCTCGACATGCCCGGCCCGGTAGGCGAGGACGGACTCGAACCGCGATTTGTTCGACACGAAAATGTCGCCGCCCAAGACGAAGAAGTCAAAGTACGGCTCGAGGCTGAACGCCGGCCGCTCGTCGATGTCGAGCTCCTCGTCATCGAACACCACACGTAGAATGCCAGAGGACCGACGCGTGCTCCACGTGGCGTTCGTCTTGCGGACGGCAAGCAGGGCGCCCGCCTCGGTCGCGAAGCGCAACATGTAAAAGTCGGAGTTGGCAATGTCCCTCAGCTGCCTGACCTTCAAGTCCTCGGTCGGGTTGGCGGCCTGCGCCTCGACCAGCGCGATGTGGGTCTCGTCGGCATTGAGCGTCAGCACACTCGTCTCGTGGTTCTGGGCAAGAACCTCGTAGGCAATTGTCTCATCCACGGCGCCGATGGCGCCCGACACCGCGGCGCGCAGCGACGCCGCGAGTTCGTCGGTGATGCCCACCCAGCGACCCCTGAAGACGGGAAGTCCGTCCCTCGTGGATCGCTTGTAGACCCACACTGTGAGGTCCGAACTCTCGACGTCGAATGCGTTCAGATCAGCAAGATCAGCCATCCGTCTCTCCCTGTTCCATCTCCCGCAGGATCATCACGTCCTGCAGGCTGCCCTGATAGTAAGTCCTGTTGGGATGCACTTCCGTCCGGCCAAGCGCGCGCCCGACGCGCGGGTCGCTGCTCCGCATATAGCTGTACTTCAACTCGAACAGCCGCCAGCCGAACACGATGAGAACCGGGTTCATCGCGATCTGGCCAGAGCGGTAGGTGATCCAGAATATCCAGAGGAAAAGCACGGCGAAGCCGAGCAACTTGCTGGGCGATCCGTAGTCGAGCCCCATGAATGACACGATATAGGGGATGACGTAATTGATGAGGTCGGCGGGGACGTGCTTAACCTCCGTGACCGTGATCTGGCGCGGAGTTCCGACGACCTTCAGCGTCATGAGAGTGGTCGCAAGGCACACGCGGAGATTCTTGACCTCTCCAAAGCCGGTCAGCTCGGGTAGCGCGGCAGCGGCCGTCGAGACCGTATTGTCGCCCAGCCACTTGCTGTTGCTCTCGTTGAGCGTCAGCGTCACGTCGGCGATGTTGCCGGTGCTGCCGTCCGCGCGCGTAAAATGACCCTCATGCGCGATCGTGTTGCCGCCGACCGCGGTCGGGCTTGCAGGCGCCGTGTTGCTGAGGCTGATCGAGACGATCCCGAGCTGCGACAACGTCTTCAGCTCGCCAGCATCGGTGATGCCGTCCTGGTCATAATCCTGCCAGACCTTGAGCGATGCGAACACCGCGTCAGAGGCATTGATCACGCCGTCGAGATTGCTGTCGTAGCCTGCCAGCATGTCGAAGCCGCCGGTCGACTGGTTACCGAACATCTCGCCGACATTGTCGATCACGCCGTTGCTGTTGGCGTCGCGCACCAAGAAGCCATCGGTGCCTCGGACCCAGCCCGTATGCTCACCGAAGCCGTCGCTATCGAACTCAAAATGGACCGAGCTCACATCCTCAGCAACAAGATTGTAGCCATCGCCATTGAGGTCGAGCACGAGCGGATCTTTACCGCCCAGCCCGACGCCAAAACCAGCCTTAAGGGCGAGGTTCAGATACTGCTCGAAATGGGCACGATTAAAGCTAGAATCGCGCCCTCCTGCCTGGAAAACCGTTACACCAGCGGTGCCGACACCGCTGTTCATGTCGAGGCTGTAATTCTTGATCGCCGCGGATCCACCTTGGCCCCAGCCAAGATTTGCTTCAAGTGTTCCATCCGCATCGAGGCGGTAGCGTGCGAATTTCATCGTGGCCTGATCGACGAAGATGGAAGCGGTGTAGATCAGCTCTGAGCCAATCACCGGGAAGGCTGCTGTGAGCGATGAGAAGGGCGACCAATAGGCGAGATTGCCTTCCATCCACCATTGCTTCACGCCGCCATAAAGCCGAATTCCACCATAGCTAACGCTGTCGCCAGCGCCTGCCTCACCATCCTCGATCCAAGTGTTGGCTCCTGCTTCAAACTCGTCTGCGCCGCTGCCGCCAAACATGTGGGTTTCGTGCCCGGCGGCGGCGAGAGTGTCGTCACCTTGCCCGCCGTAGAGAGCGGAATAGCCTTCACTTTCGCGACCGGCTTCGCTGCTGGCTCCTGCGGCCTTGAGCCAATCATCATTAACTGTGCCGATCGCCGAATTGGCATTCTTGAGCAATAGCTCATGTTGTGCCGTATTGGCGAAATGCAGCTTTCCCAGGAGTGGAATTTCTGGAGTGGAGTAGAGGTAATCGACCGTTTGGTTATCCAAGTCGGACAAATCGACGTGAACACCAGCTGCCGCAGTACCGAACGGCAAATCCTCACCTGTTCGACCAGCATGGGACAGATCAATCATGTCGGCGTCAAGCGTAAACCCCGATGCACCGAAATCGATCGTCATCTTACTGACCGGAGAAGACGAAAGTGGCATCATCGAGCCAAGATCGTTCACCGTTACGATATCGGAATAATGGGTCAGGTTTACGCGTTCTACTCCGGCTATAACGTCCTGGCCACCCAATCCATCATCACTGACTTCCAATTGAATTTTTGGAGCATCTTCGAGGGCAAAGGAATCGCTTACCGGCCCAAGGGCATCGAAATTACCGATATCTGCGGTCACGCCATGAGTAGCGCCCGAAACCACAGTTCCCCCAAAGGTGCCGCCATCATAATTTACTACGTCAATATCAGACGGCGTAGTCGGAAGGGTGTGGCCTGGAACATCGAAGCCACTCCCGACTATCGTATCGTCTCCGCCGCCGCCGAGGATCGTATCGTCTCCACGACCGCCTACGATGACATCGTTTCCAAGGCCGCCGACTATGGTATCATCGCCATCAAATCCAAACGCCGTGCTATTTTGATCCACGGATTCAGCGGTAGGTATGACTTTATACCCGAAAGTCAGCAGATTATCATTTCCGGGATAAGCGTATTGAGGAAGTCCGGAAATATAATTGTCAAAATTTATTCCAACATTGTATAGGACAGAAGCTGCTACCGAATTGCTATTTTGGTCATTCCCCAATCCAGTGAAAAGATCATAGGATAGGCTTGCAGCGCCAATCTCTTGAACGTGCTGGAGCATCTGAGACCATACTGTAGCCGGATCGCGACCGCCGAGGTCGAGAACCTGGCTACCATGCAAGCTGCGATCTTCAATTGGCCGGAAATCTTCGCTATCTTCGATGGGAAGGCCCGCTTCGATTATTATAGAGCCAAAGGGAGGGTCTGTAATGGAGGGGTCGGGGCCACCACGAATTACGTATTCCTGCCCATTGTCATCAACATATACGAGATAGGCGTGCCCGAATCCGAGCCCTCCAATGAGCGGAATGGGCTTACCTTCGATCCTGATCTCTGCCATTAAAACACCCTTATTTGCTGAAGTTTTTCGTCGGTGTACTTGAAAGATACGTCAACCCTATCGTAACCAAGCATAAAAATATTCTTTAATCTGTCATTGTAGTGCTCTGTATACCGAATATGCCGATATTGCTTTTTATCTTTTTTATCTAGCAACAACTTAAAACGATCGCTATTCATCACGATCTGAGCACACTTCGGATTTGATCCTAATGGTACAATTTTTTCTAATATTAGTTTCAAGCTATTCTTATTATTAAGAGTAAAATTTGAAAGGCGGGTCTCGCAAGGAATTAAATTCTCGTGTTGCGAGCACGCTCCTGTCGCGCCGACTAAGCTCAAAAAAATAAAAGATCTTTTCGTGATCATTACCGCTCTCTCCCCGCTTCAAGGCGCGCTTGATTGATAGGGCTTAAGAGATAACTCAGGATGCTGCGTCTTCCGGTACGGATATCGGCTGTGGCTGCCATGCCAGGCGAGAGATGCACCTGTTCGTTGGCTCCGATAATCGCGCTATGTTCCATTGACACGCGAACGGTATAAACAAGACCCTGCGCGGCAGGCTTGCCTTGGGTCGTTTTCTCATCCTCAACCGCATCAGCACTGATCCACTCGACATGACCCGGCACAGTTCCGTAGCGCGTGAACGGAAACGCCTCTAACTTGACTGCTACCCGCTGCCCGACACGCACGAATCCAACATCCTTGTTGGCGAGCTTGACCTCAGCCACCAGCGAGCCGCCCTTGGGCACGATGACCATAATCGGCTTGGCCGGCTCGACCACGCCGCCGATGGTGTGAACCGCCAGCTGCGCCACCGTTCCATCGACCGGAGAGAACAACTGCTGAAGGCTTGAGCGCTGGGTCGCTTTGGTCAGCTCCTCACGACGGAGATCAGCCTCCGCCTCGGCTTTCGCGAGCTGATCGAGCACCTTGGCGCGTGCTTGCGACCGGCTCTGGCTCGCGCTGTTGCCCGCACGCGCCATTTGGGCTTGGGCCTTGTTGGCGGTGTCGAGCGCAATGTCCCGATCGCGTGCTGCAGCCATGCGCTGGCGACGCATCTCGATCACCTTGAGCTTGGACACATAGCCCTTTTCCAGAAGCTGCTCATTGGCCTGGAGCTGCTCGTCGAGCAGCGGCAGAGTCTCGTCAAGCTTGACCGCCTGCTTGCGCGCTTCCTCGCGCGCAGAAGAAGCGGCCTGTCGATCATTCTCGTAAGCCGCAATGCCGGCTTCGATGTCACCCAGCTCAGCCGTAGCAAGCCTGCGTTGCGTCTCAGCGATCTGAATTGGCGTGCCTTCAGGTGCTCGAAAAGCCATCCCATGCCCGTCCAATGCGGACAGAATTGCCGTCGCTCGCGCCCCATCAAGCTCAGCGGTGCGTAAAGCCTTCTGCGCCTGAGCTGCTTCTGCCGTCGAGACGGTGGGATCGAGCGCAACTAGCGGCTGCCCCTTCCTCACATGCTGCCCATCCCGGACCAGGATCGCGCGTACAATGCCAGCCTCCGCCGGCTGGACCAGTTTCACATTGTCCGCAGGAATCAGCTTGCCCGGTGCGGAAGCCACCACGTCGATCTCGCCGAACGTCAGCCACAGCAGCGTGATGATGAATGTCGACGCAAGCAGATAGGCTGCGATCCGCCCACCGGGAGAGACTGGCTTCTCGACGATCTCCAATGCGGCCGGCAGGAAATCCGCATCGCTCGATTTCATCAACCACTGGCCGCGCTGCTTCTCTTCAGCCAGCGCCAATTTGGCGATCTCCCAATGACGGCTGATCGCGTTCATGCCACCGCCTCGTAATCCGCGCCGATCACGCCCATCTGGCGGCGATGGAGATCGGCATAGCGCCCGCCAAGCTTCAACAGCTCGTCATGGCTGCCGCTCTCGACGATTCGACCGTTTTCCAGCGCAATGATGCGCTGGCACTGACGCACGGCGGAGAGGCGATGCGCGATGATGATGACGGTACGTCCCCGTGCCATCATCTTGAGGTTCTTCTGGATGATCTCTTCGCTCTCGGCATCAAGCGCGGAGGTGGCCTCGTCGAGGATGAGGATGCGCGGGCTGGTTACCAGCGCTCTTGCAATCGCGATGCGCTGCCGCTGGCCGCCCGAGAGATTGGTGCCGCGCTCCTCCACCACCGTATCATAGGCTTGCGGCAAGCCGACGATGAACTCATGCGCGCCCGCCAGCTCAGCTGCGGCTTTGACCTGTTCGATCGGCATGGCGGGTTGGGAGAGCGCGATGTTTTCGCGGATCGAGCGATTGAACAGGAGGTTCTCCTGCAGCACCACGCCGATCTGCCGGCGCAACCAGGCCGGATCGATCTGAGCGATATCGACCCCATCGATC
>Ga0157379_10001883_pt1 | contig 17354 bp, 21 predicted proteins | sample S25metaG_FD_121802 | JGI IMG/M metagenome (GOLD analysis project Ga0157379, IMG submission 121802) | Switchgrass rhizosphere microbial communities from Kellogg Biological Station, Michigan, USA - S2-5 metaG | ecosystem: Host-associated > Plants > Roots > Rhizosphere > Soil | place: USA... | reverse complement strand
CCGTGTGCAGTCGGCTAAAGGTCAGGAGACCTCGAAGCCTGCCGAAAGCTTCATTGTAAACGAAGCTTGCATGTCTAGCGTTATAAAAGCGAGTATAACATAACTCTGCTTCTTCGTTGAAATACCTTCGATTCTAGTCCCCTCAAAACATTTCTTTATATTTACACCTGAGTCCACAATGTGCCATAATGTGAGTAGATCAACTCAAGTAAGGATGGAGCTAACCTATCTCAAGATCGTCGATGGAAGATATCACACCCCATGTGGCCATTTTATTGGCATGTCCACTCGCCACTGTGACTGCCTGCGGCCGAATTGTTTATTTAGCAGGAGACACGCACACCCATATGGTTAGTAAATTCTGTCAATGGCATTCATACGGAGGAAGCATCCTGGGCGCACCGGGATACTTCAACGCTGACACCGTTCACTTGTTCTGTTTGCTTGCTTTCTCAAAAATTTGATTGAGCGCTGTTGATTAGGTTGCAAGTCTCAAGGATGCATTAAAATGATGGCCTTGCCAGTTAAGAATCCGATTCGCGTCAGTCCGACAAAATGTAGCTTCTGTCGACACCGACAAGAGGAAACGAGCACCACGTACACAGCGAAGTCAGAAGAGTCAAAGAGCCAGGAAGAGTAATACGTCCATTATAATGAATGTCCTTGAGATATTGCTCAGAGTTGATCTCGATGTAGAAGGTTTTTGAAAAAGCAGGAGTTGCGGAAGGAGGAAGCGTCGGGTATAATGCTGGACATAGATATATATACCAAAAAATAATGACTATCTTCTTGCCATACGTTCCCGGAATTTGATTCTCATAGCAAGAGAGACCTTTTTCCGCACCTATAACCAAATTTAAATATCTCAGAAAATTACAGTAATTGTACGAATAAACGCACCTCGTCCGCAAACTTCCGCCTCCATCGTTCCCTCTGTAGTCTTCGTCTCTTCTCTCCCTTTTGTTCATGTCGAGCCGTCAACCGAAGTTCCTTCCTAACATTGTTCTCCCGTAAAATCCCGTTTAGCTTATTCCAAGCCTTGGTGAGAGTGTCCGAACCATAGCCTTTAACATCGACAGTACGACCTGGCATATAAAATTTTAGATATCAAATATAGAAAAAGACGTAACAAACTCCACCAGCATATGGATCCAGGGGAATAAACCCTTTCTTCTGTGCCAAATTCGCCCATCGAACATGAGGGCTGCTTTCCTGTGGTAAGGACGAAGGTGTGATGACACTTGGGCCCACGAGATCATCGAAATGCTGATTGGCCGGACGTCCCATAGTTCTTAAGTTTGAAGTTAGGTTTGCCATTGTTGTCTCCCCGAGATGGGGTAAGGAGGTCTTTTGAAACGGTTGTTTTTCAATCGGCGGACCACTGGGCATCGGTGCAGAAGGATAGAACAGACATCTTCGACCGTCAGGTCTACATACGCGTAGTGCGGGGGGTGGTTGAATGCGTGCACACCGGGCGACGGTGGAGGAGAACATGGAACACAATTTGAACGTCGGAGTTCGGATTGTGCCTGCCCATTACCTCCACTGAAGATGGCTTCAGACGTGCTAACAGAAGAATTTGAGGTGATTAAAACGAATGATTTGCGTTTTGAAAGCCGTGTTAATATTATTCTAGGTTCTCGAATCAATTTACCCGGAGGAACTCACGAGTTAGTCGCTCGCTGTTGTCGCTACTACTCGTGGACTGAGCCTCATGTAAAGAAATTTCTGAGAAGGAAGTTGAGATTATAGTAGAGCCTGATGAATCCATTAGCGGTATAGAATCTTGTGCGTATCATCTACTTGAGTGCAATGTCATGTTCTAAGACGAAACAGTAAAACTTGTGCTACAAGTGGAATACCCAGATGAATATCCTGAAACACTGCCGAATCTGTCTCTTCAAGTTTTAGAAGGATCTTTGGATGAAGAAGAGATTGACCAGTTGATGAAGGAGTTATTATCTATTGGCGAAGAGAACTTGGGAATGGCCATGACCTTCACGCTCGTTTCCCACTTGCGGGAGAAGCTACCCAAATTGCTACAAGCGAAATTAGCTCGGTTAGAAGAGGCAGAACGAGAAACGGAACGATTAGAATTAGAGGTAATCTTTCACTACTCAACTCTAATAATGTATCACCAATACCATTCACCAAAGGCCGAGGAAGCTCGCACTCGGGGAACGCCCGTAACCCAGGAATCGTTCCTCGTGTGGAAAGTCAAATTCGACAAAGAAATGGCGAAGCGGAAATTGACCGAGCAAGAAGAACGGTACCGGAATTTACCTCCGAAAGAACGCGAAGAGCAACGAAAGATTGTTACGAGATTAACAGGTTAGCCGTTCCCTTCTTCCTTTGCTATGAGTATGGACGTTTTATTGCTCCTAGGCCGACAGTTGTTCGAGCGTGATCGCAACCTTGCGACCTCAGATGACACCCTCGTTGAAGAAGGGACTGTGTCTATTGATGTATCGCAATATGATCGCTCAGCCAACGAAGAAGCTGAGCCTGAGGAAGAAAGGCTAGAGTTTAGCGATAGCGATTAGGTTGCTACTGTAAAGTCTAATATACTCCATCCCAATCAAAAGATGTACCAGTAGAAAGCCAATATGAATTTACATTGTGAATAGTTTCCACGAGCAAGATTTTAGGTTATTAATACAAGGTATATGGATGGATACAGAACCGATATCACAAATAGCATTAAGAAAGCGAGAAAGAATTGCAATAAACTTTAACTGAGATCAAGAGGAGGTTGTCGTGGAAGGGCCTTCTGTGGATTTGGGTATTCGACTGACGGTGTTGTACTTCCAGGAGCCATAGCAGGACTAGAAGGACCACTGGATTCTTGAGTACCTCCGAGATGATAAGGAGTCCGACCTAATGAGGCGGGTGTGAAGGCGCCATCATTTATGGTTGAATTGCCTTGATCACTATTTTGCTGAGTCCGAGGATCTGGTGTATACAATCCCGGATAACCTCCCGGAAGTGTCAAAGATGGGCGGGCGACCTACATCCGGAGATAAAGACAGAAGTAAGCAAATCGTAGATGCATGTATGGAGAGAAAATTCCGACCTCGGTAATTGGTAGTAAATGTGAAAAGTTATCATCAGGAGAAGCGTAAGCGGAATAGAAATCGAGAAGGACTGTGATGGTTACTATCAAATTAATAGATATATAGTTCCTTAATAACTCCACAGTGAACGTACATGCTACAGCTTCCAAATCATTGTCTGAAAGCTGGAAGAAAGCTTGAGGAGCGTTTGTTGACTTCGGTGATCTGGGATGCATATGCGGTGGTGTGGGAAGCGACGCTGAAGGTCTTGAAAATATTCTTTCGTCTAATGATGCAGAGTTGGGTCCGTCTAATAATTTCTCGGCGAGGATGAAACATGCAGAGGCGATAATTCGAGAGGGTTGAAGAAGACATATTGGTGTGCGCAGACTGCCGTAAACATTGATCAGATTATGGATAACTGTAAGGCATAAAGACACGCACGCATCAGTCATGACGGTCCATACATAATGCTCAAAAACCATCGAGCGATTAGGCTCTTGCTGAAGTAGTTGTATAAGGTCCGCATGTGGATGATCGACAATGAAGTCAAAACATAAGGCTTCCAGCAGGACTTCTTCCGTTGCGAGGATTACTTTCTGCCATCGGGCTACTTCCTATGTGTTCATTGGACACTCTGAAAGAAGAGAATTCTGAAAGCGTCAACGAACCGGAGAGTTCTCGTCGTTGCTTTGTGCTGCCTTAGAGTAGCAAATATAAGCAAGATCTTTCAGCTTCCGCGAATGCTCCTCCGTTTTGCTAGCAAGGAACAAACAGGCAGCTGCAACATCCTTTGCAGGCACGATTCAGCCGTAGGTGGAGGAAACAACAAAGGCCTACGCACATGCCGGGGATAGTCTGCTACAGAGTATCTCATATAGAACCTGTGAAGAAACTGTGCCGCAGCTGACTGTACAGGCGTCAGTCTGTTCGAGACCCAAGTTAAATTCGGAGAAACGTGTAACTAGTCTAGTTTGTTTACTCACAATTTGAGATGTGCGGCAACTCTGAAGATAAACTCGACACCTTTGGCGCGTTCTTTAAGCTCCTGATCCAGTGGTATATTGGATATTTCCCATGATGGCGTGTTCTGAAGCGCAGAGAATTGAAATATCCACTGTGAATCTTGGTCGATAGCCATAGTGAGTGTTCAAGCCTGCACTTGCCTAATAGGGAAGGTGGTGAAACCGAGAGTCTGGCTCAAATTGAGGAATAGATCAATACGACAATTTCATTGTTGGCGAAGTTAATTCGGCATTCTGCGGATAAGTAGCTTAGAAAGATTCTAATTATTTATTTATTGCCGTTATCTCCGCCTTACGAACTTTACAGGGTCCATAACGGAATCCGCAGTCTGTGCATTTCCGCTCTCTGGATTTTCCCTCTCCGAAAATTCAAATTCTTTGTGGATGTTAACGGCAGGCCAGTGATACGATGATCCGCTAGGACCTCCTCGGGACATTTTCACTTCAAACCATACTTCTTCATACTTCCGAGAAGACAACCTTATGGGTGATGCAGGTTCGGTATTCCGAGGTTTTCCAGTTCGCGTGGAACAGAAGATACTCTGGTTCTAGACACTCCCCCTCTTTACCCATCTGTCACTTTATTTCCTCATAATTCACGCTTCTTACTTACCAGAATATTGGAAACAGACTTATACGGAAAGACTCTGAAAGGCCCAGGCGCGTCGTGAGAGTGATAAACGACAAATGTGAATTAATGTCAGAGCAAGATTAACAATGGAGTAACTAAGTATTCGGTAATTATGGTGAATTATAGGGGAGTAAGATAGTGTTGGTGGGGACGATTACTTGCGTCCATTGGCCCTCGCAGCAGCCTTCTCACAGGCAGGGCAGCGAGTGTTGATTCTCGGAGCTAAAGAAGACAAGTTAGATTCGTGTGACAGAAGGGTAGGTGAGGGGGGTTACCATAAGACTGGGGATACTGGCGACTAAGAGGGTAAGGTAAGAAGCTGAACAAGGTGATGGGGGATTTCACTCACTATTGCCAGCAAGTCTTAGTGCAGTTGGAGCAATGTTGAGGATGTTTATCCGAAAATTTACAGAATCTATTGTCGCAAGCGACCTTTATGGATGTTAGAAGAAGAGGGGGAAGATAAAGGTCACCGAGGGGCTCACATGTTCAGGGGCCTAGGAATCGAAGAGGTGAGTAAATGGCCCATCAAAAAAGTGAGGGAGACATACAAAAGTAACGGCATGGCCGCAGGCGTAGTTGTTTTGAACTCTGGGGTAGTTAATTTGCAACTGTGGGGTAAGTTGTGGAGAGAAATGACACTCACTGTCTATAGCAGCACATTCTAGTGGATATTAGGTTGACAGACGAATCCAATGAATTGCTGGGATAGTAGGAAGGGGTGATGAGACATTTGGAGGAAATGCAGCAGCCTTTATAGCATTCCGAAAGGTACAAAGACACCGGAATTTCGAGGAGGATAGTATGTCGTTCGGCTGAACTGAAGTAGATTAAGTTGCCGTGTGCACAACATATCGGGATGAGGATAAATTCATTGAAATAGAGTGTGCTATAGACATCGATAAATGGCCATAATAATAGGGAGGAACCTTCCGTCAGGTCAGCAGGTGAGATTTCTGTGCTACCCTAAGCCATGTGGAGACGCAAGTTGCCAAGATGGACAAGATAATGTGTCCAGAGATTAGGGTGGAGGATCTTGGAATGTCCGATATGTAGAGGTTGCGCAGGGATAAATCAGGAATTTATTATAAGACAGGGACGAGGTTGGAAATGGAGGGCAGTGACATCGTGCGCTACAGAGGTTCGGACGATACAAGTGAATCATGGCATCGAAATCGTTGGTCAGATTAGAGGATTGAATATCAAGGTGGCTAGGCATCGAAAGGCTAAATGCAAAAGGGAAATATAATCAAATGAGTTTGCTTCCGAGTGAATGACGCTCGTTCGGAGCTCAGGGGGGGAGCCGCCCACTACGTTTACTTTTGACTTTACACCATCTCGATTACCTTCCCAAGCGCAACGAACTCCATTCCGTCTTCTCCGTCGTTCCTTGATTGATGACGCATCCTGCAGTTACTATATACTGAATGGGAAAAGTCTTCGTACAGGACAAGGTTGGATAATTACATTTGCTATTTTCGACCATGTCTCACCCTTTCTAGGACAAGCTCCTAGAGCTAGCTGACAGCATCGCCTCAGGAAAAGAGCGGAGTGCTCAGGACAAGATAAAAAAGACAAAGTCTATCACGTCAACCACCTCGGAGTCTAACAAGAAAAAATCGGGGAGCAGCCGCCGCGAACCCCCATCTAAAGAACGTATCGTGCGTGCATCTTTCCCTCTCTCAAATTTGGCATATCGATCTGCGGTGACTTTGCAACTAACGTACTTTGTTGCATATGTTCCCAGCGCGTTGCGAAAGAGCTCATCGCGGCTCGGAAAGCCAAACATAAACGAGAAAAGGCCAGGGCACGGAAAGTTGAGGGACAGGCCTCGCAGGATCCCGGCTCCGGCGGCTCCGGGACAGCGCTCAGCAAACAGTCTGCAACTAGTGTATCCACTGCTAAACGCAAGCGTGTCTTGTTCGCATGACTTGGAGAAGTGGCGTCTCAGCGCGTTGAGGAGAACAGCCTTTTGAGAGTTCAAGGACTGCAAGAGTGACATTCTTGGCGGCTTAGTTGCCTTGAAATGTCCTTGACATCGACTGGAAACCCCCTCACTGGGTACTATTCAGGCTATCCGCTGCAGGGTCATGGTGCAATATGCAGTAGGCGTACTCTAGAATTGGGTCCGAAGCGGGGTTGATCGTCACTCTTTTCAGGTCTCAATTGGGTTCATGTAGATATTTCAATAGAGAGATAGGATTTGCTGTGTATTGCATCATAGCCAGTACCGGACTAGTTACTCCACCGACGTTAATGGTAATATAAGCGAAAAGCACTGAGTTCACCACTGATTTATGAAAGTTGTCGTAATTGGCAAGTGAAACGTTGGCAGCTAAAGGAAAGAAGTGCCATAATTCGTAATTCCATAACCATCCGACCCCGCGCTCGCCTAATTATATACTTCGCGTCCAAGATAGAATCTATGGCCAAGAGAGACAGAAATAATGTCCAACGGCGCCTTACGGCATAGGAACGAGCTAGATGGCTAAAAGGAATCGCCCCTATGGTAAAGTCAATCTGTCTTCCAATTTAGGGGATTATTGAACTCGAGCAATGGCGAAGCGATATCCGAGCAAGAGTCAACGCCGATCGTACCCATAGATGAAAATCATCCCGCAAACATTCCGACAAGATACTGACTTACGCCCTCAGGTGTCAAGATACCGACATCGGAAAAGACAAGAGTTATCAAGTCCGGTCTTGAAATATCTTAGTATCTGTTTGAAGAAAGAAGTGACTTAGAAATGAACTCACTTTGTATAGTCGACCCCGGGATTGCTGAGTAACTGTTCACCAGTCATATTTGCCTGAGAGCCAACAATATCAGCGTGCCTTCCTGGAGGTGGACAGGGCTAGGAAGGTACTCACCGCACCCCCAGCATTGTCGGCGTGGATCGTAGGCGTAGGCTTGACGATGGATGGTACAGGGAATGCCAGTATTTTGTCGTGGTGTGTGGGCAGATCGTATTGAGAGAGCGGGAACATGCGGTGGAACTTGTAGCTATGAAGCGGTCGGTACCGGGTACGGGGAAAGGAACCGGCAACTCACCTTTCTGCCAATGCATAAAAGGGGACGTTGGCTGCCTTTGCAATTAGAGCTATTTGGTAACTCCCCACTGCGTTTATGAGCCCCCCACTCTCCACGACTGCCTCTGACCCTACGAGCACGAGATCAACTTTGTCCATGGCGTAGGCGACTGCAGAGTCCAGGATGACCGTGCAAGGGATGCCTGCTTTTGTAAGTGAATCATAAGTTTTGGCACTGCGCGGTGTTGTGGGATGAGCAGTAAGCTTTGTCCGGATAAGAAAATTCTAACCCAAGACCCAGTGGTCTAGCCTCGGTGACATAGACGGAGAAACGCTTGTTTCCATATTTGTAGGCGTGCAGAAGAGCTTGCTCGACTACGCGACTGCACGCGTGAGTCAGGATCTGCACGGAAGATGGTTACGCGGCACGACGACGGTGATGATAGGCTCACCTACCACTGACTCGTCTGGAATAAAATCCAAGACCAGTTTTGATATTTTAGATCTAGACTTGCCTGCCTCCTTTGCGTACTGTTGTCCTTGGCGAACCAGTTCTCGCTTTAAGTCATCAAAGTTCTGCAAAGCCTTGAGAGTTTCATAAAAAGAAAAAGGCGAGGAGCGTACATCCGATTCATGGGGGAACGTCGTCACAAAGGCAATAAAAAGCTCGCAGCCCGCGCTGAGACTGATGGGGTTTGGGGCGCTGGCTTTAAGAACATCTGCTCCACCATTAAGTGCGCTGACGAGCTCAAACATTGTTCCAGCGTTGGAATGGACGATCAGTTCGGTGAGAGCTAGAATTGCTGCAATAGGCATCGAGATCTATTTAGTTTTGAAAGGGAAAAAAAGTGGGCGTCAGGGACTCGGTTGGGAGGGAATAAAATTTGCGAGTCTTACGGAGTGATCACCATCGAGGATGCGACAGTAGACAGCGTAGACGTCGTACTGGGGAGCGGTGGAGGGCGGTGGGGATCGAGCGTGCATGGTGGACAGAGTCAAAACGTCGCGACATCGCGTGTCTCAGACGCGGTACGTAAGCGGGGACGTAACGTCACGGTCTTGAAAACGTGGCGAGCAACTGGCGACGGCTTTGTGGCGCTAAGAAGAATCTTTGACTCGAATCTGAATAATCTGCAGAGGCTGTGGTTCGCAACGACGGCCAACGACCAAGTCAGCGGTGAATTTTTCATGGATCTCCATATACAATATCACACAGTCTCGCGTCCAGTTCGCATGGTTCATTGTATTGACAGAACAGTAGCAACAATTCAGAAGGGGAGATGTCGCTATAGCGCTGTAGAGTCGCGTGGGAACTGAGCCCAGGGTCTTGTCGACGCGGCGGGATCGTGAAACGTTTTTTCGTGACCAGCCAGCCGGCCGAGATCAAGCCCCTCTTCCTCCAATGAAAACTTATCGACACATTCCGCGCCTTTCACGGTACAAAGCCCGCCCTGGCAATCGTATAAATACCTTGCATCATCCCCTTCGTTCTCTTCATCCTCTCCTATTCCAGTGTCTGTAAGTATATGCCTCTCTGTCCCCGCTCTGTGTTCATTTATTCCTTGTTAGCCCTCTGTCATGCTCCTCGTCGAGTTCTCTACCGACGTTAAACAGCTCGATGAATGGTCAAATCGTGTCGGTGCCACACTCAGTGTCGAGTCTCTAGCGGCGCCCTATGCCCGAGCCCAGCGGTATATCCTCACCATGAAGAAGGCCCTCCTCAAGAAACATGGCTTCACTGAACTCGCTCCTTCGGACCATAGGGTCCTCTTCACGATTGAATGCCAACCCCTCCATCGCTCCGCAGGTGGTCTCCCGCGGAGTCCCACTATGAAACTCGAACTCCCTATTCACGCTTCCTCGTTCTTTTCACCCGAACGTCGTGTGCAATGGCAGATGGTCTTCCACAGCGCCATGTGGCCCAGTCTTCGCCACACAGTCCAACCCATCGGCGACTTGCTCCATTTACTGCAATGTCTTATGCCTGGCCTTTTGCTCGTCGTCCAAATCGAAGATGGTTGGCGGACCGCGCGTGGTCTTCCTCCGGCGGACTGGGTCAAGATGAATGAACAAATGCTCATCGACATTCTGGGTGTGGGCCCATACAAACGTCTGTCCAAAGCCGCTGCCGATCCCAAGCTTGCCTTTATGACCGCCCAGCAGCGGTGATTATTTTTTGGTAATATCCGCTTTTCACCCTTGATTCGTCCCTTCTCTGATCAGACCCTTCCCCTCCTGCAGCTCTCGCTCCGCTTCCCAAAAACGCCTTCCGCCATACATCGAGGCCTTTGCATAGTCAACTTGTTATATCTTATTCGCTCATACATTGTTTCTCTCTCTTAGTCGTATTCACACATCTTTAATCAATCTCACCACCCTAGATACTCACCATGCATGTATATCTACCGCGTCTCTCTCATCCCGCCGTCTGTCATCATATCCTTTCTTCCTCCACTGTCTGCTACTTACATTATCCGTTTCCCTTGACGCGTCTGTCAATCGGGTCCCTAATTGTCGTCTTGCTCTCTTCGTTCGCACTCGTATGTATTGCCAATTTCCTACTTCTTCATCTCATCCCATATGTCCGTTTGAAATACAACGATTCATGTCTTTCTCTTTCACTTCCTACGCGAGACACCCATTTATCAACGTCATTTTTGCGTCGTGACGCGTGACAGAGCGTGTGTTTGCAGCTATTTGCGGCGTGTGACACAAAGTTTGAGGCGCGCCGCAAGTTCAAGGTATCAGCATCACCGTGTTTGCCTCCGAACCATGGACGGACCTCCTCCTCAAGAAGAGGACTTTAGTCAAATCCCCATCGCCGACAGACTAAAGCACAAGAACTGGAAGGCCAGGGTATCAGCTTATGAACAACTCGTCAAGACATTCCAAACGACCGCCTCAGAGGTGGATCCTGCATTCAAGCCCTATACCTCAAACCCAGATTTGTTGAAGGGGATGGTGACCGACGCGAATGCAGTCGCGCAAGATAAAGGTGTTGAATGTGTAATGACATTTGTCAAGTTTGCAGGAGAGACAGCTGCAAAGACACGAGAGGTCGTCATCCCATCATTGGTGGACAAGTGCTTGGGTTCGACCAGAGCTTCAACGAAGAATAATGCCGTGGAGCTTATATTGCAATACGTGGAGATGGAGAACACAGGAGCAGGCGTTGTGGTATGTTTTGGGATTTGAGATGAAGCTTCTTCTGTCTTATTTTGATTAGGCCGACCTGCTGCCGGGTTTAGTTGCAAAGCAGCCCAAGGCCGTTGCGGGGACAGTTTTGGCACTCAAAGAGATCCTTCGGTGTGTTATAAGCATCACTATAGCTCTTATATTGACGTTGGTCTAGTAACTTTGGCACGCAGGCCGTGCCCCCACCACCGATACTAAAGGCCCTCCCCAAGATATTCGGCCACACCGACAAAACAGTCCGCGCTGAAGGAACATCCCTCACACAAATACTCTACCAATGCATAGGAGCCGCCATCGAGCCATTCCTTAATGACCTCAAACCGGTCCAAGTCAAGGAGCTGCACGAAGCCTTCGAGGGCATGGATAAGGAAGGCAAAGGCAAGGGAACATTCAAAGCTGAACGACTAACTCGTCAACAAGCTCGCGATGCCGCAGAGACAGAGGCAGCGGGTGAAGAAGCCCCTGGTGCAACTGCCGAAGAAGAAGCAGCTCCTGATCCACGAATGTTTGCCGAGGAAGTTGACGTTGCGTCTAAACTTCCATCAGGGTACCAAGCGGCGCTCTCGTCATCCAAATGGAAGGAGCGAAAAGAGGGGTTGGATGAGATATTGACGACGTTGAATACACCAAAGATTAAGGACGCGCCGGAATTAGGAGAGCTGACCAAGGCGCTTGCGGGGAGAATGGGAGATGCGAATATTAATTGTGTTATGGTCGCTGCGGGGTGTATTGAGGCTCTCGCGAAGGGGCTTATGAACGCGTTTGGGAGGTATCGCGAGACGGTTGTACCACCGATGTTGGGGAGGTTGAAAGAGAGAAAGCAGAATGTTGTGGATTCCATTGGGAATGCGTTGGATGCTGTGTTTGCTACTGTGAGTTGTCTTTTTGTTTCATAAGCGAATGTTTATTCAATTCCTCTTACAGACTACTCTCGCCGACATCCTTAATGAAATCCAGCCACCACTAGGCGACAAGAACCCCCAGATCAAGGAGGGCACTCTCAAATTCCTCCACCGCTGCCTCCAAACCACACCCTCCCCTCCTACCCCCGTTCAAGTCAAACCCCTCTCCGAATCCCTCGCACACCTCCTGGAAGACTCTGCCGCACCCGTCCGAGATGAAGCGGCGCTGGCCCTAGGCACATTAATGAAGATCGTTGGCGAGCGTGCGCTGAACCCAGTTATGGAGCCCCTCGAAGCGAGCCGAAAGGCCAAAGTGAAGGAGGCTTTCGATAATGCGAAGATCAAGTGTAAGGCGGGTGGTGCGCCGCCGCCGAAGCCTCCTGCGCCTCCGCCAAAGGCTGGTGGTCCGCCAGTTAAGAAGAAAGTTGCCCCTGCTGCGAAGAAGGTTGAGGAGCCTGAACCGGCTTCTCCTGCTGCTAATACGCTTATGATGGACGATGAACCACCGAAGCCGAGAGCGAAACCTCCAGCGCGTCTCATGGTCGGTAACCTTGACTTGTTTGAAGGATTTTATAACTTAATTCTTTTGTAGGCTAAGAAGCCCGCTGCTGCTGCTTCACCGTCCCCTGCTGCTGCCGCTGCCGTGAAGAAATCCGCACCAGCTGCCGCGGCTGCAGGGAAAGGTGGTAAACCACCACCAGCCGCTCCTCCAGGTGCATTGGATACCTTCAAGTACAAGCACACGCCTGAGGACGCTGAAGCTCTTATTGCTGATCTTATTCCCTCAAATATTGCTACTGACTTTGGAGATGCGAATTGGAAGGTCAGGTTAGCAGCCATGGATGAGATGAATTCTTGGTTAGAAGGTGTTGTTGGGGAGGTGGATAGTGAGATTGTGGTTAGATTTATTGCGAAGAAAGGTTGGAATGAGAAGAATTTCCAGGCTAGTATTTTCGCGGATTATTAATACGATCAATGGCTAATATTTCAATTTAGGTTTCGGCGAAGATTTATGGAATATTGTCAATGTTGGCGGAGAAATGCCCGAGCTTTGGCAGATCATCCGTCGCGCTCTCGGTTCCTCATTTGAGTGAAAAGCTGGGCGATGCTAAGCTGAAGAAACCAGCAGGAGACACCTTGTTGCTTTTCTCCGAAAAGACGTCGCTCTCCTTTGTTCTCAATCAAGGTACACCTCTCCTATTCTCATCTTCGTGTTTGGGTTAACTCCAATGTTGATTTCATAGCTTATGATCCTCTCTCGAAGCAAAAGGCACCCAAAGTTTTGGCTGATTCTATTGTTTGGATCAATCAGGCTTTAACAGAGTTTGGCATTGGAGGCCTCTCCTTACGGAATCTCATAGAGTTCTTGAAGACAGCTCTTAAGAATTCAAATGCTGCTGTTCGGTCTAATGCGACGACTGCTCTCGTGACTGTTCGTCTGTTTGCAGGTTCAAGTAAGTTCACTGATAAGCTTTCCAAATGACGTTATGTATTGATTGACTTTCACAAGGTGTCAAGGATCTTTTGGAAGATCTGAATCCTCAACTGCTTACAACGATCCATTCCGAATTTGATAAGGTAGATAATCAATCCGCGCCTGTTCCAACGCGGATATCTGCCGATGTTGCGGCGGCCCCTCGGTCCAGCGGTGATAAAGGAGGAAAGGGAGCTGATCCTCTAGATGACCTGTTCCCTCGGGTCGAGATTGATAAATTGCTGGTAGGCACGACTATTCTTGCAGATGCCAAAAGCGATGCCTGGAAGTCCCGGAAAGAAGCTTTGGAGGCTTTACAAGGGATCCTGGATGTGGGCGCGAACAAGCGCCTGAAACCTAATATGGGTAGATATCCTTATTCAATTGTTTGGTGTTTTATTCGCTTATGCAATTATTTTGTAGGCGAAATCGGAACGGTTTTGAAGGCTCGCGTTACGGATACAAACAAGACGGTACAAGTCTTGGCCCTTGATATCGTCTCGCGGATTGCGACAGGTATGAACAAGCCGTTTGAAAAGTATACCAAACTTTTCGTTGCGCCTATTGCTTCCGCCCTGTCTGACCAAAAATCGACCATCCGGGCCGCTGCACTCGTAACTCTTACGTCAATTGCGAATGGCTGCGAAGGTATTGATGCGATGGTTAGCGGGTTGGGTACTGGCCTCGAAAGCACCAATCCAGTCCAACGAGCACATCTCCTGAATTGGATCGCCGATTGGTTCAAAGAACACAAGTTACCATCTGGACTGGATCTTCAACCTCTGGCCGCCCCTGTTGTTTCTTGTCTAGAAGATCGCAATGGAGATGTCCGCAAAGGCGCTCAGGCTACACTCCCGTTCATTATCACGAGCATCGGGTTTGATCGTGTAATGAAGGAGACTTCATCCCTTAAACCTGCCTCCAGATCGATCGTGGTGCCCATTATCCAAGCTGCAAAAACATCTGCCCCTACTGCTGCTCTTCCTGCTACGAAGGCAACCCCTGCGTCTGCCAAACCGTCTGCGCCTGCAAAGGCCGCCCCAGTACCAGAACCTGTCCAAGCCCCTAGCCCAGACCCACCAGCTTCTCCAGCACCCGCTGCTGCTCCTGCATTTGGAAATGGTCGATCCACTGGAGTCCGAAGCAGGAAGATTGGCCCTGCCACATCAAGACCCGAATCCCAGATTTCAGTTCGTGATGAAGAACCGGCACCCACAACGAGCCGTTTGGTAAGGCCGGGCATTGGTCTCAAGCGCCCTGCTGGTACGCTTTCAGCAAAGACCTCTGCCGCACCTTCGCCTGTATTTGCACAGTCGTCGAGTCCATTTATCGGATCTAGCACGGATGCGAAGAGAGCGAGATTGCTTAAAGATTCGAACAAGTGGATTATTGATTCGAATGCGCCAAGGAAGGACTTGGCTGATCTTCTCCAGCACCAGATAGAAGGACATGTGTCTAAGGAGCTCATTAGTCTGCTTTTCAGCCATGATCATAATGCTGTTAATGACTATGTTAATGGTTTGAACATGATGGCGGAATGTTATGCAGACACTTTGGCGGGCGAAGAGAAATATGGGTTTTCTCTGGCTGATATGAAGGCGATTCTGGTGGCCAATTCGGATCTGCCTCTGAAATATGTGTCTCTTCGTGTTCATGAACCCCAGCCCAACCTGATCACAAAATGCTTGGATGTTGTGGATCATGTTCTGGCACTTCTTCGAGGTTCCAATTACCAACTGACAGACCAGGAAGCTCTCTGCTTTGTTCCTACCATCATTCATAAGGTGTGTTTGAATTCTAATGAATTTTGGTCGTGCTGACACTCTTTTCAACAGCTTGGAGATGCACGTGAAGCTGTCCGAGTCCGTGTTTCACAGATTATCCAAGCTCTTCCCAAGGTGTATGCCTATAGTCGTATATTCCAGTTATTACTGGACCATGGGTTGAGATCTAAGGTCGCAAAGACGCGGCAAGGAACTCTGGATGAACTGGAAGGGATCCTCAAGCGTGCCGGCATTGGCGCATGTGAGCCTGCGAAAGCATTCCCTATTATTGCCGGTATGATTGCAGACAAGGATCCCAATGTACGCAAATCGGCATTGGCAGCACTGAGGTAAGCGTCAAAGTCATCCTTGGGCGAACATGATTTTAATCTATAGCATTATAGCGAAGGGTATATTCTCGTTGGCGAGAAGATCTGGAGTCTCGTCGGGCCGCTTTCTCCGAAAGACAAGACCCAATTGGAAGAGCGATTACGGCGCGTGCAGGCTCCAGCATCTCAGGAGAAAGATGCTAACCCTGTCAAGCCTCAGGTTTCACGTATCGCTGCTGGTGTTGCGCGTCCCGCTTCCCCTGCGTCTCATTTGCCTCGAGCAGGAGGTATTCCGCGCCCTGCTTCCCCCGCAGGTGCTGCTCCTCGCGCAAATCCGGACTCGCCGCCCCGGTCTTCTTCACCACAAACGGGAATTGCTCGCCCAAAAAGTATGCTGCCTTCACGTCTAGGACCTTCCCGGGGACGTCCAGGCATTCCTGGATCGACGGCAACAAGCCATCTTGTCGCTCCCAACGATCGCCGTGCGTTGAGACCTCTTAACGGAAGTTCAAACATTCAACCCCCTGCTCAACGACAACCGGAACCCGAGCCAGAGCCCGAACTTGAACCCGAGCAGCCTCCCTCTCCTGCCGTCAATGATATAACCATTATAATATCAAGTATCCTGAGCCATGATCCCTCTCGGAGTGTCGAGGCCCTCAAGAAAATCCAGAGGATTTTGGAAGTTATTCCAGCAGAAGCCTCACAATCACCAGCGTACGTGGAGCTTTCTGAGCATGTCGAAGGTTTAATCGAAACCATCGCTCTCCAAATGGGCCACGTTTTCGAACGGTCAACAGCCATTGCTGAGCCGGAGAATTTCCGACTTGCGAAACATCTCGTCCAGACATTGAACGCGTTCTGTGACCATCCGATACTGGCCGAGGGACTCACAGTCGATAATGTTACTGGTTTGTTGGAGGAATTAACAACGAGGCTATTACAGACAGACGACAGCTCGGATTCCAAGGTCAAAGATCTTTCTAGGTTCATTAACATGATTATCCTCCGTCTTTTCTCGACGGGTCGTCGTATCGTTATTTTCCGGTGGGCCTTAGTTGTACCACTAATTACTGTATTATTGATTTCCTGTGTCTTCTAGATCCTTGTTTGGACTTCTCTTGCAAGTTGTCAAACCCTTTCCTGTCAATGGTACAACACCCGATTCAAGAGAAGCCAAGGTTGCCGAATTGGTTTTGAAATGTGTTTGGAAGCTGGCCCGAAATATTCCAGCCGATCTTCAGAAGGGGTTGCTTGATCCAGCTGAATTGTTCCCAGCCATTGAACATTTTCTTCAGTCTGTTCCTCCGAATGAATGGCGGGCTAGAGCAACTAATAAGGTTCCTGCCGGAGATATGCCTCTGCGAACCATCAAGGTCATCATACAGCATGTAGTTGGTAAGTGCAAGCGAACTCCACTATATTCATTGTCATTAACTCTACGATCAGGTCAATTTGGTGATGAGGTTTATGAACAACTGTCCACCGCATTCGAGGATCCTTCGGCGACTATCGTTTATCCATACGTTTACCGAATCTTGAACTCGGCCGCAACAAATCAACGCCCTGTCTCTGAGGTGCCTTCCCGCGTTCCTACCCTTTCCAATGCCTCGGAACATCGTTTCTCTGCTCTTGGGCCAAGCAGACCCGTTTCAGTCGACGCAGTTTCAATCGCGTCTTCATCTCGGTTTGCCTCCGCAGCCGAACCTGAGCGTGTTAGGACCCCCACGCTTGCCTCTCCAACACGAATAAGCCGATCAAGTACAATCTCTCAGGCGGACGATGATGATCCCGACATGCAGTTGGTCAAGATCATCCAGAATATTTCCAGTGAAACCACTGGAGCGTTGCACAAAGAGGGAATAACCCAGCTCCATAAGTTTATCAAGGCGTACCCGCACAAAAAGGTGAAAGTTGACAAGATGCTCGACTCAACGGGACCTGCCTTCCGT
>Ga0157379_10001882_pt1 | contig 17363 bp, 11 predicted proteins | sample S25metaG_FD_121802 | JGI IMG/M metagenome (GOLD analysis project Ga0157379, IMG submission 121802) | Switchgrass rhizosphere microbial communities from Kellogg Biological Station, Michigan, USA - S2-5 metaG | ecosystem: Host-associated > Plants > Roots > Rhizosphere > Soil | place: USA... | reverse complement strand
GTTACCGGCGACGCCGATTTCACGAACACGACCGTCGTCGTTCAGTTCGCGAACGGGTTCGCGCCGCAGCAGGGCGACACGTTCCCACTCTTCCAGGTCCAGGGCCAGCTGACGGGCACACCCGCGAACGTCGAGATCCGCGGCCTCGCTCCGGGTGCCACGTTCGACCTGTCCACCACACCCGGCACGGCGATGGCGCTGACCGATACCGTCGCGCTCCCCGTCGTGAGCATGAAGGCTCCCGCCAAGCTGAAAGAATCGGCGAAGAGCGGCGCCAAGGTGACGTTCAAGCGCGCCGGGTCGACGGTCGCGCCGCTGACGGTGCACTACGTTCTCGGCGGCACCGCCGAGAACGGCATCGACTACGCGACGGTCCCCGAAGAGATCGAGATACCGGCAAAGAAGAAGTCGGCGACCCTCGCCGTGAAGCCCGCCGCCGATGGAATTCCGGAGCCGCCCGAGACGATCACGGTCGAGCTGCTCCCGGGCGACGACTACCAGCCGGCGCTGCCGTCGAAGGCAACGATCACGCTCCTCAGCACCGAGAAGAGGGTGAAGATCAAGTGACGCGAATTCGTACCCAGCAATGTCGGGCGCCATCTGAGGCCCTCGTCGAGGTAAAGGATACGGTCATCTTCTCCATCCGCTGACCGACACCGCTGCATCCTTCGAGATTGACGCGACGGGCGGGAACGGAGCGCGTTCATCACGCCGCCGCGGGCTCACCGAGCGCGGGCGGCTGCGGGATGGCGCGGCCGCGTCGCATCACGAAGCGCCACTTCCAGATCGCGTAGATCGCCGGATAGACGAGCACCTCGAGCGCGAACGACGTGAAGAGGCCGCCGACCATCGGCGCCGCGATGCGCTTCATCAGATCGGCGCCGGTGCCGGTCGCCCACATGACCGGCAGCAGGCCCATGAAGGCGGCGCTCACCGTCATCATCCTCAGCCGCACGCGGCGGGCGGCACGGCGATACTACAGAGCCCTGCCGTCACGCGGTGCCGTCGTACCTAGTCCGATTTGGCGCGATACAATTGCACGTCGTTCCGCGTCGGCGACGAGAATACGGCTCCGTAGCACTGCCCGTCGGACGAGCGCAGCTGCGCGACGACACTCGGATCTCCGGCGAACGGGAGCGCGGGTGTCGCGAGGTAACTGCCTTTGAGCTTCACCTGGACCTTCGACTTTCCGGCTTCCGCGCCGGCGACGAGCTTCAAGGCGACGATGCCGTCGGACGCACCGCTCGCGTTCTTGAGGCGCCAGCCTTTCGCGCTCTCGATCCAGCATGCCTGGTCCGTGCAGTCGCCGTCACCACTGGCGACCGCTTTCAGCCGCGACACGGGTGAGCCGCCGACCTCGTCATACAGGCAGAGCGCGTACTGCGGCGTGCCGGTCGATGGGATGCCGAAGGTCGCCTTCGACACGGCGGGGCCTTTCGTCCACGTGAACTTCACCTGGTCGTTGGTCTTATCGATGACCTTCAGCTGCGCCTTCGCGGGTACGATCGGAACGAGACACGTCGGATCGGGCGCGACCGCGTGCTGGCACACGCCGCCGGCATCGCACGTGTCGTTCGAGCAGAGATCGCCGTCGTCCGCGCAGGCCGACCCTACGGGCCCGTAATGGCAGCTCGCGTCGCAGCAGTCGCCGCTCGCGGTGTTCCCGTCGTCGCACTCTTCGTCGCCCGTCACCGCGCCGTCACCGCAGATGGGGCAGAGGTCGAGATCCACGATGTGCCGGCAGACTCCGCCCGCTGCGCACACGTCGTTGGCGATGCAGCCGTCGCCGTCGTCGGGGCACGGCGATCCCGCGGCCGCGAAGTGGCACGTCGCATCGCAGCAGTCCCCGCCGTGCGCGTTGCCGTCGTCGCACTCTTCGCCGCCGACGACGCGGCTGTCGCCGCAGATCGCGACACACGACGACGGCGACCCGGTGCACGTCCATCCGAGCTCCACGCGGCACGTGGAATCGCAGCCGTCGCCGCCGACGAGATTGCCGTCGTCGCACGTTTCCGATCCACCGACGGCGCCGTCTCCGCAGCCGGCCGTACACACCGATGGCATGCCCGCACACGAAAAACCGGTCTCGACCATGCAGCTCGCGTCGCAGCCGTCGCCCGCGGCGGCGTTGCCGTCGTCGCAGCTCTCGGGCGGCTCCGTGACGCCGTTGCCGCACGCCGCCGGCGTACCCTGATAGCGCACCACCATCGGCTGCGGCGTACCGCCCGCGTACCCCCATCCGACCGCGACGAGCTTGCCGTCCAGCTGGCGTTGGACCGAAGCCACGAACTCGCCCTCGCCGACATTCGTCACGACGCTGCCGCCGGTGCCGAATCCCGGATCGAGCGCACCCGACGCGTCGAGCCGGAGCAGCTGGAAGTCGTAGCTCGTCGCCGGCGAGGTCTTCAAGCGGAACCCACCGGCGACGGTCCGCCCGTCGGGCTGCACGAGAACGGCGGCCGCCAGAAACGCTTTGTCGATGTCGGTGATCAGCATTCCGCCCGTACCGAAGGTCGCATCGAGCGCGCCGCCGGAAGTGAGGCGCGCAATGAGGATATCACCGTGCGTCAGGCCCGCTCCGACGATCTTGCCGTCCGGCTGGAGCGTCATGGCGTCGAAGCCGGTGATCGACGGTGCGAGCGACGTGTAGAAGACGCCGCCGCCACCGAAGCCCGCATCGAGGCTGCCGTCGGGGTTGTATCGCGCGATCGCGGCATCGGCGGCGGACGTCGTGAACTCACTGCTGCCCGCGACGACCAGCTTGCCGTCCGGCTGGAGCGCCATCGACGTGAGGCTGTCGTCGGCACGCAAAACGGTGACGACTTTTCCGGCGGTGCCGAACGTCACGTCGGGCGAGCCGTCGGCCTCGTAGCGCGCCAGCGCGAAATGCGCCGCCGTCGCCGTGCCGACGAAGGTGACACCCGCGACCGCGATCTTCCCGTTCGGCTGCACGACGACGCCGTCGGCGGCATCGGTGTTCGGACCGAAGGACGTCCGCACGACCCCGCCGTCCCCGAACGACGCATCGAGCGTCCCGTCGGCGAGATACCGCAGCACGACCATGTCGCCGTGCTCCACCGAGTTGTCGATGCTGCGATCGACGTCACCGGCGACGATGATGCGTCCGTCGGGTTGGAGGGCTACTGCGCGCGCAAGGTCGTGCCCGTCGCCAAGCGGCGCCGTCACGACGCCTCCGCTCCCGAAGCTCGGATCCAGGCTCCCGTCCGTCAGCAGACGGACCGTCGTGATCGCGTACCACCCGTCGAGCGTCGCCGAGCCGACGATGACGATCCGGCCGTCCGGCTGGATCGCAGCAGCGACCGCCAACAGGTTCGCGGGTGACGCAAACAGCGGGCCGACGACCTGACCGCCCGTACCGAACGTCGGATCGAGGTCACCGGGCGCGGCCTCCACACGAGATCCCGACAACAGTACTGCGACGACGACGAGCGTTGCGGCCAAGCGTGACATAGGGGTCCTCCTTACAGTCACGAGGGCGTCGGCACACGCACAGTTGCACGTTCGAACGGACCTGTACACGAAAATCGTGCCCCCGATTTAGTCGCCGTCCAGAAGCGGCTGTCCTGATGACAGGTCTCACCCGCATAGGCGGATTGAATGCGCTGCGCAGCGTGCCAAGCGGAGAACCCGGCCAGCAGGAGGCTCTGCGGCGATTGTGGCCTCCTCGGTATGCAGATCTCTAGCGAGGTTCGGTGGAGAACGCGCGCGCGCGCGGCATAGCGACGCGCGATTTCCAGATCGCATAGATCGCCGGATAGACGAGCAGCTCGAGCGCGAACGACGTGAAGAGGCCGCCGACCATCGGCGCCGCGATGCGCTTCATCAGATCCGCGCCGCTGCCGGTCGCCCACATGATCGGCAGCAGGCCCATGAAGGCGGCGCTCACCGTCATCATCTTCGGCCGCACGCGGCGGACGGCGCCGTGGATGATCGCTTCCGTCAGGTCCTCCTCGGTGCGCATCTGCCCGTTCCGTACCCGCTCGTCGTACGCGAGATCGAGGAACAGCAGCATGAACACGCCGGTCTCGGCGTCGAGGCCCATGAGCGCGATCATGCCGACCCACACCGCGATCGAGACGTTGTAGCCGAGCGCGTAGAGCAGCCACACGGCGCCGACCAGCGAGAAGGGCACGGCGAGGAGCACGATCGCCGTCTTCACGCCGGACTTGGTGTTCATGTAAAGGAGCAGCGCGATCAGGAAGAGCGTGAGCGGCAGCACGACCTTCAGCCGCTCGCGCACGCGCAGCATGTTCTCGTACTGCCCGCTCCAGGTGAGCGTGTAGCCCTTCGGCAGGGCGACCTGTGCCTCGACGCGCGCCTTCGCCTCGGCCACGTAGCCGCCGACGTCGCGCCCGGCCATGTCGACGTAGACGTAGCCGGCGAGCTGTCCGTTCTCATCGCGGATCATCGCCGGACCCTCGACCATGCGGAGGTCGGCGAGCTGCGCCATCGGGATCTGCGCCCCGGACGGGGTCGGGACCAGCGTGCGCCGCAAGCGCTCGAGGTCGTCGCGGAACTCGCGGCCGTAGCGCACGTTGACGGGATAGCGCTCGCGGCCCTCGATGGTGGTGGTGACGGTCTCGCCGCCGATCGCCGAGGTGACGATCATCTGGGCGTCGTCGATGGTGAGACCGTAGCGCGCCAGCTCGTCGCGCCGCAGTACGAAGTCGACGTAGTAGCCGCCGGCGGTGCGCTCGGCGAGGACGTTGCGGGTGCCCGGCACGCCGCGCAGCACGCTCTCGAGACGCTCGCCGAGGCTCTGGATGGTCTTCAAGTCGGGGCCGAAGATCTTCACGCCGATCGGCGTGCGCACGCCAGTCGACAGCATGTCGATGCGGTTCTTGATCGGCTGCGTCCAGATGTTGGGGATGCCGGGGAAGCGCAGTTGCGCGTCCATCTCGCTCTGCAGCTCGTCGAAGGTGATGTGCTCGGGCACGAAGCGCGCCCCGAGCCAGCGGATGGGCGCCGGCTTGTCGGAGTACCAGCGCCGCGCCGGCCGCCATTCCTCCTCGGGCTTCAGCACGACCGTCGTCTCGATCATCGAGAAGGGCGCGGGGTCGGTCGGTGTGTCGGCGCGGCCGGCCTTGCCGAAGACGCTCGCGACCTCGGGAAAGGTGCGCAGGATGCGATCCTGCTTCTGCAGAATTTCCTGCGCCTGTGTCACGGACATGCCCGGCAGGGCGGTCGGCATGTAGAGGTAGGCGCCCTCGTTCAGCGGCGGCATGAACTCGGAGCCGAGCCGGAGGTAGATCGGTACCGTGGTGGCGACGATGAGCAGCGCCACGACGACCGTCAGCACGCGATGCCGCAGGACGGCGCGGCACACCGGCTCGTAGAGCGCGAAGAGCAGGCGGCTGATCGGGTGGCGCTCCTCGCGATAGTAGCGCCCGACGGCGACCGTATTGACGATTGCCCCGAGCCACCGCGGCCGGATGCGGAAGTCGTCGACGCGGGTGAAGATCATGCGCATCGCCGGGTCGAGCGTGACGGCGAGGATGGCGGCGATCGCCATGGCGAGGTTCTTCGAGTAGGCGAGCGGCTTGAAGAGCCGCCCCTCCTGATCGACCAGGGTGAAGATCGGCAGAAAGGCGACCGCGATCACCAGCAGCGAGAAGAAGACGGACGGGCCGACCTCCTGCAGCGCGCGCAGTCGGACGGCGTGGAAGTCGCCGTGGCGGCCGCCCGCGATCCACTCCTCGAGCCGCTTGTAGGCGTTCTCGACCTCGACGATCGCGCCGTCCACCAGCACGCCGATCGAGATCGCAATGCCGGCGAGCGACATGATGTTCGACGTCAGTCCCATGAGGTACATCGGGATGAAGGCCAGCAGCACCGACACCGGGATCGTGACGATCGGCACGACGGCCGACGGCACGTGCCAGAGGAAGATCAGGATGACGAGGCTCACGATGAGCATCTCTTCCTTCAACGAGTGCACCAGGGTGTCGATCGCGCGGTGGATGAGGTGCGAGCGGTCGTAGGTGGGAACGACCTCGACGCCGTCCGGCAGGGTGGGGGCCAGCTCCTGCAGCTTGGCCTTCACGCGCTCGATCACGCCCAGCGCGTTCTCGCCCTGGCGCATCACGACGATGCCGCCGACGGTATCGCCGAGCCCATCGAGATCGGCGACGCCGCGCCGCAGATCGGGACCGAGGCTCACCTTCGCGAGCTGCTTCACGAGCACGGGCGTGCCGGTCTTGGCGTCGACCCTGACGACGGTGTTCTCGATGTCGTCGAGCGACGAGATGTAGCCGCGCCCCCGTACCATGAATTCGGTGCCCGCGAACTCGAGGAGGCGCCCGCCGACGTCGGCGTTGCTCTTCTTCACCGCGGCGACGAGCTCCGGCAGCGGAACGCCGTACGCGAGCAGCAGATCCGGGTCGACGTTGATTTGGTACTGCTTGACGAAGCCGCCCACCGCCGCCACCTCGGCGACGCCGGGCACCGCCTGGAGATGGTAGCGCAGGTACCAGTCCTGCAGGCTGCGCAGCGCCGCGAGATCGTGGGTCCCCGAGTGATCGACGAGCGCGTACTGGTACACCCAACCGACGCTCGTGGCGTCGGGGCCGATCTCGGTGCGTACGCCCTCGGGCAGGCGCGGCAGGATCTTGCTCAGGTACTCGAGGACGCGGGAGCGCGCCCAGTAGAGATCGGTGCCGTCCTGGAAGACGACGTAGACGTACGAGTAGCCGAAGTCGGAGAAGCCGCGCACCGCCTTGATGCGCGGCGCCCCGAGCAGCGCGGTCGCGATCGGATAGGTGACCTGATCCTCGAGGATGTCGGGGCTGCGGTCCCAGCGCGAGTAGATGATGACCTGCGTGTCCGACAGATCCGGGATCGCGTCGAGGGGAATGTTGCGCACGGCCCAGCCGGCGCCGCAGAGCGCGACGACGGCGAGGATCAGCACCAGGAAGCGATTGGCGGCGCTGAAGGCGATGACGCGGGTGATCACTGCGCGTGGTCCTCGTGCCCGCGTGCGGCCGGCGCCTTCTTGAACGCGGCGAGGGCGGAGCGGAACCGCGACTCGGAGTCGATGAGGAAATTGGCGGAGGTGACGACGGTCTCGCCGGCGGACAGGCCGTCGAGCGCCTCGTAGTACCCCTCCGCTGCCCGGCCGAGCGTCACGGCGCGCGGCTCGAACGTGCCGCCGTCCTTCACCACGAAGACGATCTGCGTCGCCCCGGTGTCGAGCACCGCGTCGCGCGGCACCGCGAGCCGCTCGCCGATCGGCACGTGGATGGTGACCTTCACGAACGCCTCCGGCCGGAGGCTCCGATCCGGCGTCGGCACCAGCATACGGACGCGCACGGTCCGCGTCGTCGGATTGAGGATCGGATCGACGGCCGCGACGTTCGCGCGGTAGATCCGGCCGGGCACGGAGGGCACCGTGATCTCGACCGGCTGCCCCGGCGCGACGAGCGGCGCCTCGTACTCGTAGACCTGCGCGTAGATCCACGCCGCCGTGTCCGGCAGGAGGAGATTCGTCGGCTCGCCGCGCTCGCGGCCCGCGGCCTCGATCTGCGCGTCGGACAGGCCTTGCTGACGGAGCCGCAGCGCCGCCGAGCGTGCGATGGCGTCGGAGCTGCGTCGCGCCTCCGGCCACGCGCTGTCCTTCGTCGTCGCGCGCGTTTTCAGCGCCTCGCGGTACTCGAGGATCGCCTGATAGAGCGCCGGATCGTACGCCACCCGTCCGACGGCGTGGATGTCGAGCGCGAGCGGCCGCACCGCCAGCGCCGCCGTCGTGACGCCGATGAGCTGCTGGCGCTCGGGGGTGAGGGTGAAGGGGGCGTGTCCGGGGACGGTGCCGGCCTCGCCCGCCATCTCGTCCTCGTAGACGGGGATGTAGTCCATCCCCATCTCGTCCTTCGCGGGTACGGGCGAGGTGACGTCGGGACGCATCGGGTGGCGGTAGGTCACGATCCTGCGTTCGCGCGCCGTCGCCGCCTCCGGCGCGGGCTTCGCCGGCGCCTCCTCCACGTAGTCGAGCTTCATCTGGCAGATGGGACAGATGCCGGGCTTGTCGGAGACGATCTGCGGGTGCATGGCGCACTGGTAGAAGCCGGCCTTCGGCGCGGCGGCGGTGGACCACCATGGGTGGGGCTTCGTCGCCAACGCCCACGCGCCGGCCGCCAGCGCGGCGACGAAGAGCGCGAGGAGTATCCGCTTAGCCATGGCGGTGCCCTCCCTTGCTCGGCGCCTCGACCGGGCGCGGCAGCTCCTTGCCGACGGCGCGCTCGAGATCGGCGTAGGCGCGCTCGAACTCCACCTGCGCTTCCACGTGCTCGGTGTGAACCATCTCGATCTGGCGGAGCGAATCGATGAGCGAGAGGAAATCGACGGCGCCGGTCTGGTAGGCGCTCTCGGTTACCGCGAACGCCTGCTCGGCGTGCGGCACGTGCGCCGAGGCGAAGAGATCGTGCTGCGCGCGCGCCGTCTCCGCGCGTACGTACGCCGTCGCCACCTCGTGGCGGATCCGGTCCTCGGTGCGGCGCAGCTCGGCCTTCTGCAGCGACAGCTTGGCATTGGCCTCGTCCACGCCGGCGTCGTACTTGCCGCGCTGCGCGATCGGGATGGTGATCGATGCCATGGCGCCGAAGCCGTCACTCGCGTGCGCGTTCTCGAAACGCGCGAAGGCAAATTCGAAGTCGGGGAGGCGGGCGCGCTCGGCCTGGCGCACGCCGGCGTCCTCGCGCGCGATCGCGGAACGCTGCGCCGCGATCTCCGGGCGCTCCGCGATGGCGAGGGCCGTCGCTTCCTCCAGGGTCATCGGCAGCCGGGCGGGCGGGGGATCCTCCGGGACGGCGAACGCGTCGGTTTCCGGACGGCTGAGCGTGGCGCGGAGGTCGGCCTCGGCGCCTTTGACGGCGAGCGTCGCCGTCTGCAGGCGGTTCAACAGGTGCGCCAGCTCGACCTCGGCACGCAGTACGTCGGCCTGCGAGACCTCGCTCGTGCCGTACTTCTGCTCGGCGATGCGCGCGACCCGCTGCACCAGGTCCTTCTCGCGCGTGTAGACGGCGATCAAACGATGCGCGCGCCACAGCTCGTAGTAGGCGCGGGTGACGGCGGCGACGACGTCGAGCTCGGTGCCGCGCGCCTCCGTCGCGATCATCTCGGCGTTGCGCGTCGCGACCTCGGCGGCCAGGGCGCGCTTGCCGAAGAACGGGATCTTCTGGGAGACGCGGAAGATGTTGTTGTCCGCCTCGTCGATGCGCAGCGACTCCGGGGCGTTCCACGCCTCCCAGCTCAGCACCGGGTCGTCGAGCGCCGAGACGCGTGCCGGGACGGCGGCGGCCGCCCGTGTGCGCGCCGCGGCCGCGCTCAGATCGGGATTGTGGGCTCTCGCCTCCGCGAGGAGGTCGGCGAGGCGCAAGCGTGCCGCTTGCGCGTGCGCGTCGGTCGCCGCGAGCAGCGAGACGCTCGCGAGCACCAGCAATAGACGTCCAGGACGAAGCTTTTCCATGATCGCTCTCCATGCGGCCACGTGGCCAATGTGTGCGGCGAGCGTCCACGACGGACGCCGGCCGCGCCGCTGCGCACGCGAAACCTACGCGCGCGCCGATGGGAGCGACGTCAGATCAGGAGAACGCAGGTCCGCTCGCGGAGGCGCGATGGTTCGGCGCCTCCCTGGAGAGCGGGTGCGAGGTGCGACGGTGCGAGCGCGATCGCGGGTGCGGACGCCAGCGCCGGGGCGACGAACACCGGACTCAGCGCGGGTCCGGCGAGCTTCGGCGAATCGGGAGGCGAGAGCTGCGGCGCGGAGCAATACCGGCACTGCGCTCCCTGGCCGTTCGTGGATTTCTGGGACGCGCCGGCGCCCTTCCGCTGACAGCACGCGTGCGCGGACGCCTGCGTCTGTCCGGCCCGCATCTGCGTGCCGGCCGATCCGGCCAGCGCCGGCTGCGCGCAGACGCAGAGCAGGTGCGCGATGAACGCCGGCACGAGCAGGGTGACGAGTCGTATTCTCCGCGCGGCGCGCATCGCATCCAAAGGTAGAACAGGACCGGCATCCTGTCGAGGGGGTTTCGATTTCCCTCGGCGCGGCGGCCTTCTGCGCCGGTGCTTGCAGCGCCGCGCGCCATCATTCAGCCTGGTGACAAGGGGAGCCGCCATGGCGAACGCCAGCACGAAGCGGGGGATCATCGGTATCCTGACCGGGGGCGGCGACGTCCCGGGGCTGAATCCGGCCATCCGCGCCGTCACCATCCGCGCGCTGCGCGAGGGCTATCAGGTGATCGGCCTGCGCCGGGGCTGGGCGGGCACGGTGGAGATCGTCCGCGACCCCGCCGCCGACAACGCCAACAACTACCAGGTTCTCAGCGAGGAGACGGTCAGCCGGGCGGGGCGCACGGGCGGCACGTTCCTCCACACGTCGCGGACGCGCCCGAGCGCGATGAAGCGCGCGGAGCTTCCCGATGCGCTGCGCGACCGCTACACGGCCGAGGTCAACGACGTCACCGAGGAGGTGCTGAAGAACCTCGACTTCCTCGGCATCGACTACTTGATCCCCATCGGCGGCGACGACACGCTGAGCTACGCGGTCGAGCTCTACAAGCGCGGCGTCAAGGTCATTGCCATCCCGAAGACGATGGACAACGACGTCCCGGGGACGGACTACTGCATCGGGTTCAGCACCTGCGTCACCCGCACGATCAACATGACCAACAGCCTCCGCACCTCGGCCGGCTCGCACGAGCGCCTGCTGGTGATGGAGGTCTTCGGGCGTTACGCGGGATTCACCGCGATGGTGCCGACCATGGCCGGCGCCGCCAACCGCTGCGTGATCCCGGAGCACAAGTTCGACATCGAGCAGCTCACGGAGCTCCTCGTCCGCGATCGCAACCGCAACCCGAGTCGTTACTCCGTCGTGCTCGTGTCGGAGGGCGCGATGTTCGAGGGCGGCGAGATGGTATTCCAGGACTCGCGCACCGACGCCTACGGCCACGCCAAGCTCGGCGGCATCGGCGACCTGGTGTCCGCGGAGCTGGAGCGGCGCTCGCCGAAGTACAACGACGGCAAGCCGGTGCACACCCTCAGCCAGAAGCTCGGCTACCTGGTGCGCGGCGGCGATCCGGACGCCATCGACTCGATCGTGCCGATGGCCTACGGCAACCTGGCGCTCGACCTGATCCTCAAGGGCATCCACGGCCGCCTCGTGGTGCTGAAGAACGGCCGCTATGACAACCTGCCCCTCGACGTCGTGGGGAGCACCAAGAAGCTCGTCCACGTCCAGGAGAGCTACAACGTCGAGCGCCTGCGGCCGCACTACAAGAGCTTCGAGATGCGGCCGCTCTTCCTGATGTCGAGCGAGTCCTAGGCGCCGCGACAGGCGCAGCCGGCGCTTCCGGACGCGAGCTGGCGGCGCATTGCGCGGTGCGCCCGCGCGAGAAATCCGCTAGCCTCGATCCCCGTGGCCGCGCACGAGCCGGGGACGGGGAGGGGAGGCATGACGCGCGTCGTGCTGGCGCTCGCCCGGGTCGGCGTGGCGCTCCTCGTCTTCGCGCTCATCCTCGAGCGCATCGACCTCGGCGGCGTCTGGGCGTCGCTGCGGGACACCTCGCTGCCGGCATGCTTCCTCGCCTTCGGCGTCTGGATGGTCGGCTGGCTGATCGTGTCGCATCGGCTGGCGCTCCTGATGCAGGCGCAGGACGTGCAGATCGGGACGTTCGAGGCGCTGGAGATCAACCTCGCGACGCTCTTCTGGGGCCTCTTCCTCCCCGGCGGCAACATCACCGGCATCGCCGTGCGCTTCTACCGCCTGGCGCGGGCCGGCGGCCGCTACGCCGCCGGCCTCCTGGCGATGGCGGGCGACCGCCTGACGGCGACCGGCGCCGTGTCGCTGATCGGCATCGTGTGCTGGACGCTCGACGCGCAGGCGCAGCGCGGCCCCGCGATCCTCGTGCTGATCGTCGGCGCGCTCCTCTTCACCGCGACGATCCTGCCGTTCGTCGCGGCCGAGCGCGTCCGGCGCCTGGCGCGGTTGCTGCACGGCGGCCGTCTCGGCTGGCTGGAGGCGCCGCTCCGCCGCGTGTGGCAGGGCTTCGAGGCGATCGCCCGCCTGCCGCCGCGCACGCTCGGCTTGCTCATCTTCCTCTCCTGCCTGGCGCAGGTGCCGGGCATCCTCGCCTACGACATCCTGGCGCACGCGCTCGGGCTGTCGCTGTCGTTCGTGACGCTCGGCTGGGTGCGCAGCGTCGTGCTCATCGTCACCGCGTTGCCCATCTCGATCGGCGGCCTCGGCGTGCGCGAGGGCGTGCTGCTGCTCCTGCTGCGTCCCTACGGCGTGGCCGACCACGACGCGCTCGCGTTCTCCCTCCTCGTGTTCGCCGTCACCATGGTGTGGACCGGCCTCCTCGGCGGCGTGTTCGAGCTGGTGCGCTGGCTGGCGCCGCGGGCTCCGGCCGCTTCCACCATGCAGCGTGATACGCTCGATTGATGCGGCTCGGCGTCGTCATGCCCTACTGGCTCGATCGCCCCGGGCTGGAGGCGGTCGCGATCGGCGAGAACGCCGACCGGCTCGGGTACGGCTCGCTGTGGATCGGCGAGATGATGACCTTCGACGCGTTCGCGCTCGCGGGCGCGCTCGCCCGGGTCACGAGCCGCATCGCGATCACGGTGGGTCCGCTGCCCGTCGCCACGCGCGATCCCGCGGCCCTGGCGCTGGGCGTGGCCTCGGTCAGCGCGCTCGGCCGCCGTCCGGCCCATCTCGCGCTCGGCGCCTCGACGCCGGCGGTGGTCGAGCGCTGGCACGGACGGCGCTGGCAGCCGACGCTCGCGCAGGTGCGCGAGTGCGTCGCGGCCGTGCGCCCGATCCTCGCCGGCGAACGCTCGCACTTCACGGGCGCCCACGTCACAACCGACGGCTTCCGGCTCGCCGCGGGGGCGCAGCCGCAGACGACGATCGCGGTGGCGGCGTTCGGCGCGCGCATGATCGCGCTCGCGGCGACCATCGCCGACCGGGTCGTGGCGAACCTCGTCACCGTGGCGCAGCTGGCCCGCATTCGCGAGGCGCTCGACGCGGCGGCGCGTGCCGCCGGCCGGCCGGCGCCGCCCCTCAGCGTCTGGGTGCCGGCCGCGCTCGGCGTCGGCGCGACGGCGTTCGCCGAGCTGCGCCGCCAGCTCGTCCTGTACGTCGGCCAGCCGGGCTACGGCGAGATGTTCGCCGACGCCGGCCACGGCGACGTCGTGGCGCTGGCGCGGAGCGGCGCGCACCCGCGTGCCGTCGCCGAGGCGATCACGCCGGCGCTGGTCGGCTCGGTGTGCGTGTCGGGGGATGCGGCGCAGGTGGCCGCCGGGCTCGAGCGCTACGGCGCGGCCGGTGCCGACGAGGTCGCGGTCGTGCCCGTCACCGCCGAGGACGCGAACGGCGACGCGCTGCTGCAGGCGCTCGCCCCGGTCTGAGAGCGACGCCGGCCGCGCTGCCGCGTCAGCGTTGCGCGGCGGCCTGGCGCCGCGGCGCTTTCGGCAGCGGCTGGCGGCAGAGCAGGCAAGTGCTCACGCCGCTCGGCTCCAGCGGGCGGCCGCTCGGCTCGCCGGGCCGCAGCCAATGCGTGATGCGGTCCATCAGCCCGCGGTAATCGGACACCGGCTTCGGAATGAACTCGTTGCAGCCGGAGTGCAGGGCATGGGCCACGACGCCGGGACTCGCGGTGACGCTGAGCGCGAGGATGGGCACGTCGCGTCCCGCGGGCAGCTCGCGGATGCGGCGCGCCGCCTGCCACCCGTCCATCTCCGGCATGCGCAGATCGAGAATGACGAGATCAGGCTGGTGCGCCTCCACGAGCGTCAGGGCCGCGGCGCCGTCGGCCGCGACGAAGCACTCGACGTCGGGCATCTCGCGCTCGAAGAACCTCTGCATCAGGTGGCGATTCACCTCGACGTCGTCGGCGAAGACGATGCGCCGCCGTCCGCCCGCACGCGCGCCGGCCGCCACCTGCTGCGCCTGCGCCGCGTGGCGGCCGGCCGTGGCGAGCCGGCGGTCCGTCTGCGCGAGGTCGATCGGGAGCTCGTCGTCGGCGCTCGCCGCCGGCTCGGACGCGGGCATGATTGCCGCCGCGCCCGCGGAGGGGAGCAGCGGCAAGGTGACGCGAAACGTCGAGCCGCGCCCGGGCGTGCTCTCGACGCTCACCTCGCCCTCGAGCTGCGTCAGCAGGCTCCTCACGATGTAGAGGCCGAGGCCGGCGCCGGCGTACGAGCGCGCGTCGGAGCTGTCGACCTGGCGGAACATGTCGAAGATGTGCGGCAGGTGCGCGCCGGGGATGCCGATGCCGGTGTCCGTGACCGTGATCACGCACGACGGCCCCTCGCGCCGCGCTTGCGCGCAGACCGTGCCCTGCGGCGTGAACTTGAGCGCGTTGCCGACGAGGTTCTTGATGACGATCTTCAGCTTGCGGCGATCGGTGCGCAGCGCGACGCGCCCGACGGGCTCCCAGCGCAACACCGCGTTGGTCTTGCACGGGATCGCTCCGAAGTCCGCTTGCAGCTCCTCCCAGAGATCGCCGACCTCGAGATCCGCGAACACCGGCGGGTCCTGTCCGGCGGAGAGGCGGTTCAGGTTGAGCGTCGCCTCGATCATCTCCAGCAGCTCGATGCTCGCGGAGCGCGCGCGCGACAGCAGCTGGGTGTGCGGGGTGTCGCCGAGCTCGTCGCCGAGGATGTCGAGGTAGCCGACGATCACGTTCAGCGGGGTGCGCAGCTCGTGCGACATCGTCGAGACGAACTCGGACTTGAGCCGGCTCGCGCGCTCCAGCTCCTCCACCAGGCGCGCGTTGCTGAGCGCCATGGACGCGAGCTGGGCGATGGCGTGTCCCACCTGCTCCTGCTGGCGGGTGAAGGGCGTCATGCGGCCGCGGTAGCCGTTCGCCTGGATGCCGACCAGCTCGCCGCCGCGCCGGAGCGGCAGCAGCAGCGAGCGCGTGATGCCGAGGTGGTTGATGATGCCGGTCGCGACCGCCTGGTCCGGGACGTCGGGCGACAGCTCGACCAGCTCGTCGCGTCCGAGGCGCTCGAGGAGCAACGGAATGGCGTGCGACGGCACCCGCACCGTGCGCAACGACTCCCATTTCTCCGTCGGCAGGCCGTGGGACGAGATCGGACGGTAGATGCTCTCCTCCTCGTCGAGGAGCCAGGTGACGCTGTGGTCGGTGCCGAGCACCTCGGCGGTGCGCTGACAGAGCCGCTGCAGCAGCACCGGCGTCTCCAGCGACGAGATGAGGTCGCGCCCGAGCGCGGCGAGCGCGGCGGAGTTCTGCGCCTCCACGGCGAGCGCCGCGTCCGCCTCCTGGCGCAGCAGCGCGGTGGTGAGGACGCCGGCGAGCGACTCGAGGCACTCCGCGGCCAGCGTGTCGCAGCGCGGGGAGCCGGCGCCGTTCGCGTAGGCGATCAGCAGCCCGAAGGGCCGCTCGCGCCCGATGATCGGGACGCACAGACCGGTCGTCGCGCCGTGGACCTCCAGGAGCGGCATGGGGACGAAGCGCGTTTCCTGATCCAGCCGCTCGCTCAGCACCGCCGCGCCGGCATCGAGCGTGAAGCGGGCATGGGTCCCGGGGCTCGCGGAGATCGTGGCGCGCCCGACCACGCCCGCGTTCCATCCGGCGCCGCTGCGCAGCAGCAGGCTCGTGCCGTCGGCGCTCAGCTCGAGCACGCCGCTCAGCGTGAAGTCGAGCGTCTCGGGGACGAGAGCCGTTGCCCGCTCCATGAGCTCGCGCGGGTCCGTGCCCGCGAGCGCGAGCTGGCCGAGGCGGGCCACCGCCTCCTGCCGGCGCGCGTGCGCGTCGAGCGCGGCGCGGCTCTCGAACTCGCGCCGGCGCAGGCGGTCGCTGATCGTCGCGGCGACGACCACCAGCACCGCCGCGGAGCCGAGGACGAGGAGATTGCTCGTGAAGAGGAGGGGGTTCGCGATCGGTCCGGTGGCGAGCAGCGCGCCGGCATAGCTGCCGATGAGGAGCACCGACAGCGCGAGCGCGGGCAGCGCGGTCCACGGAAAGAGCAGCGACACGCCGAGCAGCAATACGATGTGCCCGGCGAAGTAGGGATTCGTCTCGCGTCCGGCGACGACCGCGATGAAGTCGATGTTGAAGCCGATCGAGATCGGTACCAGCACACCGAGCGCGAGCGGATGACGCTTGCCGAAGGCGGTGCGGGTCAGTCCGATGACGGCGAGCGCGATGCCGATCGCGATGGCGCGAAAGACGACGTAGCGCGGGAAAGGCGGGGGAAAGAGGACCGTGTCGAAGTAGGCGAAGAACGGGAGCAGCGACACGGCGGAGGCCGCGGCGACGCGTGCCCCATGGGCCGTCGCCGCGCGGCGCTCGTCGGCGTAGGTGTGCGTGGGGGTATGCGAAGTGCCGTGCCGCATCGGACGTGGTCAATGCAGCAAGCGCCATGCCCGGACGCACCGCGCATGAAGATGCGTGTTCGCGCGCGAATTACACAATTTCGCGGTGTCTTGCCGGCACGACGCCGGCGCCGTGTCCGAAAAGTGGCGGGCGGCGCGACTCAGGCGTGCGCGGCGCGGGCCAGCTTGGCGTCGCGGGGGAGGCGCCGCCCCGGCGCGGGGACGGCGCGCTGCTCCGCCGGGGGCGACGCGGGGACCCGATCGAGCTGCTTCGTGCACCGCGCGAGCCAGCCGAGATGCGCCTCGGCCTGGAGGATCGCCGCCTCGGTGGCGAGGAGGCGGAGCGCTCCGTCGTCGTGTCCCGCCGTCTCGTACGCCTTGCGTTGCGCGGCGAGCGCCGCGATCCACTCGTGATAGACGCGCGCCTGGCGCGCGAGCTGCGCGAGGCGCGACTCGGCGGTCTTGCCGTCGAGGACGAGCAGGCGGATGAGCATCTCGTCGCGCGCGGGCTGCGGGCGGCGCGGTGCGCGGGCAAGCCAGGTGTCGAGCGCGCGCCGGCCCTTCGCGGTGATCGTGTACACCCAGCGGCCGACGTGTCCGGTGCCGCGATCGAAACGTCCGTCGACCAGGCCGCGGCGCCGCAGATCCTTCAGGGTCTGATAGATCTGTCCGAAGTTCAGCGGCCAGAGCGGTCCGACGCGCTCCTCGAAGGCCGCCTTGATGCGGTAGCCGTGCAGCTCCTGCCCCTCGAGCAAGCCGAGAATCGCGTAGCGCAGCAACATGGCGGCTCCTTTCGCGGCGGCGCGATGGTCGATCGCGCGGCGTGAACCGCTATGCGGGAGCCGAATAGCGCGGTCAATGGCGCACGCGCTTCCACCGCGCGCATGCGTGCCGCGAATCGATTGGCATGGCCGCAGGCCACGAGTGGCCCCAGGCCATGAGTGGCCCCAGGCCATGAACGGACGCAGGCTGCGCGCGGCCGCAGGCCGGGCCCGGGCACGCCGCCGCG
>Ga0157379_10001880_pt1 | contig 17374 bp, 14 predicted proteins | sample S25metaG_FD_121802 | JGI IMG/M metagenome (GOLD analysis project Ga0157379, IMG submission 121802) | Switchgrass rhizosphere microbial communities from Kellogg Biological Station, Michigan, USA - S2-5 metaG | ecosystem: Host-associated > Plants > Roots > Rhizosphere > Soil | place: USA... | reverse complement strand
GAGCCGCACAGCGCATGGCTTGAACCAGATGCGTTTCACATCGGAGGCGCAGGGCGATCAACAGCTGACCCAGGTGGCGCTTACCTATGCGGGGGCGCTAGCGCACGGCGCCGTCGACCCGGCAAAGCTCTATGATCTCTACACGGTGCCTCGGCCGAAGGTGGATCTAAATGCCGGGCTGGCCGCAGCCTTGCACGCCGGGAATATCACCGGCTGGCTCAACAGCCTCGCTCCTCAGGACGCAAACTACCGACGGCTTTCGCAAGCCTATCTCAAGCTGCGACAGCAGCCGACCACACCGACCGCCAACCTGCCGGACGTCGGAGATGTGATCAGACCAGGTGCAACGGACCCGCGGATACCGGTGATCGCCCGGCAGCTCGTGATCCTCGACTATATCGACCCCAAGGCGGCCCAAGGCAGCCGCTACACGCCGGCGATGGTTGCTGCCGTGAAGAAGATGCAGGCCGACTATGGGATGAAGCCTGATGGGGCGATCGGCAAGGAGGCGTTGGCGATCCTCAACCTGTCCGATGTTGACCGGATGCGTGCGATCGCGGTTGCGATGGAGCGGATGCGCTGGCTGGAGCGCACGCCGCCTGCCACCCGGATCGACGTCAATCTGGCAGCGGCTCGGCTGACCTACTGGCGGGACGGTCAAATTGCCGACATCCGCAAGGTCGTCGTTGGCGAGCCCGACAAGCAGACGCCGCAGCTCGGCTCCCCCATTTTCCGCCTAGTTGCCAATCCGACGTGGACCGTGCCGCGCTCGGTGCAGGAGAATGAGATCGAGGAGAAAGGCCCGGATTATCTCGAAGCCAACAATATGACGTGGAAGGACGGCTGGATCGTTCAGGGCTCGGGTCCGAAAAATTCGCTGGGGTTGGTCAAGTTCGACATGCAGAATGATCAGGCCATTTATCTGCACGACACACCTGCCAAGGCATTGTTCGGTCTCGTCCAGCGACAACGCAGCCATGGGTGTGTCAGGGTGGACGACGCTCTCGGGTTTGCCGCCTTGTTGGCACAGGATGAAGGGGTGCTGGATGAGTGGAACCAGGCGCTGGCGAGCGGAGAGGAGACCTTCGTCAACTTGCCGCACAAAATTCCCGTCAGGATGCTCTACCAGACCGTATTATTCGACGATTCCGGCGAGCCGATCGTACGGAATGACCCCTATGGCTGGGATGACCGGGTCGGCGAGGCACTCGGCTTCAAAGCAGGCCATGCATTGCGCGTCGGGACCACGCAGGCGGACATCGGACCGTAAACCGCAGCATCCCTTCGGCCGGTGAAGTGGTTTAGCACCGAAGCTCAACCAACGACCAGCGGCATGCATCGATCGTCGGGCGAGCGTCTTAGGGCCGGGGGCGGCCATCCCATCCGATTTGGAGCAAATGGGCGGCAAAGGGGTGGTAAGCTGGCAGGCGGCTTTGGGAAATGCTCTGCAAAAGCGGTCTTATTAACCTCACTCAACGGGGCGTCAGCTCCACCTCCATGCCGACGCGCGCGTCCGTTACGACTTCATTGCCGGTGCCGCCGTTCATCAGTGTGATCATCTGCGACCAAAGCTGCGGTTGTTCAGTCGTAGCGGTTGGGTCGAACACGCGCACTATGCGGGCTTCGCGTCCAAGCGCACTGGAATAGGCATCCGCTTACTCCTTGGCTTTGGCAATGGCCTTGGCGGCAGCTTCTCGTCGCGCGGCGGCATCGTTACGAAGCGACAGGATTGGCGGCTGAGCGGCTACGTCCTGCCTCTCCAGCAGCAACTGACGCACAGCGGCAAGGCGGGACATATCGGTCAGTTCGATCTGAACGCCAGCCGTCGCAACCTTGCGTTGTCGGGCCATAGCTAGGAGCGCCGCCGCAGCGGCTGGATTGGGTTCGTCGTCTTCGGAATAGGCTTCATCGCCGACGAAGCCGATCTGGGAGGTCCCAGGTGGCAACATAGTGATTGCATCATCTGGCACGCCCATTTTTCGCAGCTTAGTTAGAAGATCGTGCACCGCCGCGTCGCAAGCGGCACGGGCAGCAGCGGCGTTCTCGGCTCGCCCAGTAACGATTAAACGGAAGCGCGCGATTTCCGCGCGATTTAGCACCTGCCCAGTTCCAGCGACCTGCGCCAGAACCTCTCCGGGTCCAAGAACGACCGGACTCGTTCCTTGCGCCGCAAGTGGGGACATCGTGACCATTGCCGCAGCGGCAAATGATACAATTGCGCGCATATAATAACCCTCCCCTTGTCTACTTTGGACAATGCCCCTCCCCGCGTGTGGAAGATGTCCGCTTTCGGCGGTAAGACAAGGATCTCGGCGACGGAGTTTGGGTCGGAAGCGAGCTAACCCGTTCTGAAGGGCAAGGCTGGGAAACCGCATGCTGTGACGGCAATACGACGTCGAAGGGTGGACTCTCAGGTTACGCTCACGTCTAAGCAAGAGGAAATGCGGATAGTGCGCAACCGAACAGCAATGGTCTTGTCCCTCGCTTTATTCGGATTTTCTCCGCTCGCGCACGCTGAGCCGAGGCTGACCATCCCGCGCGCGATCGGCCATGATACGTGGATCACGAATGCGGATTCCCCGCCGGAGGGCACATATGGGGTGGTTTCCTTCAAGTTACTGATTGGTACCGATGGAATGCCGACATCTTGTGAAATCACCAAATCGAGCGGTTACGAATCATTGGACAATTTAACGTGCCACTTGGTCCAAAGGCGCGCGAGATTCACGCCGGCGACTCTTGATGGAAAACCCTCTGAGAGCTCGTATTTTGATACGGTACACTGGCTAAATAGATCATCCGGCGGAGTGCCGTTCACAGTATCTGCACGCAACGTGGTTACCCAGTTCGATATCGATGCAAACGGCAAGATTACAAATTGTTCTGTGGACGGAGCCAAGACGACAGAGGAAAATTCCTTTTGTCGTTTCCATGATCGAATTGCGGTCCCTGTTGGAGAACCCCAAATCAGAAATGCCCATGTCACACAAACGACGCGGGTAGAAATAACGCCGCATTAAAGTGCTTGAAGCATCGAGCCCGGGTCCGGCAATTTCACCAAGATCGTCCAGCGCATCGGTATGCGCATCCGCCTCGATCCAGACCAAGTGCCGCTGATGAGCTTGCGGCCCGGACTGTCCGTGACCGCGAAGGTGATGCTCGATTATACATGCCGGCTGTGCAGTTTCACATTATAGTCGATTACCCGCTTCACGGGCACAAGGACTTTCATCATCCCTTCTCACACAAGAAGTCGCTGATATCGGCGACACAAAAATATGAGAGTTGAAGATGTCAAAGTCGGAGCATCTTCAACTCTCAGGAGTCTGCAGAGAGGAGCACAGGCTTGATCGACTTCCAAGGATTGCGGTGGCGTACCGCAATCCGCTTAATATTTGAACGTGAACTGCAGAGCCACCGTCCGCGGGTCCATGATCGCCTCACGGACATCCGAATGCACTCCCGTCGCAGTACCGGTGCGCGATCCCGTGTAAGTGTTGTCGAGCGCCGACGTGCCGATGAAATGATTGCTCAAATTCTTGCCAATCAGTTCAAGCTGCCAGCGATCATCCCGCTGGGCAAGGCTCACGACGGCATCGATCGCGACATATTTCTTCTGGAAGAAGCGCGTCGCATTGTCCGGTGCGAAGGCATAAAGCTTGTACCGGCTCGAATAACGAATGTTGGGCGAGAAGCCGATCTTCAGATTATCGCCGATCGGTTTCACGTAATCCCCGCCCAGCGTCGCCACCCAGCGCGGAGCCTGCGGCGTCCGCTGACCATCCAGATTCTGCAGCGTGAAGGCGCCCGCCGCGTTGGGCGTCAGGTTGCATCCTTCGCTGGGACGCTCTCCCCCCAGACAGGGAGCCCGTGAGAAGCTGGTGTAGATCGCATCGGTCAGCGCGGCGGACGCACGTAGCGTCAGACCCGGCACGCTCCGCGGTGCGAACTCGGTTTCCAGCTCGAGGCCGCGGGTACGGGCTTTGCCGGCGTTGGTCGTCAGATAGCGAATGGTGGTCGGATCAAAATAATCGACTTGAAGACCCTTGTAGATATACCAGAAGCCATCGAAATTGAGGCGCAGCTGATTGTCGAACAAGGTCGACTTGATCCCGCCCTCGAAGCCCGAAACCTTTTCCGGCGCGAAAGTCGCGTCGGCTGCGGTGCTGAGCGGCGAGATGCTGCCGCTGATCGAGAAGCCGCCCGACTTATAGCCGGTGCGGTAGCTGCCATAGAGCGTGACATTCCCAGAAGGCTTCCACGTCAGCGTGGCTTCGGGCGAAGTATTGTTGAAGACCTGGTCCGGCTGCGCCAGCGTGGTCTGGGCGAAGGACGCCCGCGAGCTGGGGATCACATAAGGCGTCGAGAGGCGGCTGTTCTTCTTCTGTGCGAGTAGCGGACGCCGGCCGTGACGTTCAGCGTCGGCGTGATGTTCCAGATCGCGTCTACGCTTTCTACAACCAGGTACCAGGCGTCGAGCAGGTCACCCGCGTGCGTCAGGACGAGGGCTATGATCAACGGGACGAATAATCTCCAAGCCCGTTGGCACCAATATCGCGCCGACACTGGCCATCAAGTGCTTCGTCAATCGTCCCGCCCCAGCGCCGGGCGAGTTTAAAAAAATAACTGCGCGCTTCTATACTTAGGTTAGCTTGATTATCATATCTCTGCCCATCCGCTAGATTTAAACTCGGTTCATTTCGTCCGGATCCTGAGGGATACCATAGGGCTGATAATCTTTTTAGTATTTCGTATAAAAGCGAAATAGCGTTATGGGCCGGGTCCACACCAACGTCCATAATCACTTCGCTCTGGAACGCCACCTCGTCGACAGAACCGCCTACAAGGAACGCCGCTCCGCCGCTCTGGCGGAGTGGCAGATGCTGGCTGCCTGAACGCTGCTGATCATATACCGAACTCCGCCAAGTGGAGACGAGTTCGCATTAGGCTGACAGCACCCTCGGTACTGTTCCGTCATGAGTCTCCGGTCAATGCAACCAAGGTTCCAGCAGCGATAAGTTGGAATGAGTGCTCGTCAACCTCCGAGATCACCCACTGCGCGCTCAGGGTTCCGTCTGATTGCGTGCGACGCCAACTGCGATGGCAGCCATCACGCAGTCTGTCGAGCCCTCGTTACGCCAGGCGTGCTCTGTGCCATTCTGGACGAGGCAATCGCCAGCGGTGAGAACAACCTTCTCGCCGCTGTCAAAAAAGCAACTGATCTCCCCAGATATGATGATGATGTAATCGACCGTGTCGGTGCTGTGCATCCACATCGGCAACGTGTCGGCGGGTGGGTAGCTCGGCGGCCATATAGATACGGTGAGGTGAGTTCCCCCTGGTCCAGGAAAAATCTGGGACATGTCCGTGAAAGTCGCTGCAGGATCGGCACTCCCAATGGAATAGGGAAGGCGATCGGCAGGTTCGGTGTGCCACGCATTGAAGAAACGAGTGCTGCCAGGGCCCGCTATCTCAAGGGAAACCAGTGCGTGCCCGTCAGACGCGACACGGGACCTTCCGTCGCCGTCCGCCGCGGTTACGATCCGACGAGGCGTCGCTAGTCGTTTGTTGCTCGCGTCAGAGATGATTTCCCCGCCCATTTTTCGCCTCTCCTCCTACACCGCCATGGAGGTCTGCCCGCCAACTAAGGCTGACCTGCGTCCACGGTTGAATTGACCGGCGCAGGGTGCCGCGCCTATCGGATTTCCGAAATGACATTTTTCCCTCGAATCCTGCCATGACGAAGCGCATAGCGTTGGTACTCTTCAACGGGTTTCAGCTGCAAAGCATCGCGGGGCCACTGTCCGCATTCGAAGCAGCCAATGGTTTCGTTCCAGACGCATATTCTCTTGAGCCGGTCACACCTCATCCGGCCCCTGTCACCAGCAGTGCAGGGATTCCTGTTGGTACCTGTCGATCCCGTGTCGGTCCGTTTGACACACTGCTCATTCCCGGAGGGGCCGGGTTGCAAGATTCTGGAGTCCGGGGCGCTATGGTAGCATGGGTCCAGGCGGAATGCGCGGCGGCTCGCCGCCTCGCCAGCATCTGCACAGGAGCCTATATAGCCGCGGAAGCAGGCATTTTAAATGGCCTGCGCGCTACCATCCATTGGGATGCCATCGGCGCCTTCAGCCGTCGTTATCCGCGCGTCAGATTGCAACCTGACGAAATCGTCGTTCGGGACGGTTGGGTTTGGACATCCGCCGGGGTCAGCGCCGGTATCGACCTTGCCTTGGCGCTGATTGAAGACGACCTCGGTACGGCCGTATCAATGCGCGTCGCCCGGCAGCTGGTCGTGCCGTATCGCCGCACCGGTGGGCAACTCCAATACTCATCCATGCTCAATGCCACAGATCATGGCGGCCGGTTTTCTGGACTCCTTGAGTGGATGCGCGACCATCTCTCCGAAGCACTGAAGGTGGAGGACCTGGCTAACGTCGCCGGAATGAGTCCGCGCAATTTCGCCCGTGCGTTCCGGCTAGAGACGGGGATTACGCCTGCCAAGATGGTGGAATATATGCGGCTTGAAACCGCTCGGTTGAGCCTCGAAACCACGCGTAATTCTGTCGAGAACGTTGCCGAGGCGGCTGGGTTCGGTGATTCCGAACGGATGCGCCGAGCCTTTGTCAAATCGTTCGGGAAGTCGCCGCAAGCGTATCGTCGCCTGACCCGGTAAGCACACGCGCGCCGGCACGCTTTCGATGGGTAGGACACGATGCAAAGCCGCTGTCCTGCCGTTCGGTGACCAGCAAGCAGAACACTGTTGAAGTGCTTCCGTGAGAGCAGGCATTGGCTACTCAACTCAGCGCCTCCAGCCCCCGCCCGGCCGCAGCAGTCCGCCTCCATCCGCAGCTAAAGTACGGACCAAGGTAAGGACAAAGACGCCCGATCTACACATAACAGGTTGAAAATAGGCGTTTTCTGTCGGAGACGGAGAGATTCGAACCCTCAAATTCTAATCGTTGGTCAGGCGATTACCTGTAACCCCTTCGCCTTCACGAGGTTCAGCAGCTTGAGCGACGGTCCGTCGGGACGCTTCTCGCCGCGCTCCCACTTGCTGACCGCGTCTTTCCGAACGTTGAGGTAATGAGCGAATACGGGCTGCGAGACCTTCTCGCGCTCCCCCAAGGCACGAATTTCGTCGGGCGCCATTAGCTCGACCGGCGTGAGACAAAGCGCATCGAACTCGCGCATCGTCGACTTGTCGACGAGCCCGATCCGATGAAGTCCCGCTGCGGCTTCATGCACCGATGCCAAAATCGGGCTTTCAGCCCGCTTCGCTTTCACCTTCGCCTTCATCGTCAGAAACCTCGATCAGTTCACCCGCTGTGACAGCAACCTCAATCTTATCCTCGGAATGACCCAGGTACACCCCTGCCAACTGCTTCAGTGCCTACAGTTCCTCCGCGCTCACATTCGCCTTCTCATTCTTGGCAAAGCCGTGGGCGAAGAAGCTGTGTCCGCCCACCCTGAACAGAATGATCGTCCGAAATCCTCCTGACCTACTGCCACCGGGCTTGGCCACGCGCTGCTTGAACACGCCACCCCCCAAGTCCACGTCGTGCTCCCCGGCGAGCCTTTCGCGGCTTGGCGACGAGTGTGCACGGGTTGGACGTCAACCCGAGGCGCCACTCTTTCATCGCATGGGTGAACGCGGTGGAGATGGGGAAGCTCGCGATTCACCGATGAGGCCGAGACCGAAAGCAACCTTGTGTCTCTCCCTCCGTTCACTGCAGCTATCACGAATGGGGTGCTGTGCGCCTCATAAACGGTCGTTCCCGGCGGACGCTTCGGATACCGAAAGCGCCCGGTCGGCTTTCCTCGACCTAGGGACGGCTATGGGGTGGGTTCCTGCCTGACCGCTTTTTAGGACGGCAAACCGGATAGCTGCCGTCGCTCGCTGCTGGGTGGTTCGATCGCAGTCGCCGACAATAACGGACGTCGGCGGTCATCCATGCGCTGCCCGGAAGCAGACCTTTCAAAACGGAGATCTATGTCTAGATAGCCATGCGCAGTCGCTGCTTCCGGCGCTCAAGCTGCGTGGCGTCGGAAGCAGCTAGGGAATCATCGTTGACGATGCCGACCTGCATCCGGGGATATCAGTCCGATTCTCTATGCGCTCGATATCTTGTGACCCGGGCAAGTTGTCATTGTCGATGCACGAGGGCATGTCGGGACAGCGGTCTGGGGGGAGATCATGCATAGCTGCGCGTTAGCACGCGGCGCGGCAGCCGCGATCGTCGATGGCAGCATTCGGAAATTTCAGCTTTCTCGCGACGTCGGCGCTCGGCCCATGCCCAAAGAGGGGCGAGCGAACAGACATCCCGCGCATGTTTAGCTAACGAGGCCCGGCGCTTAACCTTGACATAACAGCCGCCAGTCTTCCATGGAAGGTTTTATCTGATTGAGGAGAAGAAAGTGGAAGGCTATCTTCCCCGCCTGCGTCTGGACGGCCAGGGCATTGTCGTACTTGGAGCTGGTGCGGGGATGGGAGCGGCTTCGTCTCGCGCGCTCGCAGAAGCCGGAGCGCGCATTCTGTGCGTCGACCGGGAAATGGGCCTCGCCGAACAGATCGCCCTTGAAGTCGGCGGCATCGCCTTTGCGGCCGATGTTACCGATAGAGCCGGGATGGAAAATGTCTTCGAGACCGCCCAAGCGCATTTTGGCGCCAGCCTGAAGGGCGTCGTCGACATCGTGGGCGTTGCCCTGCTCGACAAGGTCGAATCGTTCGACGATGCGAGGTTCGATGCCCAGTTCGAGGTCGTGCTCCGCCATGCGTTTCTGGCGATTCAGATTGGCGCTCCCATCCTTTCGGCCAATGGCGGCGGCGCCATGACGTTCATCGGTTCGAACTCCGGCATGAAGAGCGTCCCTGGGCAAACGATCTACGGCGCCGCCAAGGCTGCGCTTCATCATATGGTACGGTGCTCGGCGCGCGAGTTTGGCGATCGGGGCGTACGAATGAACGTCATTGCACCCAGCTTCGTCCGAACGCCGCGTCTTCTGGAGAAATTGGGTCCGGAATTCTGGGAAACCGTGGACAGGACCGCGCCGCTCGGCCGCGCGGGAACGGTCGAGGACATCGCGTCCGTGGTGCTCTTTCTGCAATCCGCCCTCGCAGGCTATGTCACCGGCAACGTGATGACTCTTGATGGCGGCGGAGACGTGGTTGCCGCTCTGCCGACACCTTAAGCGATGTCGAGCAACGCCACGAAAGCGTTGGGGATCTGTCTGTCGCGTCGTCACACCTTAGCCGCTCCGCAGTGGCCGCCGAAGGGCAGCCCGCAGGCCTCAAAGATGTTAAATATCTTCTTTGGAAGGTATTATTCGGCGGATCGCCGTGCTATGGAGTGATAGACGCCTAGCCAGGCTCCGTCCGAGCCTTGTTAGCCATATAGTTGTAATTATTGTATTTTTTTGTTTCGCGGATATTTCTCGATGCCTCTGGGAGTCGCCGTTCCCGTAATCTGGGTATCTCGGTATCACACTTAGAAGATGCATAGCCGCACGATGCGCGAACATGGAGTAGGATGATGCTTTCACACGAGGACAATGAACTGATGTGCCGCGTAGGTCCGGGCACGGCCATGGGTGCGGCGTTGCGGCGTTATTGGGTGCCGTTCCTCCAGAACTCCGACCTCTCCGAGCCCGGCGGCGACCCGCGCAGGGTGGAATTGCTGGGCCAGACCTTCGTGGCGTTCCGCGGGACCGATGGGGTCATTGGGCTGCTGGACGAGGCATGCTGCCACCGCGGTCCGAGCCTTGCGCTTGGACGTGTCGAGGGTTGCGGCATTCGCTGCTTGTTCCACGGCTGGAAATTTGCGGCAGATGGCACCCTGCTCGAAACGCCGAATGTTTCGGACCCGCGTTTTCGCGAGCGTGTGCGAGCCAAAGCCTATTCCGTTCGCGAGGCCGGCGGGCTGATCTGGGCCTATATCGGTCCGAAGGATGACGAGCCCCCCTTCCCTGCCTGGAAGTTTCTCGATCTGCCTGACGCCCACCGGATCACATCCACGCACATCTATGACTGCAATTATGTCCAGGTCACAGAGGCGCTCGTGGACTCGTCCCACCTGTCCATTCTCCATTCCAATGGGGTCGCGAAGGCAGGGGACATCGAGATCGATTACGGCGAGCGGGTCGCCCAGATGGGCGTCGATCTGGCGCCCCGTCTCGAAGTTCAGGAGACCGACAGCGGTTTCCGTTACGCCGCCATTCGCCGCAACGACAACTCTCCGGATCAGCTCCACACAAGGATCACGCAATTCGTCGCGCCATATTTCGTGTTCAACGCCAATGGCGACATTCTCACCATCATGGTGCCCGCCTCCGACGTGAAGACGCTCTTCTTCCACGTCTTCTGGGACGAAGAGAAGCGGATCGGCGAGGAACCGCTACGCAGCGCCCAGCTCAAGTTCGTCGGTCTCGACGACGAAACGCTAGCTCATTACGGCGTTGGTCTCGATACGCCCGAGGCCGAGCGGCCCGGCTGGCACAATAAATTCATGCAGGATCGCGTGGCAATGCGCGAAGGTCGCAGCTTTACCGGCCTTGCTGGACTCATCGAAGAAGATGTCGCCGTTGCAGTCAGCAGCGGGCCTATTCGCAACCGCGAGATCGAGAATCTGTGCCCGGCGGACCTCGCCATCGCACAGCTGTACAGGGCGCTGCTGAAGCTGGTGCGCACGGACCCTCCAATCGTGCCGACCAACGACAAGGATCGCCTCGTTCGTGGCTGGACCAGGGTGCTCAAGGCCGGCGAGAACTGGCGCACATTGGCTAGCGAAGGAGAAATCGCTGAGTCCGTCGCCAAAGAGCACGCCTGAAAATATGGTGTAGAAGGACTTACTAATGGAAAACCCCTGGACCAACTTCACCCATATCGGGATCGTCACGCGCGATATCGAGCGCACCGTGCAGCAATATGTCGAGCTCGGAATGGGACCTTTCAGCCGGTTCGATCTTCCCAGCGACGAATTTGCCCAGTTCAAATGGAGGCATCACTTCAACAAGCCGACCGATGATCACAAGTATAAGGTGGCCTGGGGTAAGCTTGGCGCAATCTCGATCGAGATCTTTCAGCCGGTCGCCGGCGACAGCATCCCGCAGCGTTTTCTCGACGCCAAAGGCGAAGGCGTCTGGCACTATGGATATGATGTCGAGGACATGGAAACGGTCAAGGAATTCATGAGCGAAAAGGGTTATTCCGTGGTTGGCGCCGCGGAAACTGAGGAAGGCGTCAAGATGTATTATTTCGGCACTGAGGATTATGGCGGCGTCTATTTCCAAGCCCATGAAGTACCGCCTGAAAGCACGATGTACGAGAAGCTCGCCACCATTGGAACCGAGCCGGCCGACGCCTGAAGAGTATAATTGCATATTTGGAGCGGATAATGGCCAACCAGGCTGACGGTGCATCCTTTCTTCCCGTTATAGAGTCAAAGAACTTCGAGCTCGTAGCATATCATCACATGGACAAGCGGCCGCATTTCAAGATGGGCTTGCAGGTGGTGGACGGACGCTGGTATCTCTACACGGGGCATTTCTGGCATAATGGCTGGACTGTCGTCGATGTCACCGATCCACAAAAGCCCGAGGTCGCCCATCACTGGGAGGGACCTGAGACCAACACCTGGACCCTTCAGGTCCAAGTCGCGGATGGTAAGCTGATCACCGGGCTGGAGAAGATCGGATCCTGGCTGCCGGAGGAACGCGCAAAGCTGTGGGGCTTTGTTCCTGGCCTTCCGAACGAGGAAGGGGTCATGATCTGGGATGTGGAAAGGCCGTTGGAGCCCAGGCTCCTGGGCCAGTTCGCGACCGGCGGATGCGGTACGCACCGCAATTTCTACGATGGCGGCGACTACATGCATCTGGCAGCCAACATGGCCGGCTTTCGAACCAATATCTATGTTTGCGTGGATATTTCCGATCCCACCAAGCCTCGCGAAGTGTCCCGCTTTTCAATGCCTGGGCAGCGGAACGAGGATCCGCCGGTCGCGCCCAGCGAGCTGGGGTCGCTCCACGGACCTGCTTATATAGAAAATGGACGTGCGTACCTCCCTTATGGCCGCTTCGGCGGCGTCATCCTCAACGTAGAGGATCCAGCCAAGCCCGAGCTCGTGAGCCAGTTCAAGATCGGCGATTTTGGCAGCATCATCGGGTGTCATACCTATTTGCCGCTGGCGGACCGCAAGATGGCCGTTCTTACGACCGAAGCGATTCTCGAGAACAATATGGATTCCGCTAATCTGGTTGCGCTGATCGACCTTTCTGACGAGACGCGTCCACGGGCCATGTCGATCCTGCCAACACCGGTACCGAGCGAAAGCGCGCCGTTCCGCAGCTATGCCCAGCGCGGCGGTAAGTTCGGCCCCCACAACATCCACATTCCGAACCACCAGGCGAATTACGCGACGGTCGGCAACCTGCTGCACCTCACCTATTTCGCCGGCGGGCTGCGGACCTACGATATCAGCGATCCCTACCAACCCCGGGAGGTCGGCTATTTCGTTCCAGGAGACCCCACTGAGCGTCTCGGTAGACCCTATCTGCCTACCAACTTGGTGCCACAGTTCGAGGACATTCTAATCGACTCGCGCGGCTACATCTACATCGGTGATCGAAATTACGGTTTGACTGTCCTGCGGTATACGGGGCCAGAAGCTTGAGTCCATTGCTCGACAGCGTCCCCATTGCCGTACTGACGGGGTTTTTGGGCAGCGGTAAGTCCACTCTTCTCAATGGATTGCTACGGAGTGGATCACTCCCTCCGACAGCAATCGTCATCAATGAGTTTGGGGAAGTCGCAATCGATCACGCGCTGATCGAGGGTGTAACCGAAGGCGTCATGCTCCTCAGTTCGGGCTGCGTATGCTGCGCGGTCCGATCCGATCTGGAGGCAGCGCTTCGCGATCTTCATTTGAAGCGTGTTCGCGGTTTGATCCCGGACTATGAGGCAGTGATCCTCGAAACGACTGGATTGGCGGATCCGGGACCGGTGTTGCAAACATTGACGTCCCGGACCATTCGAGAGATGCGCTACCGACTCGGTCCGGTGATCGCCACACTTGATGCGCAGAACGGCATGGCCGCGTTGGAATCGCATCATGAAGCCGTTCAGCAGGTCGCAATCGCCGACCGCGTCATTCTGACGAAGACCGATCTCGTTCCGGATCATGCAAAAGTCATAGCGCTGGCGAGGGAGATCAACCCGTCCGTGCCGATCGTTCGATCGAGCGCAACACCCACCTCGGAAGCGATTTTTGGAGACAGCCTGCTATCTGAGCTGCCTCAGGTTCGCACATATCCCTCCGACGGGCACCACTATCACCATTTGTCGGGGATATCGTCCTATGGTCGCGTCATCGAAGGAGCGTTGGACTGGGACCGGGTGGAAACGCTTGTGCGGTCGTTCTTGCAACGGAACGGCGAGCGTGTTCTTCGGTTCAAGGCGCTGCTTCACTTACGAGGTATTGACGAAATGACAGCACTTCACGGGGTCCACCACACCCTCTACCCGCCGCGGCTGATTTCTGCGGGGCGAACTGAAAATGTGTCACGCGTTTCCCTTGTCGGCGATAATCTCGCGGATTCGGCTGCTGCGACGTTTCTAGACGATCTGTCGGCGAGTGCGAGCTGATCGCCCCCTGCTTGAACCAGTGTGTTGAACGGCGTGCTGCGTTTCATCACCTACCGTCTGCAGAAATCCGCTGGCCTGGTCGCGATCAGCACCCGCGCATCACGTCAAGGGCCGATCACCGCGCCATCTTCAATGCCTCGATCCCCGCCGCGATCACCTTGGCGTCGGCTCCCTGCGCGATCCTCACCGCGACGCCATCGATCGCCAGCTAAACCGCCGTACCGCTCGATCGAGCGCCGCGTCCGCGGACGTCCGGTGCGGGCGGCGGTTCTGGTACGACCGGCAGGGGCGCTGGCTCGATAACGGCAGGAACGAAGGCCGGCGAAGTCGCGGCGACGTCCATCGCCTGCCGCATCTTCCGGCGCCATGTGAACAGCTGGATGGGGCCGGACGCACCGCGGCAATCCATGGCCTCGGAGTGAGATCAGCCAGGTGCGATGGGGCAATATATGCGCAACAGCGATGGCTCCGCCAAACGCGTTGATCGTCGCTCGCAACGATCAACGCTGTTCGGAGCGCGCAGCTACCCTTGCGCGCGGGATGTTGCGAACCGCGCGAGCTTCTCGCCATGCCCCAGAGGCCACCCATGAGAGCCAAGCGCAAATATCCCAACTAATAGCTTCCCTTTCGCAGAACCAGTCGTATCTGCGTCAGATGCTTACAAGGCGGCTCCCTGCGTCTTTCGTTCAACGCCTCGCATGAGATGCTCGCAAAACGCGATGCCAGCCTCTCTCGTCGCAGGGTCAAGCTCGCCCAGGACATCTCCAAGAATCGAGTTGTCCGCCATCGATTCCGACATCGCGGTCGCGACCTTCAGCCCTTTTGGTGTCAGGCTCACCAGAAAGCCGCCGCCGTGGAGCGGATCCTGCGATCTCACTACCAGTTTCTTGGCAACCAAGCGGTCAACCTGTTTGGTAACCGCTCCAGACGATAGCAGCAACGCTCGAAAGAGATCCGTCGGCCGCCGAGAATAGGGACGACCCGCCCGGCGCAGCGCGAACAGAATGCGCATTTCCGCTCCGCTGACGCCATGCTCACGCCGAGCTCGCCTATCGTAATCAGCATCCATGATCCGACCCATCCTGGTCAGGCCGATCACAAGGAGCATGGCCGAGACATCCTTGGTCGGCATCTCCCGATGCCAGGAAGCATATACCTCATCGAGGTGGGTGGAGGTTTTGCGTTGCAACATCTCTATCCTGAAAGAACTATTCGCCGGCGGGTGACGGCTGACAAAGAAATCTTTTTGCCCGATCCCTGCCAAATCGCTAGACTTTTTTTCAGCAGACCTGCCCTGCGAAACGCCTTCCAGGTCCTAAGATGGATCAGATCGCCATCTTTGTGCAAGAATGGCTTTGGAGAGAGCAAGCGCGCGTCACGCAAGGCGGCTTGGCGCAAGCAAGGGCGCTCCTGCCGTTGGTCCCGCCCTTTAACCCGCGGGACTGGACCGCAGGCTGACCAAGCCGCCAGCCACATCTTCGCGGAAGCATATCGGCTGGCACCGCGTCCTTGGTCAGGCCGTAAGGCTGACCCCCTAGAGCTAGACCTAAATTGTTGATCGAGCTGCAGGCATGCGGTTCGCCTCATCTTCTTGGATACGTCACCGCAAAACGCGCTCAACTATGCTCCGCGTTTTCGAATCGGCCTCATAGCCGTCAGCCGGAAGCGAATCTACATCACCGCCAGACGGATCCGCTCATCGAGCGAGGCGAGATACTTTAGATAGCTGGTCTCGAAGGTGGGGCCTGCGGCGCTCCATCGATGTTCCAGTTCAATGAGCCCACCATAGCCGCGCCGAATAACGTCCAGAATGAAGCTTTCAAGCGCGAGGCTGCCACCACCAATTTCGACACGTCCAGGAAAGTCGGCAATCTGGACCACTTCGACAAGATCCCAAACCGAGTCCAGCAGCGAGTTCGGGTCTCCATCCATTGCGGCGACGTGCGCCGTGTCAAAGACCAGTCGTACAGAAGGGCTAGCAACTTCTCGAACGACCTCGGCGGCATCGGCCAGATGGTGGAGAAGGGTCCACGGCAGACGAGACGCATCGACCGCCTCTAGGCAGAGGGTGAAGCCCTCCTCGTTTGCCCTGCTGCCAAGCCGGCGCAGCAAACGCGCCATATTAACTCTTTGTCGCTCCCGCGAATGGATAGCTGTTGCCGCGCTTAGCACCGCGACCTCACGGGCGCCCGTCCGCTTTCCGACTTCAAATGCAGTCGCGACGTCCGACTCGATCCTCTCCTCAATCGCGCGATTACCACTTCCCCAAGGGCTTGCCATCATCACGTCCGGGCTCGCGTAGGTATAGCAGCCTAGGCGAAGTCCATGATCCTTGATCGCCGCGCCGATCCGGACCTGCGCGTCTTTCGTCCGTGTAGTCGCAAAGGGATCCTGCACACCGGCAAAACCACATTCGGCGGCAAAAGCAATCTGCCGGACTGGATCGCTGCTTCCGACACGCTGCCGGAACAAGGGCGTGTCGATCGACGGAAATCCAAGATGTGGAGCAAAAGGTAGGAAGAAGCTCATATCTCTTGATCTTTCGAGGTCGGTACAGCGTCTTCGCTCAAGGTACGAATAGCATCGCGGGATTTTCTACGAGACGCTTCACTGCCTGGACAAAGCTTGCGGCATCCCAGCCGTCAACCACGCGGTGATCGCAGCTGATGGAGACGTTCATCAGTTTGGCAATGGCGATCCGTCCCTCGACTACCACCGGACGTTCGACGATCTTGTTAGGGCCGACGATCGCCACTTCCGGTCGGTTGATGACTGGCGTGGTGGCGATGCCTCCCAAGGCGCCCAGAGAGGTGATCGTCAGCGTGGACCCGGAAAGTTCGTCTGATTTTGCCTTACCGCTCCGCGTAGCGTCCGAAAGCCTCGCAATTTCCGAGGCGAGCTGCCAGATGTTGCGGCTTTCAGCGTTTCTCAAGACGGGCACCATCAAACCGTTGTCGGTCTGTGTGGCTATGCCCAGATGCACGGCGCCCGCCCGCGTAACGATCCCAGCCGCTTCGTCATATCGCGCGTTGATCATCGGAAAATCAGGCAGCGCCCTGCAGATCGCCGTGATCAGAAACGGAAGGATCGTCAGGCGCGCCCGATCACCGCGCTCGCGATTGAGGTCGCCGCGCAACGCCTCCAGCTTTGTGACGTCGAACTCTTCGACATAGGTGAAATGAGGGATATGCCGCTTGGACGCAGCCATGTTGTCGGCGATCCGGCGCCGCAATCCGATGACTTTCACTTCCTCGTTAGGGCGCGCGGAGCCTGCCGGAAGATATCCCCCCCGCGCATGGTACAGCAGGTAGCTGTCGAGATCCGCGTGCCTGATCCTGCCGGATACCGCGGGAACAATCCCGGCGAGATCAACGCCCAATTCCTTGGCGCGCTGCCGCACGGTTGGAGATGCATGAACATGCAGCGCCGCAGCGGTAGAGATGGGGAGAGAGGCCACGGGATGATCGGCTTCTGCGGGAGAGGATGCAGTGCCGGTCCGGTCTTTCTCTTCCCAGTGCGCTTCCCCCTTAAGCGCACCTGATTCATGCGGAGGATTCTGCGGTTGCGCTTCGAGCACGCGAGTGCTGACAGGCGTATGCGGAGTGTGAACGGCAGCAGAGAACGCCTCCTCAGTCTCGAGGACCGCGAGAACCGCACCGATGGCAACCTGTTCGCCGACCGCGCCGGCCAAGGCTGTCAGGCGGCCCGACACGGGCGCCGTCATCTCCACGGTCG
>Ga0157379_10001878_pt1 | contig 17378 bp, 15 predicted proteins | sample S25metaG_FD_121802 | JGI IMG/M metagenome (GOLD analysis project Ga0157379, IMG submission 121802) | Switchgrass rhizosphere microbial communities from Kellogg Biological Station, Michigan, USA - S2-5 metaG | ecosystem: Host-associated > Plants > Roots > Rhizosphere > Soil | place: USA... | reverse complement strand
CGCGTATCTGGATGCCTACGATTTTCGGCCGAGCCGGGGCGAGGCGCCGTGTGAGCTGGCGCGCTATCTTCGCCTGCACCAGCGTTATACGGCCGCCCGCGACTTCGCGCGCACCGCGGCAAAGCTGCCGTTTCCAAACGACCTGTTGTTCATCGACCGCAGCGTGTACGACTGGCGCGCACGCGACGAATGGGCCGTGTCCGCTTATTGGTGCGGCGACTACACCGACTCGGCGCGCTTGTGCCGCGAACTGCTCGCCGATGCGCGGCTGCCCGAAGCGCAACGCGAACGCGTGCAGAAAAACCTCGATTTCGCGTTGGCGAAACTGGGATGAACGAAGGTCTGGTCGAACGCATCGACGCGCTGCTGCCGCAGACGCAATGCACGCGCTGCGGTTATCCGGCATGCCTGGACTACGCGCACGCGGTCGCGCACGGTGATGCAGACATCAATCAGTGTCCGCCGGGCGGCCAGGCCGGCATCGACGCGCTGGCAGCTTTGCTGGGTCGCGCCTCGAAGGCGCTCAATCCCGTCAACGGCGTCGAGAAACCGCTCGAGGTCGCGCTGATCGACGAGGAAGCATGCATTGGTTGCACTAAATGCATACAGGCTTGTCCGGTCGACGCGATCCTTGGCGCGTCGAAGATGATGCACACGATAATGGCGAATGAGTGCACGGGTTGCGAGCTATGCATCGCACCCTGCCCGGTCGATTGCATCGCAATGGTCGAAGTCGGGGACGAGCCTGCGCCCGCGCGCGCAGCGCACTACCGCGCTCGCTACGTGGCTCGCAATGCGCGCCTCGTGCGCGAAGCCGACGAGCACGCCGCCGCACTCGCGGCGCGTAAGCGTGAAATCGACGCGCGCGATGCGCCGGCCGCATCGGCGCGCGATGCCGTGGCCGCCGCGATCGCGCGCGCGCAAGCCAAGAAAACCGGCCGCCGCAAATGAATCGGCAGCAACGGGTCGAGATTTTCCGCCGTCTGCGCGAGGCGAACCCCAAGCCGACCACCGAACTCGAATACGCCAGTCCGTTTCAGTTGCTGATCGCGGTAATGCTGTCGGCGCAGGCAACCGACGTAGGCGTGAACAAGGCCACGCGCCGCTTGTTCCCGGTCGCCGGCACCGCGCAGGCCGTGCTTGCGCTCGGCGAGGAGGCGCTCAAGCGTTACATCTCCACCATCGGACTCTACAACGCCAAGGCGAAGAACGTTATCGCCACCTGCCGGATCCTGCTCGAACAATACGACGGCGAGGTGCCGCGCACACGCGAGGCGCTCGAGGCGCTGCCCGGCGTCGGCCGCAAGACCGCAAACGTGATCCTGAACACCGCCTTTGGCGAGCCGACCATCGCCGTCGACACGCATATCTTCCGCGTCGCCAACCGCACCGGGCTGGCTCCGGGCAAGACGGTGCGGGCGGTCGAGGATCGGCTCGAAAAGGTCGTGCCCGCCGAATTCAAGCAAGACGTCCACCACTGGCTGATCCTGCACGGACGCTACGTATGCAAGGCGCGCAAGCCGGATTGCCCGCAATGCATTATTCGGGATCTGTGCGGATACCGCTACAAGACCGTGGCCGAATCCTGAATCGCCGAAAATTGCTCCTGCATTTTCGGCCCATGGGGAAGTGGAAGTGCCCGATGGTGCCTGGAGCACCAGCGGCCGGCGTACCGGCCATCCTGGCCATAAAGCGAAGGGCGGGAGCAAGCTCCCGCCCTTCAACATCGCGCATCCGTACGCGTCAACTTAGAACTTGAAGCGCGCGCCGATCATCGGGTCGATGGTCGAGGTGTGCAGGAAACCCGAAGCCAGACCGTCGTTCACCTTCGACCACATCGCGCCGGCGTAAACATCGAAGCGTTTGCTCAGGCGGTAGTCGGTCATCAGCGAATAAGCATTCAGCGTGCCGCTGCAGGAGCCGGCGCTGGTATCGCTGCAACCGTTGCCCTTGAAGCTGTTCTGGTCGTAGTGGTACCACGCGCCGGTCAGATCCCAATCCTTGGAGATCGAGTAGCGCGCCCCGATCCACGACACCTGCAACACCTTGTCCTTGGCGCCGTATGCGTTGTTGTTGATCACGCTGAAATAGTAGCCACCCAGACCGGTGAACGGATCGGTGATCGCGAGCGACGGGTTCTCGTACTTGATGTGCTCATAGCCGCCGGAGAACTTCCACTGATCCCACGTGTAGCTTGCCGCCAAGGTGTACGAGGTATTGTCGGAGATCGTCGCCGCGAGAGAATCCGCCGGCGCTCCGGCAGCTATCTGCGCCGCACTGAGCGAAGCCGCGGCGATCGAGTCCTTTTTGTGGGCGAAAACGCCGTCCACCGCAAAGCCCTTGTAGTCGAAGCCGATATCACCCTGCCAGGCTTCGCCGGGGCTGCTGTCGGTCTTGCCGAACTGATAAAGCAAACCGGCGTGGAACATGTCGTGCTTGTAGTTCCATTTCAGCGAGTTGTCCAGGCGCGTGTTTTCGGTATTGCCGCCGCCGGCAGTAGCTCCGGAGAAGCCGATGACGGAGAACGCGTAGGAGGCGCCCATCGGATCGTATTTGACGATCGAGTCGAGCAACAGGGTGTTGTTGCGACCGGCGAGCAGCTGTCCAAATTGATCGGACTGCAAGCCGAGATTGGCCGGGCCGTTGAACCACTGGCCGCAGCGAGCGCCATCGACGCCGGTCGTCTGATTGTGGATATCCACCCCGTTGTTATGCACCAGCGAAGCGCAGGCATCGGAAAGCTTTCCGGACTGCGGATTAAAGCCGATTTCGAGGTTGAAGACGCCGTTCAAGCCCTCGACGAGATTCTCCTTCCCGGTTACGAGAATCTTCGACTGGCTCAAGCCGTTCGGTGCGAACGAGGTGATCGACTTGTTGCTATTCTTCTGGATAAGATAGCCGAGGCCAACATACATGTCCTGGCTCAGCGGCGTGCCATGTGTCTGGTAGGCGATGCCAGCGTCCACAATGCCGGAGAGGGTAATGCCGTTCCAGGTCAGGGCGCTATCGTCGGCTGCGTGGGCAACGTTGGCCACGCACGCGCAGACGATGCATGCAGCGATTGACGCGCAAAGTACCGACTTTTTCACCTTCGATTCTCCTCTGACCGGTCGATTCGGATTGATTGGCTGAGTAACGGGTAAAGTCGAGTTTTCGATCTTCTGATTCATGCTTTTTGCTCTCGGGGGCGGTGAAGGATACGAGCGTCCCTGCGCCTGTCGGGCGCTAGGCGACGGCCGGAAACAGGCCGCAGATACTATGAACCATATATTGCAGATTGATGACTGCATCGCGATCAAGCCGTGCATGCTCCATAGCGAGTTCGCACATCAGGATGCAGCCGCATACCCCTTGCTTTATCAGTGAGGGGTATCCTGCCTCAGCGAACACCAGCACGCCATTCTACTTAGGTCTATCCTCTGCCAAGTCCGTTTTTGACGCCGCAGTCGTCACGTAACTGACATCTTCGCGAGTGCAGCAGGGTCTGGCGGAGCGCTAGTGGCATCCATGGATGATTCCGCGCCTTTTCTTGTCCGTCTTCCGTCCGGCGCGCCGATTCATCGTCTCGGCGCAGGTTCCCTCCAGTACGGCTTCCGGCGTGGTAGAAAACGTCGCTTCGGGCGGCCTGAAATGAAGTGTCGACCCGTCCGGTCGCTTGTACGCCGGCGTTGGCTGCGATGCAGCACAAGATCGTCTTGTGCGTGCCCTTAAGTCGGCATAGTGTGTAGGCAACGGGGAATCGCTTGTAAGGTTTTCGCGCAGTCCTACGTCCAACCCGGAAGAATCGATAACGATCGCCGCTAAGCGGCATCCACCCCGGCGGGTCGCACCCGTCTCTCAACCACGGAGTAAACGCAAATGTCCAAGATCGTCAAACCGCTGAGTCTCGCCATGGGCGCCGCTTTCATCGGCTCGCTGTCGCTGAGCCAGGTCGCCCTTGCCGACACCAGCTTCCAGATGAATCAGCTGAAGTCCGGCTACATGCTGGCCGACCAGGCTGCCGCTCCGGCAGACGCGGCCAAAGCCAAAGAAGGCAAATGCGGAGAAGGCAAGTGCGGCGCCACCAAGGGCAAGAAGTGCATGGAAATGACCGCCAAGGCCGATCAAGACAAGTGCATGGCCGCGGCCCATCCGAAGGGCAAGGAAGGTTCCTGCTCGGCCGACAAGAAGGGCAAGGAAGGTTCTTGCTCCGCCGACAAGAAAGGCAAGGAAGGCTCCTGTTCTGCCGACAAGAAGGGCAAAGAAGGCTCCTGCAGCAGCCACTAAGCAACACGTATGCGTCCGTTACCCGCTAAGGGCGCCGGACTTGGCCTGCGGCGGGCTCTTTTGGGCCCGCTGCAGGAAACGCCGGACGCTGCGATCGACTTTTTCGAAGTCGCTCCGGAAAACTGGATCAACGTCGGCGGCCGCCTCGGCAAGACGTTCCGTGCGTTCACCGAGCGTCACGACTTCGTCTGCCACGGCTTGTCGCTATCGCTCGGCGGCCCGGCGCCGCTGGACGAAACGCTGCTGCACAGGATCCGCCGCCTGCTCGACGAGCACGGCATTCTCTACTACAGCGAACATCTGTCGTTCTGTTCGGACGAAGGGCATCTATACGATCTGATGCCGATTCCGTACACGCAGGAAAGCGTCGACTGGGTCGTGCCGCGCATCCAGCGCGCACAGGACATCCTCGGCCGCCGCATCGCGGTCGAGAACGTGTCGTGCTACGCGACACCAGGCGCCGAAATGAGCGAAGCCGAATTCACACATGCCGTGATCGCACGCGCCGATTGCGACCTGATGCTCGATGTCAACAACGTCTACGTCAACAGCGTCAATCATCGTTACGACGCAGAACAGTTCATCCGCGCGATGCCGGCCGAGCGTGTCGCTTACATGCATATCGCCGGCCACTACAACGAAGCGGCCGACCTGATCGTCGACAGCCACGGCGCGCCGATCATCGATCCGGTGTACGCGCTGCTCGACGTGGCCTATGCCCATTGCGGTGTACGTCCGACGCTATTGGAGCGCGATTTCAATATTCCGCCACTTGCCGAACTGATCGGCGAACTCGACAGGATCCGCGCGATCCAGGCGAAATACACCTCACAGGATGTGCCGCATGCCCGCCGCACGGCCTGAGCACGTCGATCCCGGGCGCGACCCGAGCCGCAGTCAGCGCCTGCAGTACCAGCTCACCGCGCACGTGCGCGATCCGGAGCATGCGCAAGCGCCGGCCGGCATCGAAGACCGGCGCATCGGCATTTATCGCGATCTGATCTTCTGCAACATCGAGCAGTTCGTCTCGTCCAATTTTCCCGTCATACGTACGTTGTACGACGACCCTCAATGGGATGTGTTCGTGCACGACTTCCTGCGCGAGCATCAGTGCCACACACCGCTGTTCCCGGAATTCGGCCGCGAGTTCATGCGCTATGTCGAGTGGCGCCAGCAACAGGGACGCGACGACCCGCCGTTCCTGCTCGAGCTGGCGCACTACGAGTTCGCGGAACTCGCGCTGTCGCTCGACGAGAACGAAATTACCGCCGTTGCGCATGACGCTGACGGCGATCCGATCAGCGCAATCCCCGTGGTGTCGCCACTCGCTTGCGTGCTGGCGTATCGGTATCCGGTGCACTGCATCGGTCCGGATTTCCGCCCGGCTGCCGCGCCACCCGATCCCACCGTGCTGCTGCTCGTGCGCGGGCGCGACGACAAAGTGCGCTTCCACGAGATCAACGCGCTCAGCGCGCTGCTGATCGAGCGGCTGCGCGAGAATACCGATCTGTCAGGCGAGCAATGCGTGGACGCACTGCTCGCCGAGCGCGGCGCCGATGCGCACGCGCTGCGTGACGCCGGCATCGCTGTGCTGCGCGAACTGCAAGCGCGCGAGGCGATACTCGGCACGCTCGCCTAAGTGCGCGGCAACGTCTTCGCCGTGTGATCGCGGATCATGTTCGCGAGCAGCACATCCACCAACGTGCCTCCACTCGCTCCGCCGCCCGCAACGATATCCGGCACCAGTTTGACCCCGGCTTTTGACAAGGCTTCGGCGACCTGCACGATCGCGTAGTTGCCCGATTCCATCGAGGCGATCTTGAGCTTGATGACCTCGGCCTCGGCGCCGCCGACCGCCTTGGTCTTTGCCGCTTCCGCGTCGCCGACTGTGCGCAGCACGGTCGCATCCGCATCGGCGTTGATTTTTTTCGCCGATGCCTGACCTTCCGCGGATTTTACGCTGGCCCGCGCGGCGAATTCCGCGATCGCGACCTGACGCTCGGCGTCGACGACCTTGGCCTGCGTGGCGGCGAGCGCCGTGGCTTGTTCGAGCTGCTGCTTGATGTCCTGCGCCTGGCGCTGCGTGTCGTAAGTCACGCGCTCTTGTTCGGCGATCTTGCGGTCGGTGAGCGTCTTCATCAACTCGTCCGGCGGCACGATGTCGCCAATCAGCGTATCGACCGCGCCGACGTTGTATTCCTTGAGCGCGGTCGAGATCGCCTCGCGCGCCTCGCCTTGGCGTACCGAACGATTCTTGAGGAAGTCGATGATGTCGGAACCCTGCGCCGCGTTGCGGAAGTAGTTGCCGATCGTCGGCTCCAGCACCTGCGTGACCAGCGCGCTCATGTCGCCGAAGCGCGCGATGACCTTCGGCGCGTCGTTGCGCGGGATGTGGATGATCTGCGATACGTCGAGATTGAACTTGAAACCGTCGGCCGAACGCACCGTAATCGTCGACAGGTTCGCATCGAGCTTGTGCGCTTCGGTCTTGCCAGTAGCCCAGTTCAGCACCACGTTCGCGGTCGGCACGTTGCTGACCTTATGCGTATACGGATTGATCGGATACTTGCCCGGATCCAGCGGCTCAACCCACACGCCCTTTTCGCCCTTGCTGACGAGGTTGCCGTGACGGAACGTATCGCCGGTGACGTCCTTGCCTTCCTTGCCGACATAGGCGATCACGACGCCGACGTGTGCGATCGGCACGTCGACCATGTCGACGATCTCGATCGTCGCAAAACGCGGGTTGATGAAGTAGCGACCCGCAAGCAGCACCTGTTCCTGGAGGCCCTTGCTGCCCTTGTTGTCGACGAACGCCTGCGGATTCTGGAACATCGAGTGGCCGGCAACAGTCGGCCCCGCGATCTCGCCGGTCGCCAACGGCGTACCTTCGCGCGTGGTCACGATGCCGACCTTGTTCTCCGGGATGTCGATGGCGTCGACCTGTTGCACGAAGAACAGGAACGGATTGATCCGATACGTGCCCGGCGCGATCACCGCCATCTGTGGGCCACGTTCGCCACCGCCGGTGATGAAGGTCTGCGCGTCCTGGAACGAATTGCATTCGACCTGCCGGGCAATCACTCGACCGCCGGCCAGCGGTTTGCCGTCGCGCGCTTCGACCACACCGATCTTGCCGGGGGCGATCGCGATCGCGTCGGCCAGACTGATCGTGAAGAGCAGCGAGTTGATGCGGTATGTGCCGGGCGGAATCACGGCCATTTGCGGGCCGCGCTCGCCGGCGTTTTGCAGGAATGCACGCGCGTCCTGAAACGAATCACAATCCACCTGCCGCGCGACGATGTGGCCGCTCGGCAGCGGCTTGCCGTCGCACGCTTCGACGCAGCCGACCTTGCCCGGCGGCACCGTGAGAAACTTCACCAGCTCAACTTTGTATTGCCACGGCCACAAACCGATGTGCAGGCCCGGCGCCAACGTGTCGGCCTGGTAGCCGGCCTCGCCGTTCAGCGCGATGATGCTGCCGTCAGGCAATGAACGATGACTGCCGAACAGCACGAATTTCTTCGTGACCACGCCGATACTGTCGTCCGGTACGATGATGACGCCGCATAGCCACAGCACCCAGCGGAAACCGAAGATCAGAACAATTGCCGCGACGATGCCGGCGATCAGCTGCCAATGATCCAACGCCACATCCATGCCCCTTCCCCTTCTGCGCGCCAAACGGACGTCGATTATATCCTTGTAAGGAAACCATCGGTCGCGCGTCTATACTGCACATCGAAACAACCGGGATCCATCCATGTCGTTCAACGCCATCTCGATCTGGGAATCGCTCACCGCACGCCTGCGCGGCATCGGCCAGTTGCTGCCACCGCTGATCCTGCGCCTGATCATGGGCTGGGAATTCTGGGAATCGGGCTGGGAGAAGTACAACGGCGAGAACTGGTTCACCGACATCCAGGAAAAATTTCCGTTCCCGTTCAGCAAGATTCCGGCCGACATCAGCTGGGCGATGGCGACATACTTCGAAATCGGCGGCGCCGTGCTGCTCATATTCGGTTTGTTCACGCGCTTCGCCGCCTACAGTCTGCTCGTTTTGACGTTCGTCGCCACTGCAGCCGTGCACTGGCCCGACATGATCGCGATGTGGAGCGACCTGGCCAAAGGCTACGCCATCACCGACATGGGTCACGGCAACTTCAAGCTGCCGCTGCTGTTCGTCGTCATGCTGCTGCCGATCATCTTCCAGGGTCCGGGCAAGCTCAGCCTGGATTACCTGCTGTCGCGCGCGGCCAAGGCCGATCCGATGCCCGAACCGCAGACCGATGCCTATGCGTGGAGCATTGCGCTGCTCGCGCTCGGCATTCCGTTCGCGATGCTGATGCCGATGTTCGGCGGGGTGTTGCTGCTGGGCGCGCTCGTGACGTTCCTGTTCGGACGCTACGCCCGCGCGTAACCCTGAATAAGCTGCTGCGCTCGGCATCTTGCGCGAATCCGGTGCTCGGACTGCGCAGGCAGGATGCCGTAGCGAACATTCGCGAAGCGAATGGCCCAAAGGGCGAGCCGCGGAAGCGGCGAGTAATCCTCATGTACTCGGCACGTACACTCCGGTTCCTGCGCTCCGTGTTCGCGCAACCTGCCTTCGCTCGCGACGCTTCTTCAGGGTTCCGACAACACTAGACGCCGTCGAAGAAATCGACGACGCCCGTCTCCAGAGAGTACTCCGCACCGACCACGCGCAGTCCGTCGTTCTGGATCAGCTGTTCGAGCACTTCGGAACCGTGACGCAACTGATTCGCGGATACGCGGATGTTCGCGCGCACGGCTTGATGCACGAGCGCGTCCGGCTGATGGCGCAGCTCGGTGGCGAACAGCGGTTCCACCGAAGGACGCACGCGATCGACGATCGAACGCAGGTTCTTGGACTGCTCCTCTGAACGCCGGCCGAGTTCCTCGAGTGTCGCCAGGATCGCGCCGCACTGGCTGTGGCCGAGTACGACGACCAGACGCGTCGCATAACGCGCCGCGGCGAATTCGACGCTGCCGATCTGCGAAGGCGCGACGATATTGCCGGCGACGCGGATCACGAACAGGTCACCCAGGCCCTGGTCGAAGATGATCTCGGCGGGCACACGCGAATCCGAACAACCCAGGATGATCGCAAACGGGTTTTGTCCCGCTGCCACCTCGCGTCGGCGCGTCTCGCCCGCGCGCGAGCCCCCATGGCGAGATTCGGAAACGAAGCGGTTGTTGCCTTCGCGCAGGCGCTCAAGAGCTTGTTCGGCCAAGATCATGCGTGGTATCCGTACTCTTCGCGTAATAGACGCTATTGTAGCGGCGACTTAGCACTTTACGGCGCGTTCGCAGCACCAGGGCTCGTCTGGAATACTGCGACCTCGTAGCCGCCATCGTTGAATCGCTTGACTAGCGTCATCGCTTGCATCAGTTGCAAGTAACGGGACACCTCCGGCGCATACGTGCGCGGGTCGCCAAAATAACGCCCGAACATGCCTTCGCTGAGTACGACGTAGTCCACGCTATTTTCCTCATACCATGACGCCGTGTGGTCGATCGCGCGTTCGGACTGAACTATTCTGAAGCGCGTCGGGTCGACGAACGGCGAGTACGATTCGATGGCGATCAACGCGTTGTCCGGCAACGTGGAATCGATCCATTCGCGCGCCGTCGTGCGGCTATCGATCGTGGTGATCGCGATACTTTGTTCGATGGTGTGGCGGACTGGGATCAACAACAGCGCAACGCCGAGAACCGCCAGCGCCGCCCACCGCAATCCGGGCGCAACGCCGTGCAGCGGCGAGCGTGCCGACGCCAGGTCGACGAACATCATCGCGGCGAGCAGTAACGCGCACGGAACAATCGGCAGCATTGTGCGGTCGTTGTGAACGTGGAAGCTGCTGATAAACAGCAGGTAAGGGACGGCAAACGAGACCAGTACGACGCATAGGGCGGAGCGACCTCCGAGACATCCCGCCGCTTTCCCGGCCGCAAGTACTGCGGCAACGCCCATGCCCGTCCAGAGTTCTCGAAGGTACCACGTCGATCCGCCTCCCTCCATGCCCTGATGGTGACTGGCGTAGTGTCCAAATTCGTACATGGAGTCAGTGATGAACGTTTGCGCGTCGAGAAGCGCAAACGGCGTGAAGACAAGAAATACCAGCGCACTGCAAGCGCCAGCCATCAGCAATTTTTCCCAATGTCTGGGCGCCGGACCGAAGTGAAGGGCATGCGCCGCAACGACGGTGAGGCAGATCAGCGCCCCGTTGTACTTGGATGCGGCAGTCGCGCCCACCGCACCTCCGGCCAGGAGGTAATGCGCCATCCGGCCACTTTGCGCGATGCGAAGGCACATGAGTATCGTCAGAAGCTCGAACAGGACGACGTAGCTATCGGGAGTCACGTAACGAGATTCTGCGACGACCACCGGTGAGACTGCCATCAGCGCCGCTGCGATCACGCCCGCGCGCTCGCTGTGTCCGCGCCGTCCAATCAAATAAACCAGAACGATCGACAACAACGCTGCGCATATCGTCAGCGAGCGATACAGCACGACTGCGTCCGGGCTCGAAGTGTACGTAGTGCCCATGGCCAGCGTAAGCGGATCGCTGATCGCCCATTGCTTGTCACTCAGGATCGCAGGGAGACCAAAGTAGACCCAGGTCGCGGCCACATCGAGGTCATAAACCAGAGATGGGTAGCGGAAATAATGCGGATTCGGATCGTGATCCATGACCATCGCATGAATCACCTTGATGTTCACCGGCTCATCCGGATGATAGATATACGGCAGATCAAAAAAAGCGCCCCACACGCGCAGACCCAGCGCGACCGCGAAAATTAGCGGCATCGCCAGCCAGACCAGAGCGAATGATGGCTTTCGCGCCGCCGACGAACGATTGGACTCTGTCACGGATCCTGCAGCGTTGCAAAACGTCTGTTCAAGCGTAACACGTGCCGCCCGTTGTTGTGTCTGTCCCCGTCGCGTATCCTGCCGGCATGACTGTCCCTGCGACGAAATACGCCGAGCGTTTTCGCGGTTTTCTGCCTGTCGTCGTCGACATCGAAACCGGCGGCTTCGACAGCGAACGCGATGCCCTGCTCGAAATCGCCGCGGTGATCGTGCGCATGGACGAGCACGGGTTCGTGCATCCCGATCCGGTGGTGTCGACGCATGTCGTGCCATTCCCCGGCTCGAATATCGAGCCGAAGTCGCTCGAGATCACCGGCATCGATCCGACGCATCCGTTTCGCGCCGCCGTCGAAGAGCGCGAGGCGCTCGACGTCATCTTCCGACCGATCCGCAAGGCACTACGCGAATACGAATGCCAGCGCGCGATCCTCGTCGGCCACAACGCTGCGTTCGACCTGGGCTTTCTCAACGCCGCAATTCGCCGCACCGGGCACAAGCGCAGTCCGTTTCATCTTTTCAGCTGCTTCGATACGGCGACGCTGGCCGGCCTTGCCTACGGCCAGACCGTGCTGAACCGCGCGGTGCAAGCTGCCGGCTTCGACTGGAATGCGAGCGAGGCACATTCGGCCGTCTACGATTCCGAGCGCACGGCCTTGGTGTTTTGCGACATCGTCAATCGCTGGAAGGCGATGAGTGAAGCCTGGCAATCCAGAGCCGGCGCGGCCGCTTGACGTTCAGCACACTTGGGTAGCCATGAAACGATTTTTCCTGATCGGTGCGCTCATCCTCGCTTTGGCATCCGTGGGCACGCGCGCCGAGTCCGCCAACCAACGCGCGCGGGTCGCCGCACAGGACCGAGACGGTGTTACGAACATCGCGCGGACGCTCACGATCGTGAACTGGATCGGACAGATCAATGAAGCTCTCGCCCGGGCGCCCGCGGGCGCAGCGCTGGGGCAAAGCTGGAACCCCAGCGAACCCCATTGGGACAAGGCGGTCGACGAATTGATGGGCGTCATAATGAAGGCGTTCGACGACCTGAAATCGGCGCCCGAGGCGGGCCAGCGGCAAGCCATGCCGTACCAGACCAACTTGACCGAAGACGAAGCAGCGGAGGTGCTGACGTTGAGTGCAGGTGAGCGCAAGGACCTCGACGCTTATGCAGATACCGTGACGCTGGCGGTGAATCTTATGCAGCATCACGCGGGGCTCAAGATCGGTTCGCAGGAATACAAGGACAGCCTCGCGCGCCTGACCAAGATGGCTAAGCTGCCCGAAGTGACCGATAGCCCGAAGTTGAGCCTATCGGCGAAAACCCTTGATGATTACAAGCACAGCCGGATCGCGAGCGTGGACTTCACCGTTACCGCAATAGACGGCCAGTTGAAGTTGTACTGGTTCGATCATATGCCGGCGATCACCGCAGTCATCACAAAGGCTGCAACTGCCGCCGGAAAAGCCAGATAACCTCGGCAGCGCTTGACTTCGTTGCTGTGACCACCACTATCTAATCATGCCGATTTACGAATACGCCGCGGTCGCCAAGGGTTGCGCCTACTGCGAAGCCCATTTCGATTTGCTGCAGAAAATGCGCGACGAAGCGCTTACCCAATGTCCGCAATGCGGGGCGCCGGTTGTGCGCGTGATCTCGGCGCCGAACGTTGCGGTCGGCGGCGCGCACCTGCCCAAGGAGAGCCACGCCGAGAAGCACGGTTTTACGCAATATCGCCGTTCGAGCAAAGGCGTGTACGAAAAAGCGTTCGGCAAAGGGCCAAGGTACATATCCGACAAGTGATCGCTTATTCCAAAGGCACCGACGTGAACTCGGCCGGATTATTTGCCCCGCGCACAGCGCGGCGCTAAGCTCCGCGGACTTTGTCCGACCGCGGAGGCGCCATGACGATTTACAACAACATCCTCGAAACCATCGGCCGCACGCCGGTCGTGCGCATCAATCGCCTCGCGCCGAAAGGCATCGACATGTACGTCAAAGTCGAGGCATTCAATCCGATGTCGTCGGTCAAGGATCGCCTCGCCGTCGGCATCATCCTTGACGCCGAAGCGCAAGGCACCCTCAAGCCGGGTCAGACGGTCGTCGAGGCAACGTCAGGCAATACCGGCATCGCGCTGGCGATGGTATGCGCCGCGAAGGGTTATCCGTTCATCGCGTTCATGAGCGATTCGTTCTCGATCGAACGACGCAAGCTGATGCGCGCACTCGGTGCAAAAGTGATCCTCATACCGGCGGCCGAACGCGCTACCGGCATGCTCAAGCGCGCCGAGGATTACGCGCAGAAGCACGGGGCCTTCCTCGCCCGCCAATTCGAAAACGAAGCGAACCCAGCCTACCACCGCAGCACGACAGGCCCGGAAATCCTGCAGGATTTCGCCGGCCGACGCCTGAATTTCTTCGTCACCGGCTGGGGCACCGGCGGCACGCTGACCGGCGCCGGCGAGATGATCAAGCTTGCACGCCCGGACGTGAAGATCATCGCGACGGAACCCGCCGGCGCAGCCCTGTTGTCCGGCAAGGAATGGCAACCGCACAAGATCCAGGGCTGGACGCCGAACCTCGTGCCGGCAGTGCTGAATAAGAAGGTTGTCGATCAGATCTTGCCCGTAACCGACATCCAAGCGCGCGACACTGCGCGCGAACTCGCCGTGAAGGAAGGCATCTTCTGCGGCATTTCCTCGGGCGGGACGTTCGCTGCAGCGCTGGAAGTGGCCAAGCAGGCGAAGTCCGGCGACGTGATCCTGGCGATGTTGCCCGACACCGGCGAGCGCTATCTTTCGACGATCCTGTTTGAAGGCATCAACGAGGGCACGGACGTCGAACTTGCGGATCTCTGATCCGGCATTGCGCAGACGCAGTGTTCAGACGCTGCGTCTGCGACCTCTGAAGATCCCGTAGATACTCACCGCGAGCCACGCCAGTTCCATCAGGAACGCCGACAGGTTGAACGCATAAAGCAGCGACACGAGTACGAGCAGCGCGCCGAACGCGTTCATCAGCTGATACGTCAGCGAATGGCCGCGCATGCGCCCGGCCTGCAGCAGGAAATACGCGAGCAGAATAAGCACGACGCCGAGCAGGCCGAGCGCATCGGGCCATTGCATATGGATCACGTCTTTGTCCCGCGTTGGCGCAAGGCCTCGAACAGCGCCACGCCGGTCGCCACCGACACATTGAGGCTTTCGACGCTGCCGCGCATCGGGATGTGGGCCAGATAATCGCAGGATTCGCGTGTCAGCCTCCGCATGCCCTCGCCTTCGCTGCCCATGACGATCGCCAACGGTCCCTTGAGGTCGAGCCGATAGAAATCCTGCTCCGCATCGCCAGCCAGGCCTGCCAGCCAGACACCCTGCTGCTTGAGCGCCTTGAGCGTGCGCGCCAGGTTCGTCACCGCGAAGAATGCGATGCGGTCAGCGGCGCCGGATGAGGCTTTGCGCACGGTCGGAGTGATGCCGGCAGCCTTGTCCTTGGGCACGATCACCGCGGTCACTCCGGCGGCTTCTGCGCTGCGCAGGCAGGCGCCGAGATTGTGCGGATCGGTGACGCCATCGAGCACGAGCAGCAGCGCGTCGGCGCCAGCCTTCTCGACGAGTGCCGCCAGGTCGCTTTCGTTGCGCGGCGGCGGCGTGCGATAGCGCGCGACGGCGCCCTGGTGCCGCGCGCCGCCTGTCATCTTGTCGAGCGCGGCCTTGTCGCGTGCATGCGGTTTCACACCGGCGTCGCGCGCGCGATCGGACAATTCCTTCAGCCGTGCGTTGTGACTGTCGCTCTCGATGTACAACTCGAGAATATTCGCCGGATCGTGCGTGAGCGCCGCTTCGACCGAATGGATGCCAAACAATAATTCGCCGCTCACGAGCACGCACCCCACATTCCGTTCGTGCTGAGGTATCGAAGCACGGATGCGGGCGCGCAACACCGTTCACCCTTCGATACCTCAGGGCGAACGGTATTTGATCCCATCGCAGGACAATATTTTCCGCTCATTTGCGTTTCTTCCCGGAGGTTGCCGAGCCGGTTTCCGTCCGCACCGGTTCGTTCTGCACCAGGCGAAAATCGATCTTGCGATCCTCCAGGCTCGCACGCAGGACCTGCACGCGTACCGCATCGCCGAGTCGGAATTGCAGGCCGCGGCGCTCACCCATCAGCAGGTGCCGCACCGGATCGAAATGATAATAATCGTTTGGCAGCTGCGTGATATGCACGAGGCCACTGACCTGCGATTCTTTGAGTTCGACGAACAGCCCGAACGAGGTCACGCCGGAGACGATGCCATCGAACTCACTGCCGACGTGCTTCTCCATCCACGCGCACTTGTAGCGTTCGTCGACATCGCGTTCGGCCTCGTCGGCACGGCGCTCGTTGTGCGAGCAGTGCGTCGCAAGGCCGGCCATCTCGTTCGCGCTGTATGTGTATTCCGAAGGTTTGCCCTTGCCGAGTGCGTAGCGGATCGCGCGATGCACGAGCAGGTCCGGATAACGCCGGATCGGCGAAGTGAAATGTGCATAGGCATCGAGCGCCAGGCCGAAATGTCCGGAATTCTGCGGGCTGTAGACGGCCAGCGACTGCGAGCGCAGTAACACGGATTGGATCAGTCCGGAATCGACGCGGTCGTGGATTTTCTTCAGCAGATTCGAGAAATCCTTCGGCTGCACTTGCGCGGCGGGCGGCATGCGCAGATGGAACTCACGCAGAAATTCCAGCAAGTCGTCGTACTTTCCCTCCGGCGGAGGCGCGTGATCGCGGTACAGGGCCGGAATCTTGCGCTTGTCGAGGAACTTCGCCGCTTCGACGTTCGCCGCAATCATGCATTCCTCGATCAGCTTGTGCGCGTCGTTGCGCGGCTCCGCCCCGAGCTGCACGACATCGCCGGCCGTGTCGAGGCGGAACTTCACTTCGCGGCTGTCGAAGTCGATCGCGCCGCGGCGCTGGCGCGCCTTTGCCAGAATCTTATAGAGCTGGTGCAGATGTTCCAGATGCGGCAGCACGTCGGCCAGTTCTGCGCGCGCATCGACGTTGTCCTCGCCCAGCGCCTGCCACACGCGCGTGTACGTCAGGCGCGCGTGCGAGCGCATCACCGCGGTGTAGAACTTCGAATGCGTCACCTCGCCGTCGTAGCCCACGATCATGTCGCAGACCATGCACAGGCGCTCGACTTTCGGATTCAGCGAACAGATGCCGTTGGAAAGCGTCTCCGGCAGCATCGGCACGACGAAACCGGGAAAATACACCGACGTCGCCCGTTTCTGCGCCTCATCATCGAGCGCCGAGCTGGGCCGGACATAGTGCGATACGTCGGCAATCGCCACGATCAACCGGAATCCTTCCTTGGTCGGTTCTGCGAATACGGCGTCATCGAAATCGCGCGCGTCCTCGCCGTCGATCGTCACCAGCGGCAGCTTGCGCAGGTCCACGCGTCCGGCGATTTCCTCCTGCGTTACCTGGGGCTCGACCTGCGCTGCCTCGCGCAGCGCCTGTTCCGGCCACTCTTGCGGCAGGCCGTGGCTGGCGATCGCCATTTCCACGATCAGCGAAGGCGTGAGCCGCTCCCCGAGCACGCTGACGACTTCGCCGATGGGTCCGCGTTGTGCGGTCGGTGGTTGCGTGATCTCGGCAACGACAATCTGCCCCGAACTCGCGCCTTTATCCTTACCTGGCGGAATCAGGATTTCCTGATGCAAGCGGCGATCATCGGGAGCCACGAGCACGACGCCATTGTCCATGACGATGCGCCCGACCAGCCGCGACGCGCGCCGTTCGAGCACTTCGACGATGGCGCCCTGCTTGCGCCCACGATGATCGACGCCGACGACACTGGCCAGCACGCGGTCGCCATGCAGCACCTTGCGCATCTCCGTCGGCGAAAGATACAGATCGTCGCCGCCCGCATCGGGCCGCAAGAAGCCGAAGCCTTCGGCGTTGGCGATGATCACTCCGGGAATCAGGTCGAGCTTCTGCGCCACACCGTAGCCGTCGCGCCGGTTCTGCAGCAGCTGGCCGTCGCGCAACATCGCTGCGAGACGCTTGGTCAGTGCCTCGAATTCGCGCGGCTGGGTCAAGCCGAGTTCTGCCGCCAAGGCTTCCGCCGTAAGCAGCTGCGCGCGATCGCCGAGGAACTTGAGAATCGCCTCGCGGCTCGGAATCGGGTGTTCGTAGCGCTCAGCTTCGCGCTTTGCATGCGGGTCGAGATGACCCTGCGCCTGTCTG